>Ga0208903_1000067_pt1 | contig 103258 bp, 84 predicted proteins | sample AntAceMetag02UKJ_FD_184769 | JGI IMG/M metagenome (GOLD analysis project Ga0208903, IMG submission 184769) | Saline lake microbial communities from Ace Lake, Antarctica - Antarctic Ace Lake Metagenome 02UKJ (SPAdes) (version 2) | ecosystem: Environmental > Aquatic > Non-marine Saline and...
ACACCGAGACAAACGCGGTGAATGAAGCCACCATTCCTACATATGCACGACCTTCCCAACTGCTTGGAATAAAAATGCCGAAGAAATACGAGTTGAAAAGACTTCTAAACGGATCGGCTACTAGTAAAAACACACTTTGAATCGTGGCCACGTAACTAAACATCCCCGATGGCGATGTCGGTCTATCTGTGTAGGGATCAACCCATTTCTGATAGGCCATAAAAAGAATCAGCGGAACAATTAAAGTAAAACTTCGCGCAAGCAGATGCTCAACTTTTCTGAATTGAAATTTGTTGATGAGTAATTCCCAACCCACAACGGCACCCAGAAAAATGACGAAAATGAAAAGGTAATACGGATGAATAAACCCGAAGAAAAGCACAATCAACGAAGTGAAAAGCGCCCACAGCCAAGGCCATCCGGTTCTAGAAAACCCGGCAATAAGTAACCAACCCATGGGCACAAAAAAGGTATAGCCTAAAGCATAATGCCCAGTAAACCGTGCCACTTGCGGACTTAGAAAAGCGATAGTTAATGAGAATGGAACAGCAAACCAAGGGTTCACATAATTCCAAACCAGTAACCGATGAATACACCACGCAGTAACCACTAAACTGCCAATCATTAGCAGATTCATAATGGCAATAACCTGGGTGCCATTGTTTACATCTGCCTCAATAAACCACGAAAGAATCTTAGTAAGGACCGGTTGCCCATCCGCAAAAATTAGATGCTCGCCATACGGGTACAGCATGCCTTGAAACCACAATCCCTCGCCATGAATAACCTGATAAGCAACTGCGAAATAATTCTTCAATCCATCGCCAGACGCTCCAAAAAGAAATTCATCGGGGTGCAGAATTATCTCCCCAAAAAAATGGAAGCAAACCAGAGCAGCCAGCAGTACAACTACAAGCGCAGAAAAGAAAACATGTTTGTCAAATCGCACTATCTCGAAAATAAAAGTCGAACGAAATTATTCAATTCCTTCAGCAGCACCATCAAACTTGGCGATGGCAAAACAACATCCGGCTTTAACATCACATCTTTGGCTATCATTCTTAATCCTGCTTTTGAAGCATTTTGGATAAACTCAAGGTCAAAAAGATAGCGGTTCACCTTGGTTTGCAAAAATACTTCCCGACCAGCCATATTAAAGCCCTTCAATCCTCCTTGGGTGTCTTTTATCTTCAATCCAAACAAAATTCCATTCAACCAACGCAACAACTTTGACAGCACTCTGCGGAAAGTGGAAAGCGAATCATAGTACGAATCTCCTCTGCTTGCAACAATCACATCCGCTTCGTTTTCCGCTAGCTGATTATAAAAAGCAACAACCGATTTATCTTCGTACGGAAAGTCAACATCCGTATAAATCTGAAGGTCCGCTTCGCTAGATTTAACCCCCAACCTTACCGCATATCCCTTCCCCTGGTTCTTCCCATATTGGATTACTTTAATCTCAGGATTTTGCTTCAGAAGTTGCTCCAATTGCTGCTCCGAGAAACCTTCTGTGGAACCATCATTAACAAGTATTACCGCGTTGAGCGTATTCTCATGGAGTTCGTTTTTAACCTTTGAAATACTCTCAGACAAAACCAATTCCCACCCGTTTCTAGGGTTAAAACACGGTACAATTATATCTAGAGTTTTTAAAGTACCCATAAGCCGTGGCGAAAATAGCGAAAGCCCAAACGCTTTCTTAATTACAGTCGCCCGCGTCCTTATTCGCTACAGATATGCGTATTGAATTTGGGCGTGCCCCCGATAAAAAATCGGGGTCGGGCAGTCCGCTATATCTTTTCTTTTCCAACCACGACTGAGGTTCTCGAAGTCAAAGTGCTACGAAAAGAAAAGGATACCGCTCCCGTCCCTCACGCGGGTGTCATCTGGTAAACCGCAGTAAACCTTATTTTCGCATGTTACTTATAACGCATAGACCCCTCCGAAATGGAAGCATTTACAGATTTATTCAAGTTTTTAATGGAACGCAAAAAATGGTGGCTTACTCCCATCGTGCTTGTTCTTCTTTTACTCGGAATTCTGATTGTAATGGGCGGAGGAACAGCCGTTGCGCCTTTCGTTTACACCCTATTTTAATGCAAAAGGTTTACAAGAATATTCTTGTCCTGATACTCGGATTTTGTGTCCTGCAGCTGGTGTTTGGCGGAAAAGTCTTTGTGTCAATAGCATTATCTGTTTTATTCTTATCCGCACTTAGCCAAAAAGCAGCCATTATCATAGACAAGTCTTGGCTTTGGTTTGGCGAAAAAGCTGGGAAAATCAATGCAGCTATTCTTCTTTTTCTCATCTATTACCTACAGCTAACCCCCATTGCCTTTTTGGCCCGTATTGGAAAAAAAGACCCCTTGCAACTGAACGCACCAAAAGAATCCAACTTCGTATTCAAGCATCACGCATACTCCGCTAAGGATTTGCAAAACCCGTGGTAATTTGGCTCAATAGTTGGCTTTCATGTGAATTCAGATAAATAGCTATCCATTAACCCGATTTGTTCAAGTAGCCTCACACTGAACTTGTTTCAGGGTCTAAGTCCAATAGCTTATAGATGCTGAAACAAGTTCAGCATGACTCCTTCTGCTGATTTTGGATAGATAATTGGAAACCAGTCATACCACTCACGTCAAAACAATTAAACCATGAAATTCGCTTCCTCCCTCCTGCTCTTCCTATTCTCCCTCTCCCTTTCCGCACAGGAACTCTCTTCTAGCATAGATGCATTCCTTCAAAAGAATGTAAAAAATGGTCTCGTTGATTATAAAGGAATTAAAGCAGCACCAAGCGAAATGAATGCGTTGCTCAATCAAGTTAATCGCTCTCAGAAGTATACTGGAAATCAAGAAAAAGCTTTCTTAATCAATGCCTACAATCTGTTTGTGATAAAAGGAATAGTAGACAATTACCCAGTTGAAGGGCCATTGAAAATCAATGGCTTTTTTGATACGAATACATTTTCATTGAGAGGAGAAAAAACTACGTTAAACCAACTAGAAAAGGAAACACTTGCCAAACAATTTCCAGACGCAAGACTACATTTCGCATTGGTTTGCGCAGCAATCGGATGCCCTAAATTGGCTTCATTTGCTTACACACCTAAAGACCTTGAAAGTCAGTTAGAACAACAAACTAGAAACGTGATTAACGACCGTGACTTTATTAAGGTGAATGGCCCCGAACTGAGCATTTCCCAAATTTTTGATTGGTATATAGCTGATTTTGGCGGTAAAGAAAAAATTGTTCCATTCATTCAGAAGTATCACCTTTTAAAGGTGAAGTTCAGTCCGAAACACACGTTTTACGAGTACAACTGGACGGTGAATGAAATGAAGTAAGCCCTCACAGAAAGAATCCACCTTTCTAACTTGTTCTTGAATCCGCCTTATATCTTTGCGGCATGTTAGTTTACGTGCTTTTTGCGGTTGGATTTCTGTTGCTGATAAAAGGCGCAGATTGGCTTATTGAAGGAGCCGCTGATATCGCTCGCAAGTTCCGAATTCCCGAAATTGTAATTGGTTTAACGGTTGTTGCTTTCGGAACATCTGCTCCCGAATTAGCAGTAAACATTATCGCTTCTATAAACGGAAACAACGGACTTGCAATTGGCAATATCGTTGGAAGCAACATTGCCAACGTTCTATTAATTCTTGGTGTAGCAGGAACGATAACCAGTCTTAGCGTTAAGAAAAATACCGTTTGGCGGGAGATTCCATTCAGCCTTTTTGCCGCATTGCTGTTGGGGTTTCTTGTAAATGACCAATTATCAGGAGACTCTCAAACGGATCAGATTAGTCGAGCTGATGGTTTAATTTTAATCGGCATGTTCGTACTCTTTCTGTTCTACACATTCCATTTAGGGAAGAACAATCTCACAGAAGAACTTCCTGAAGCCGATGACGCCAGACCAATGTGGAAATCAATTGGAATGCTGATAATAGGTCTAGCCGGTTTGGTAATTGGTGGAAAATGGATTGTTGATGGTGCCGTTTCTCTTGCGCTATTGTTCGGCTATTCAGAATCGTTTATTGGGCTTACCGTTGTAGCCATAGGAACATCTTTACCCGAGTTAGCAACCGCAGTTGTAGCGGTAAGAAAAGGCAACACTGACCTAGCAATTGGAAACGTAATTGGCTCCAATGTCTTCAATATTTTCTGGGTGCTTGGGCTTTCTGCGACCATCAGTCCAATGGATTTCGATGCGGGGGACAACTTCAGTATTTTGCTGAATATCGCGTGTAGTGCAGTGCTGTTTGCCCTTCTATTTATTGGCAAACGACATACGCTACAGAAGTGGCAATCGATTTTACTTCTGTTAGGTTATGTGGCTTACATCGTCTATCTGACGATGAGCGGGAAGTAAATATTTAGACATACGAAACAATATTTCGTTTATTTCGTTTATTTGCATCAAACGAAAATTCAATCATCATGGAAAACCTTACAGACATAAGAAAGCCTACCAAAACCGAACAAAAAGCCGCTTTGGAGTCTTACGATGCGCTGGAGGCAACGTTGAAAAATTTAACTTCCACTACCACGGAGATTGAAATAGAAGAGACTCAAGAGAAAATCAGGATTCCCTTGAGCGCACTAAAACTTTTGGCTAAAATTCTAAAAGCTACAGGAGAAGGAAAGCCTATTTCAATCGTCCCAATAGCTACAGAAATGACCACGCAAGCAGGAGCAGAAATGCTAGGCTGCTCACGGCCTCATTTGGTTAAATTGCTAGAAGAAGGAAAAATCCCCTTTACCAAAATTGGTAAGCATCGAAGAGTAAAGTTTGAAGATGTGGCAGGTTTTAAACGAAAAATGAAAGCAGAACAAGAAGCCCTTATCATTGACATTATGAAGTCTGACGAGCAATCTGGGCTGTATGATTCATAGTGTTCGTTTTACCTGTGTGCTTGATACGAACGTAATTGTTCCGATAGAAATACGAGACTTGCTGTTTTGGTTTGCTTATTACGATTTGTACACTCCGAAATGGAGCAAGCATATTTTTGAAGAGTGGGAATCAGTGATGGAAAGGATGAACGTAGAGCCATCCGAAAGAGTCAAGAGAATCGGAAAAGCTCATTCAGCATTTCCAGATGCATTGGTCAAAAATTATGAAGGTCTGGTGGAAAGTCTCAATTTACCAGACGAGAAAGACCGACATGTATTGGCAGCAGCCATCAAGGCTAACGCGAATGTCATTGTAACAAACAATCTCAAAGATTTTCCAGCAGAATACTTGGCAACTTTTGGTCTTTCTTCCAAAGGTGTTGACGATTTTCTCACAGACATAATAGACCTCAACACTGAAATTGCAGTTGAAGCATTCAAAAAACTTGTTCTAAACCGAACCAATCCAGATATGGATGAATATCAAGTGCTGGATGCTTTCCGAGCAAATGGCATCAAAGACGCGGCAGATTATCTGCACGCGTTGCTTTGAAGTGCTTACCTATGCGCCCAATCAAACGTATCCAACTCCTCCAAGCATCTTTGAAGTAGAAGAATACTCTTCTCAATATCGCCCTTATCAGCCATTTCGATGACTTGATGAATGTGACGTGTAGGGATTGAAATAGCTCCTGCTATAGACCCTCCGGCACTAAAACGCTGAATAGCCGCAGTGTCTGTTCCTCCAGCGGTTAAAACCTCTGGTTGCCACTGAATTTCGTGCTTATCTGCCGTTTTTTTCATGAATTCAACCATACGGTAATCACATACCGTTGAGGCATCCATAATCTTAATTGCTGTTCCTTTTCCTAGAGAAGTGATTTTCTCATGAGCCTGTGCTCCTGGAACATCATAAGCGATGGTTGTATCTAAGCCAAAACCGAAATCTGGCTGGTGTTCTAGTGTAGCCACTTGTGCGCCACGCACTCCAATTTCTTCCTGCACTGTGAATACACCGTAAACATCGTAAGGTACATCGCCCAAGGTTCTCAAAGCTTCAATAAGAATGAAAACAGAAATACGGTTATCAATGCTTTTGCAATTCACGCAGTTACCCATTTCAATGAGTTTGCGTTCGCGGGTAATCACATCGCCAACGGAAACAACCTTTTCTAATTCTTCTTTAGACATTCCCATGTCGATGAAGTAATCGGTGGTTTTAGGAAGCTTTGCTCGCTCCTCGACTGTCATAACGTGAATAGGCTTTGAACCCATTACACCAATCAAATCTTTCTTCCCATGAACGATAACCCGCTGCGCGGTAAGCGTCTTTGGGTCAAATCCACCAAGGGTGTGAAAACGTAGAAATCCACCCTCTTCAATGTGCGTAACCATGAAACTAATCTCGTCCATGTGCGCACCAATCATCACCTTCTTCCGCTCCTTTCCTTTTTTGATGGCGGTTACGTTTCCCATGTTGTCAACGCGTACTTCGTCAACCAACGGAGTAATTTCTCGCAAAACGATATCACGAATTCTTTTCTCGTAACCTGGCGCACCTGCAACTTCGCAGATTTCGGCCATCAATTTTATATCTAAGGGCATGTGTTTATTGTTTTAAAGAAGGTCAAATCTAGGAAAACCATAACAGTTTGTTTGTGACCTAAAAGACATGAAATAAAGCACGTTGCTTATTCCAAATGCTTCCAGCCTTGCGCCTGTAGCGGCATTATCTGGTCGCCAGAAACGAGGTTGTAGCCATCGCCTTTATCGGTTATGTGACCAATAACCCGAATCGCTGGGTTGTCTTTCAACCGGTCATAATCCTTTATATCAACCGTAAAAAGAAGCTCGTAATCTTCACCTCCATTGAGTGCGCAAATGGTTGTGTCAATGTTCAATTCTTCGGCTGCTAAAGCCGTTGTGTGGTCAATTGGAAGTTTTTCAATGTAAATGCGGCAACCAACTTCACTTTGAGTACAAATGTGCATCAGATCTGAACTCAATCCATCCGAGACATCAATCATGGATGTAGGAATAACTTTTTCAAGTTCAAGAATATCCACAATATCAGCACGTGGTTCTGGTTTTAGCTGTCGTTCCAGCACATAATCATGCCCAGAAAGGTCTGGCTGAACTTCTGAATTTTCCTTGAAGATTGCCTTTTCTCGTTCAAGTAATTGTAAGCCAAGATAGGCTGCACCTAAATCTCCAGAAACACAAATAAGGTCTGTTTCCTTCGCTCCATTTCTGTAAACGATGTGCTCTTCGTTTGCTTCGCCAATGGCGGTAACAGAAATGGTTAACCCTGAAACCGAAGAGGTTGTATCACCTCCAACCAAGTCAACTTTGTATTTATCGCAAGCGAGAAAAATTCCAGTATAAAGCTCATCAATCGCTTCTAGCGGAAAACGGCTAGAAAGCCCCAGCGAGACCGTAATTTGAGTTGGTTTTCCGTTCATTGCATAGATGTCGGAAAGGTTGACTGCAACGGCTTTGTAGCCCAAATGCTTGAGCGGAACATATCCCAAATCGAAATGAATTCCTTCGAGTAAAAGGTCGGTGGAAATAAGTGTTTTCTGCTTTCCTGTTCCGATTACCGCGGCATCATCGCCAATACCTTTAACGGTGCTTTTCTGGTTTAGTTCTACACTTTTTGCAATGCGATCAATGAGGCCGAATTCGCCTAAATCGCTCAGTTCTGTTCTGTCTTTATCTTCAAGCATGGCGCAAAGGTGAGAAATGGAACGCGGATTTGTCCGTTACGATAAAAAGAATGGAGCACAGATTAGACGGAGTGAAAGATTTTAAGTGATTAGGGTTGAATCTTGGCGAATAAATTCAACCGAACCTCTTATCTTCGTTGGATGTTACGAGCATTCGTTTGTAGTCTTTTTTTGATTTCATCACTTGGCGGTTTTACCCAGAATTATCAATCTGTAAAATCAGGTTTCACTCATTTTTTCTTGGATGAAACTGGTGAAGACCACGGTATGCTGATGGATTCCGTAAGCGTTTTTGGTACTGATTCCATTTTTACAAATCATTTTACAGTAAGACAACTAGTTGATGGACGTTTGAATGTTCCTGTTGCTGGATGGCTTGGCGAAAAAACAATAATCAAACCAACGGGTGAGAATCTATTCTTCAATGCTGGTGGAGATACGATTTTGATTGAAACACAGGCGCAGTTAAACGATACTTGGAACCTTTTCAAACTAAATCCATCGAGTTATTTGGAGGCAACTGTTTCGTCAATCGGAACGGAAACGATTTTAGAATCTATGGTTGATGTTAAAACCATTTTGCTGCAACGAAAAGATTATTCTGGGACGCTGCTTAACCATCCGCTTAACGGCAAAACAATTCAGCTTTCAAATTCGCTTGGCATTATACAAGGATTAGATTTTCATCTATTTCCTAACGATACTATCCAAATTGAAATTGCGGGAATGGAAAACCCAACTATTGGAATTCACCGCTTGACACCAGAAGAAGCATACGATTTTGAGGTTGGAGATGAGTTTCATTACGAGTACGAAAAGAACGCAAACGATGGCAGCAGTCCGCATTTTGAAAAACGAATTGAACGTGTTACTTCTGTAAATAATGACCCAAACGGACGAAGAATCATGTTTGATGTTTGGATGTGGGTTAGGAGATTTGATGGGCAGCCTAGCCCATTGACGTTGATTGAGGAATCGATCTATATTAACGATAGTTTGATCCTTTCTGAACCTTGGTTCAGTTCGCCATTGACCGATGCAATGCCTAATTCAGCAGAAGACCTGGACACCTCATCCTGTTATTTGCACTATACTCCAACCGAGTTCCATTATTTCGAAACATCACATATTCCTGCTTTGACGTTTCAGGGCAGTGACAACTCTCATTATGAGATAGACTCCGTAGGGTTTTGGTCTTCTGCCATATTTAGTGGGTGGGATTATTCTACAACTACTTACGGAAATGGAATTGGGAGAACCTATTGGACGCATCAAATCGGTAATGGAGTTGATTATTTAGATGAAACGGAAGAACTCACCTACTTCAAAAAAGGAACCCAGGAATGGGGAACGCCATTTACCATTTCAGAGATTATGGATGTTGGAAATGTTCAGGCGGAGATAAATTATACTCTCTACCCCAATCCAATAAAATCAGGTTCGCTGCTTCAGCTAGAAAAACAGCGTGAGCAAGTAGAAATTTTTGATCTGAGCGGTAAGCTTATTCGTTCCGTTAAAAATTCGACTGTTGTAGAAACCAACGGTTTGCCATCTGGCATTTATCTTGTAAAGATTAAGACTGATTCAAGTATTTCAACTCAAAAACTGGTTGTGACGAATTGAGTCGCATGCTAAAAAGGTGAGTAATGCTACACGGGTTGTAAGGGCGTATGGAAATACGCCCGTTTTTTTGTTCAGCATGGCGGGCGTATTTCCATACACCTCTACGGATTTGGCAGACTGCTCCGCGTCAGGGATTGCAGCGGCATCCTTTTTTCTGCTTCATTGAGCGTAGTCGAAATGAGGCGGAAAAAAGATACAGCGTAAAGCCCGCCCCCGCTTAACTCCGACTTCGAGTGCCTCAGCCATTGTTTCAAGCGGGGGAACGCCCAAATTACATGAAGCACTAAATTGGAAATGAGGAAATTCTAAACTGTTTCGAGTTTGAAGTTTTAGGATTTAGGGCTTGTCCTCCGTTTTGTTCAAAACTCGAGCGGTAATTCCTCTTTCTAAGGACTAACTTTAACGTCCCTTGATTCCTAAAGAAACCATAGACCAAATTTTTGAAACCGCCCGTGTAGAGGAGGTTGTGGGTGATTTTGTGCAGCTGAAGAAGAAAGGCACAAATCTGTGGGGAAATTGTCCGTTCCATAACGAGAAGACTCCTTCGTTCAGTGTGTCGGCTTCTAAGGGTATTTACAAGTGTTTCGGGTGTGGCAAGGGAGGAAATTCGGTGAATTTCATCATGGATCACGAGCAACATACCTATCCTGAGGCGCTGCGCTATCTGGCCAAGAAATACAACATTGAGATTGAGGAAGAGGAGCAAACTCCCGAGCAAATTGCGGAGCAAACCGAGCGCGAAAGCCTCTATCTGGCACTGGCATTTGCGCAGCGAACGTTTACTTCCAACTTACTGAAAACGGATGAAGGACAATCGATTGGATTAAGCTATTTCAAGGAGCGTGGTTTTACGCAGGAGACGATTGAGAAGTTTGGAATGGGCTATTGTTTCGATCGTTATGATTCGTTCGGAAATAAGGCGTTGGAAGAACAGTACAACCGAAAGTTTCTGATTGATTCGGGCCTTTGCCTAGATAGGGAAGGAAAGCTAATTGACCGCTTTAAAGGCCGTGTCATGTTTCCGATTCACAACCTTTCTGGCCGTGTTATTGCTTTTGGTGGCAGAACGCTTCGCAACGACAAAAAGGTTGCGAAATACATCAACAGTCCGGAGACGGATGTTTACCATAAGAGCAATATTGTTTATGGTATTTATCAGGCCAAAAGCGAAATTATTAAGGAGGATAATTGCTTTGTGGTGGAAGGTTATACCGATGTGGTTTCGCTGCATCAGGCTGGAATTCATAACGTGGTTGCCAGTTCTGGAACGAGCCTTACCATTGAGCAGATTCGATTAGTAAAACGCTATACGAACAACCTCACCATTATGTATGATGGTGATGATGCTGGAATAAAGGCTTCATTCCGAGGAATTGATCTGGTGCTGGAAGAAGGCATGAATGTGCGAACGGTTCTTTTCCCAGATGGAGAAGATCCTGACTCTTTCTCCAAGAAAATGGATGAGGAAGAGTTGACGGCCTTCATCGAAACAAATTCGAAGGATTTTATTCAGTTTAAAACACAGCTCTTATCCGAGGACGCGAAGGGCGACCCGATTAAAATGGCGGGGTTAATTAAAGATATCATCAGCTCCATTGCCCTTATTCCTGACCCGATTACCAGAAACCTATACGTGCGCCAATGCAGCAGCATTATGGACATGGATGAGGAGGTTCTGATGATGGAACTGAACCGCAACCGTAGAAAGAATATTCAAGAAAAGCAGCGCAAAGGCACTGGTCGTAATTCGAGTGCTCCTGTACCCGAGGAGCCGCCTATAACACGAAAGAGCAACAAGGAATTAAAGAAACGTGATGCGGAATTTCAGGAACGTGACATCATCCGTATTCTAATCCTTTACAGCGAGAAACACATTCATTTTGATGTGTGGGATGAACCCGAAGAAAAGGTGATTGATCAGGAGCAGGTGAATGTGGTTGATTTTATCGTAACCGAACTTATCGAAGATGAAATCACGTTTGAAAACGGCCTTTTTAAATTGGTTTTTGCAGAGTTTGTCAAAATGCATGAAGAGGCAAAGATTCCTACAGAAAAGCATTTCATCAATCATCACAACCCTGAAATCTCTTCGCTAGCTGTCAATTTCTTTGCTCAGCCACATGTTGTAAGCGAGAGGTGGAAAGAACACAACGTGATTACGCTTATGGAAGAAGACAAGCTAAAGCAGTCTATTCTTTCGTCTCTCAACGTGTTAAAACTGCGTAAGCTAGAAACGATGATTACGCAGACGAGAGACCTCCTCAAAAAAGCGGAAGAAGACAAGCTTATGGAGTTGATGGAAAAGCTGAATCGTCAGTTATCAGTGAGAAGACTATTGGCGAAGGAAATCGGCTCAACGGTTTTGAAATAGTGGCCAGGAGTTCGACTTCAAGTATTCACCCTGCATCCACTGATATATGCCTAATTTGAAATCTACCGCTGCCCGTATTATTGGAGTGGCTCTGTTTCTAGTAAGCCTATCACATTGGTTTCCTCTAGATTTAAACCTGTTGGAGCTTTTTTCAGCATTTGCTCATTTTACCGTTGCCCTGTCTGTTGTTATGGCTGTGGTTTTGGCTTTTCATCGCTACTGGATTGCATTCAGCTTTTCGGTTTTGGCTATTGTGCTAGGTGCTGCTTTGGTGCTTCCACACTTTGCCGAATTCAATTCTAATCAGACGTCTGATTTCACAATTGGTCAATTCAACGCGTATCATGGAAATCCATCACCCGAACAAGCAATTTTGGAATTGTCTAATGCGGAGGTTGACGTTTTTACAATTCAAGAATTGAATTCGGTTTGGATGCCAAGTATTGATTCTCTCATCAAGAAAAAATATCCGTTTCATATTGAAAAACCTTGGGATGAATGTTGCTACGGAATTGGTCTTTACTCCAAGTTTCCAATATTGGATGGGGAAGTTTTTGAGCTAAGAGAAACACCTGCTATACGCGCCAGCATCAATATTAATGGTCAAATTATTACCGTCATTTCCTTTCATACTAAACCACCAGCTTTTCCGAACGAAACTCATATTCGGAACGCCCAAATGAGAACTATTGCTGAAATGTCTAACTCGATTGAGGGCCCGCGGGTGGTGCTAGGAGATTTTAATATTGTCTCTTGGGATGCAGCGTTCAATTATTTCCTCAAACAGGGAAAACTCAAGGCGGTTCGAAACGGTTTTCAAGCAACTTATCCTATGAATTTTGGTGTTCCACTAATCCCAATTGACCATATTACCTATTCAGATGGTTTGGAACCGACTTCGTGCGAGACTTTAACCATAACAGGTTCTGACCATAAAGGAATGGTGGCGTCTTTTAAACTAGAATGACAATTTTCTGTTAAGGAAGTGAGCGTTTAGATGAAGAATAGAGCCTTGCGTATTAAATTGCGCTTCATACCATTTTACCATGACTAATAGCAGAAGAAATTTTATCAAAAAAAGTGGTTTCATCGGAATCGGATTCATGGGGCTGAAATTATACGCCTGTGGTTCTAAAACGTCAGTTGTTGGAGCAGATGCAGCTGTTGCTTTAGACTACGGTCCGCTTGTGAAAGATCCCCTTGGGATATTGGATTTACCTGAAGGGTTTACGTACAAAGTAATATCCAAGCAAGGAGAGTCGATGGATGATGGCCTTCTTGTTCCCGGCAAACCAGATGGCATGGCTGCATTTCCTGCCGAAGACGGAAAGGTTATCGTAGTCAGAAACCATGAAATTGTTCCAACTGATAAGGAGTTGGGTGCTTTTGGTTTGGAAAATGCAAATCTGTCGGTCATTTCAAAAGATGACTTCTACGAATTTGGAAGGGGTGAATTCCCTGGTTTGGGAGGTACATCAACTTTCGTATTCAACGAAGAAACCATGGAAATTGAGAAGCAGTTTTTGAGCTTAGCAGGAACGTACCGTAACTGCGCGGGTGGTCCAATGCCTTGGGGAAGCTGGTTAACTTGTGAGGAGGATGTGACCAAAAAAGGCGATTTAGAAGGAAACGTTGAGCTGGATCATGGCTACGTTTTTGAAGTGCCTGCAACAAGTGAGATCATGCGTGCCACACCAAAACCGATTAAGGCAATGGGACGGTTCAACCATGAAGCTGTAGCTTATGATCCTGAAGGTGGAATGCTGTATTTAACCGAAGACCGGCATGACGGATTGCTTTATCGTTTCATCCCGAATAAGAAGAATGACCTGCACTCTGGCGGAAAGCTTCAAGCACTAGCCATAAAGAATGGACCAAAATTCGATACTCGGAATTGGCCAGACACTATTGGTCCAGATATCCAGCCTAATATCCCAATGAAATTGGAATGGATTGACCTTGACGATGTAGAATCTCCGCAAGATGATTTAAGAATCAGAGGACACGAAAAAGGGGCTGCAATTTTTGCTCGTGGCGAAGGAATGTGGTACGATGAAGGAGTAATCTATTTTGCCTGTACCAACGGAGGCGATGCAATGAAAGGGCAAATATTTAAACTCACACCTGATGCAGATGGTGGAGAATTAGAACTTTTTATTGAGCCAAATAACACTGAGATTATGAAGTATTGCGACAATCTTACAGTTGCACCGTGGGGCGATGTAATGATTTGTGAAGATGATACCGACCCGTACTTACGTGGAGTTACTCCAGAAGGTCACATTTTCACTTTTGGCCACAACACGGGTTACGAATCTGAGTTTACTGGAATTTGCTTCTCACCAACCGGAAAAACGATGTTTGTAAATATTCAGCACGTTGGACTTACGATGGCTATTACAGGTCCTTGGAAGAGCTAAACTGATTCAGCAACTATACTTCTTGAAAAAGTAGCGGCAAATACAAACGTGTGCATACACTGGTTTCAATGAGGGCAACTAGAAATAAGAAAGTTGCACATCTTTGACCGACAACCACGGTTTACCATGACTTTACCATTTAGCTTAAAGAAATTTGCCACAGTTTGCGCTTTAGTAGTCGCGCTGTGCGCATTCAAAACATTTGCACAGCCATTGCCAAATGCCAAAGAAACCTTGGCGGTACAAGCTGCCAGTTTCAAAATTAGCGTTGCCCCAAACAGCGAGCTTATTGGTGGCCATCTTCAAGGAATTCAGCTTTACAATGAGACCCTTATCGTTTCAGGAAGCTCGAAGGAATTCGGCTATCTCGGCTTGTTTCAAAAAATTGGGGAGGATTTCCGGTTTATTGGTTTGAAGAAATTGGCAACCGACCCATTGAACCATGCGGGAGGTTTTCAAATTGCTGAAAATTGGCTAGCTATTGGACTAGAAGATCCGGTTGGACGAAGAAATTCAATAGTTCAATTAATTGATGTCTCAAGTTTTGAAAAGCTACAAGCCGCTCCGGCTTATACTTTAAGGCGTAAAGGCCAGTACCAGTTTAGCACAGCGGGTGCGGTAGCATTACTAAAACGGGAAGACCACTTTCTACTCGCCATCGGAACGTGGGATTGTCGTACGATTGACTTCTATGTTTCGAATAATTTGAACCCATACTCAGATGATTTTGCGTTTGAAAAATGGACAACGTGGGACAGCCGAGAAGCTGTTAGAAGAAAATGGATTGACAAGAAATATGGCAGTTATCAAAATCTACAACTAACACAAGATTCAACAGGAGTTTACATTACAGGGTTTTGCCGAGCCTCAAACGGTTCTAACCGCGCAGATGTTTTTCAAATGAACAGTGATGCCGACCCTTACACCATGATTCAAAAAACTGCTTCGTATACGGTACAATGCAGTGGCAATGTCACGTTTAGGAATGGATCTGGTTTTGCATCCTTTAATGGAAAACCTTCCATCATAGCGGTTGGTCACGACCTTTCGCCAGAAACACAATTCCAGATATTCCCCATCAACGGAGAATGATTTTTTAACTTTATAAAAACGAATGAGATGAACAGTTCTGATGTTAAGATTAGCCTTTTCCGAAAAATCGATATGTTACAGGACGATGAGCTAGAACGTGTTCACGGTGAGTTGATGAACATACTGAATGGCGTTGTTGATTCCACACATTGGAAGTCCCTTTCGCAGAAACAGCAACAAGGATTGAAAGATGCTAAAAACTCTTTGGATTTAGGGTTGGGAATTGCCCACGAAGAGGTTTTAGAAAAGTACCGAAAGCGCTATTCCAATGGTTAAGTATATCAGTTGGTCTCCTCAAGCTGATAGTGACTTAAACCTAATCTTGGAATATCTAAACAAGCAATGGGATGCTTCTGTGGTTTTACATTTTTAGATAGAATTGACGAAATGACAGAATTAGTAGTGTTGAAACCAGAACTGTTTCCACTTATAGAACATGACCTTGAAATTAGAAGATGCGTTCTTACAAAACACAATAGTCTACACTATACGGTTGAGAACGACCGCATTGATATTCTCCGCTTGTTTGATACCAGGCAAGATCCGAATAAACTTCAATTCACAAATTGAGAACCCGACTCATTAACCATGAAATCCATAACTCCAACAAGTCCGCTCCTAACATTGGTAATTAAACCAAAAGACGGAACTAACACTCAAAACTTGTTAGCACAATTTCATCCCATAATGAAAGCGCTTGGCTATGGTCATTTTGAGATGGACCAGGCCAATTTCTACCAAGCTAGTAAAGGTGGCTCTGGTATCTTCAGCAGTGAATTGTTCGTCTTTGCCGAAGTTGATGCACATGCGGTAGTCATTAATATGGACGGACATTCCATTTTTGGACTGAAAGGCGTGGAAGGACAGTTGCAAAAAATTAAAGAGCAATATGAAACCGTAGGGGCTACCGCAAACCTTTTAGGACCAAATTACGCCAACGCATTTATCGGAAATCTGCTTTATACAGCGTTACCAATTTATTTGAGTGCTTTTCTGGTAATAGGATTAATGTCTGCTTTGGGCGGATTCCGAATGTTCTATTTCTTTGAGGTTTTTCTTTATGCTACACTTGGAATTTTTGGAACGAAAACACGCTTTTGGGTGAACGAAAGAAGAAAGCAGCGTGCCATCTGGAAAAGCATCCTTATCCTGCTTCTAACCGTGCCAATTGTTCTTGGAATGGTGGTGTTTGTGTTTTGGGCAATTGACCAGTTTGCCTAAAGCCGATTAAGCAACCCTCGAAACCAACCACCATCGCCATCTTCCAACTTTTGGATGCGCATTCTGGTCATGTCTAATTCTAGTTGTAGTTCAACTTTTTCGCGAAGCGCCCATAAAGTGTCTTCGTCTATTTTCCCTTCGTATTCCTTGGTGGTAATACGTTGGCCAAAAGCATAATACTGCTTTTCGGGACGAGGTAAAAAGGTTGGTCCAATTCCTCTAACTAGCGGAAACATGGTGTCGCCACCTTTCAAATATTTATCAGCAAATCCTTTTTCTTTCAACCACTCACCAAACTGGGTATCCATCAACTCGTCACCGTCCATCAAAATATCGTACGAGTCTTCTTGCCCAACCTGCGCAACTGTGATGATGTCGTAGCCACTTTCAATTGCCATGCGAGCAAAACCGGTTCGTTTCTTCCAGGTTAGTTTATACTTCTCGCCCTTGCGTTTACACGTTTCTCTTCCTCCACCAGGATAAACCATGATATGCTCTCCATGCTTCATCATTTCAGCACAATTTTCGCGGCTTCCTTTCACAAAACCAACTTTAGCAGCAAGATCGCGCCAACCGGGCATCATGTAATGCAAATCGTCTACAAGAGAGCGGGCAAAAATTCCTTTTTCTGCATACATTTCCGCAGCCCAAAGCGTTCCATCCAAAACGCCTAAAACGTTGTGGTTGGTAACATACATGGCTGGTTTCTCTTTGTCGAGATTTTCCATACCGAAGAATTGCGGATCAAAATAGGCACGACCTACAGCGGTAACGTTGGTAATAAACTCTGGTGATGGAGGTGTAAAATCCGGATCATAATCTCCGAGTTGTAGTTGGGTAGATTCACTCATAGTGCGAAGATAACACTCGTAAGTAAGTTGGCTTTAATAAATAATAGTTACCAAAGTTGTATCGAAAGCAGTGGCAAATACGGTTTCTGCAATTTGATTGGTTCCTCCGTTCTGATCAGCATAAGTTCCGTTCACTTCAATCTGCTGTTCTCCAAAAACCTGACATGTAAATATGCTATCAACCGAACTACCTTGGACAATGGTGGAGGTTGACTGGCAGCAATCTGCGCAACCAGCCGTTTCGGCAACTACTTTAAAAATGGCTGTTTGAGAACTGTTCTGGTTAATCAAATGCGTAGAAACCCAAGCTCTTGGCTCAAGCAGAAAGGTGCTCGAATAGGCTGTGCTAAAAGGAACATCATCTGGGTTAATTTCAAACGTGCCGTTGAAATGTTTCGATTCTGTAATCTCTAAACGGTATGAAAAGTAAACGCCTTTATCCACTTCTATGTAAAACCGACCATTTGCATCAGTTGTGGCAGAACCTACCGTAACGAAAGTTGGATTAAAACCACCAGTGGCATCTTGCAATTTCATTATAACGCTTGCTCCCGAAATTGGCGCATCAACCTTTTGATTGTACACTACGCAATCGAACATGAAAACATCTGACCTCTTATCACACCCTGAAAGTGCCAGCGATAAAACAACTACAATGGAGACGATTTTCATCTACCGCCAAGGTAGAATTTTCCTTGCATTGGGTTTTCGGAAACTCCTGAAATTCGGTAGATATAAATACCCGGTTTTAGGTTTGATGATTGGATAAGAAAGTCGTTGTCGGTGCCCGATTCAGAATAAACCGCTCTACCTGTACTGTCAAATACCTGTAAAAGGGCATCGCGGTTAAGGTTGTTTGTAAACAGAATCCGTTGAGAATTAGTCTGAAAATCGCTGAATACTTTATGTTCTTGGTTTCCAAAGTCTGTGTAGAAAATGGTTATTGGTTCAGTGAAACCCTGATAGCCCATCTCTAACCTGTAAGTATTGTAATTGTTAGAAATAGGATTCGAATCGAAATACTGATACGTTTCATCCTTTGTACTACTTCCACAAATACCGGGAATATCGTATATCAACTCAAAGTGCCCTTGTACATTGGCTCTAAAAACCCTGGTTCCGTTACACTGATCTCCGCCTTTTATCACCCATCGCACCAATATTCCGTTGGCTTGTTTGTAGGCGTTTAGCGAGTTAAGAATGGCATGCGGTTCTTGACCGAAACCAAAAAGCGGCAGCAGAAGGAAAAAACAGATTCTTTTCATAACGAAATCTAAATTAAGCTCCATGGTTTAAGACAGATGGTGGCTGGCTTACATTTAACAATATTTCTGTTGGGTGTTGCTTATCTGAGTAAAGTTGATGAAAGTTGTTACAAATGACTATTTTTCGCCCCTACCTATACAAAAACAGCCCTTTCATGTCTCGTTTAGCATACCAAAGATTGATGCTTTGCTCGTTCTTGTTTCTGCAATCAATTCTTAGTGGTTGCGGTTACATTTCTCTCACGAGAAAAACACAATTCATTCCCACTACAGAAGATGCAACAGTTTCTATCGCTCCAACTGAAGATGGTCCGTTTGAGGAAGTCACCAACTTGAAAACCAAAATAAAGCTCAATCATTTTAAAAAGAGCTATTGGGTAAAACAAGAAAAACTAAGGCATGTAAGCAAGACAATTGAGATTACCAGAACTTCGCGTAACGGGTTGAAAATGCTGGATATAGCGCTTCTCATTCCAACAGGAATTATTGCAACAATTCTTACTCCCGTGCATTTTTTGGCTGCTCCAAGTGCCGGTATCACCCCTTCTTTGGGTCAGACTATTGCCTTAGGAGCCGCTTTGGGAATTGGTATTGGTGGCTGGGCCGCGGTAATTCCAGCGCCAGGAAAACTCTTTCCAAAGACCATAGACCTGCCCAGGCTAATTCCGATTATAACCAAGGATAGCACCCAGCTTTTTCTCACCGCAGGAGAGCATGAATTCCGATTGAAAAAGTCGGGTGTTCGGGTTAGAGATTACCCAAGTATGAAGCAATATGATCAAGGCTATGGTTACGAATCTAGGGACACAGCAGAGAGTTTCGATTTTGTAGAAAAGCTAAAATTATATGATGAAGTAAGCGATATTCTAACCTCCGCTGAATATGGCATCGATTCTGCCAAAGCCAAACTAAACACCACACTAAAAGTTGATAGCTGGGCGCATTCTATCGTTTTCATTGCTACCGAAGACAAGGTAAAATGCGAGGTAAAAGTTGCATGGGGTTTGCAAACGTTGGATGAACTTCAGTATTTGTATGACCGCTCTTTCAGCGCCAGCTCTGAATGGCTGCCATTTAGGGAAGACATGTTAGATGAAGATGATCAGAAGATGATTATCACCCAAGCACTAGCCGATGCGGCAGACGAATCGTTCAAGAAGTTCATTGCTCTCGATACGGTTCAAAGTATTCTTAGCTCTCCTGTACCAATTCCTTTGAGAGAAGAAGAAGAATTGGAATTGACAACGGGCTCTGTTTTTGCCGCTTCGGTTGGCGATGCTGTAACAGCAGTTATTACCGTAGTTACCAACGAAGGACACGGTAGTGGCTGTATTGTCACTTCTGATGGATACATCGTAACCAATGCACATGTGGTTGCAGACGACACAACCGATTTGATGGCAATTATGGGTGAAGATGTGGACATCAAAATCCCTCTGAAATTTATTCGAATGAATGAAGCCGTTGACCTTGCCTTGTTAAAACTGGACACAACCGGACTTATGCCCTTGAAACTGGCTGAAGAAAAAGACATCAACACTGGTGCAGACGTTTATGCCATTGGAACACCTGCCGATTTGGAACTGGGTCAAACAGTAACTCGAGGAATTGTTTCTGGAAAACGAAAATTCGGTGGCCACTCAGTTATTCAAACAGATGTGGCTATTAGCGCAGGAAATAGCGGTGGTGCAATGATTTCAAAGGATGGATTACTTCTCGGAATTGTAACTGCCGAAATGCGAAGCCGAAAGGTTGACGACATCGGTTTTGCGCTGCCAGCACATATAATTGAATCCGCACTTAAGATTAAGTTGACCGAATAGTCAAATAGATTATTTGAAATACATTTTCACAAACTGCTCCTTCTCTACTTCATCATCTAAATAAAGAATGCCTTCGTTTGTATCGTTGGTTGTGTAAAACTGACTTATCTCCAGGTAGCTTTTGGTTTTCTCTGAAGTCCAAAGTTTTTCTGGTCTGTCCAGTTCTCTTGGGTTTTCCATATCGAGGGTAACGAGAACAATAGGATTATCCATCTTATCAAACTTGTCTACCCCATCAAGCGGTGTCCATTCCTTTTCCAAACTACTGAACTGACCGTTGAAAACCACATGCAATTTGCCGTTGGCAACCTTACAGATATAGCCAAGACCCTGTGCCGTTTTATTCTCCTGAAACTTGGGTACACGTGTACTCCAGTTCAGGCTTCCATCTCTAGAATTAACAGAGAAGAACTGTGCATCTCTTCTGGTATAAGTGGTAATATCAATATCTAGGTGAGCATTGAATTTGGTTGAATCGAGGCTCGATTCGGCTTTAACGAGGTAGTTGTCATCACCCAAGTTTGTGAAACCATGAATCATAAAATTATCTTCAAACGCTCCAGCCGAACCTTTTGCATCCTTCTCAACACGTTTAACGATTGATTTTGATTGGTGCAGCGTCATATACTCTTCATCAAACTCAATGTACTTGAAAACTGGGCGTTGCTTTACCGCACCAGACCAATTGACAAACGCAAAACCGTCAGACTTCTCCAACCAGCTTTTGGTGTCGTTTTCCCAATCCATATAATTGGCGGCCATAATCATTCCCGACTCCGTTCCTTGTAATGTCCAATCACGGATTTTCTTACCCTGATCGCCAGAAAGGTCAATGGTTTCAAAACCATCTGCACTCACCTTCGTGAGTTTAACATGATAGCGCGTATCGTTGTCAAACCCATCTCCTTTATCGGTTCTTCCCCAGCAATAAACTGTTCCGTTATTAGCTATACCAATGGCGGCTTTGGGCGCATCTGCATTCCATTCACTTCCGCCAACTAGGAAAACTCCATCCCCAGAACGAAATTCTACATCCTGCTGCCACTTTTTATCAAGATCTGCATCAAACACCATAAAACGGAAAGACTGCGTGGGGTCATCCAGTTTATCTGGCCGTTGCACCTTTTTAAAATACACAGCAAACGTGGAGCCGTCCTCAGAGACAACGTAGTTTAAATGTGCATCATGATAGTCCTTGTAAAAGCCGTTTCCATCTACACGAGAAACCTCTTTGTCATCTCCAACCTTCAGCGCATCCGCATCAAACTCAGCCAAATAAACTGTGTTCGCTTTATCGTAATGCAGCGTTTTTCCGGTCAATAGAATGACTCTATCCTTTAGGCGAACAAAACCCTTGTTCACATAGCCATCATCGCTTTGTAGGCGGTCAAATCGTTCCGAAGAAATAGGCTGAAGCGTGGTGTCGTAAACCGTGAAAATATCTTGCCGATTGTGAAATGTATGCGTAACGTACCCACTGGCATTTGACACCAAAAACTGGCTCATTTTCTTGGAGGCATCTTTCTTAATAGACGAGCCCATCCAAACTTCAACATTATCTGACCTACCTGTTTTACGCTGTGCAACACTCTGTGAAACAATTCCGAAAGCGAATACCATCACCATAACACCAACCAAATACTTCTTCATTACTCTTTGATTTTCAATAAAACGCGAAGGAACGGATTATCATTAAACCTTGCACGTTTTGCACAAGGGCTGAGGTTCTCAAAGCCCCCGAACTCACCAGAACACCCTTCCATAACCTCAGCGTTTTCTTTTTAACACTATTTACAACACACCTACAAATCTCACGCGAGTGGTTTTATATATTTGCCACTCTCTAAACCACCAAACATGAAACGTTTATTATTCGCATTTGCTACGATTTCTCTGCTTGCTGCGTGCAGCCAAGACGGCAAAGACACCAAACTTCCCGAAGGTATTAAACTTGTTGAAAAGGTTGAAAAGGCAGAATCTGGCCTTTCTATTCCGTACGAGAAATACGTTCTCGACAACGGCCTTCAGATTATCATACACGAAGATCATTCAGATCCAATTGTTCATGTTGATGTAACTTACCATGTAGGTTCTGCACGTGAAGAGCCTTTCCGTTCTGGATTTGCTCACTTCTTTGAGCACATGATGTTTCAAGGTTCGGATAACGTTGCGGATGAAGAGCATTTCAAAACGGTTTCTGAATCTGGCGGAACGCTTAACGGAACCACTAACAAGGATAGAACCAATTATTTCGAAACGCTTCCTAGCAATCAGCTTGAAAGAGCTCTGTGGTTAGAAGCAGACAGAATGGGATTCTTACTAGATGCGGTTACGCAAGAGAAATTTGAAGTACAACGTGCTACTGTAAAGAACGAGCGTGGACAGAGCTACGACAACCGTCCATACGGTTTGGTTGGCGAAAAAGTAAACCAAGCGCAGTATCCTCAAACACATCCTTACAACTTCCCAACTATTGGTTACTTGGAGGATTTGGACGATGCAAATGTGCAGGATTTGAAAGACTTCTTCCTAAGATGGTATGGCCCAAACAACGCAGCACTTACTGTTGCTGGAGACGTAAACCCATCTGAAGTATTGGCGTTGGTAAAGAAGTATTATGAAACAATTCCTCGAGGAGCGGAGGTTGAAAACCAAACACCTGAGAGTGTAACACTTGATGAAGACAGATACATCTCTTATGGAGATAACATTCGTTTCCCGCTGATTCAGTTTTCTTATTCAACCGTAAACAACTATCATGCTGATGAAGCGCCTTTGGATGTGCTTTCAGATATTTTAGGTGGAAGCGAAAACTCTCTTTTCTACAAGAATTTCCAGAAAAGTCAGGTTGCTATTCAAGCTTCGGTTTCGCATCCATGTCAAGAGTTGGGTGGTCAATTTCAACTTACTGTTCTTCCTTACCCTGGAAAAACATTAGTGGAAATGGAAGAGGCAATCCGCGCCACGCTAACAGAATTTGAAGAAAGAGGCGTAAACGAAGACGATTTGAAACGCTTTAAATCATCTATAGAAAGTCAAATGATTAGCGGTCTAGAAACGGTTTCTGGAAAAGCTTCGAGCCTGGCACGTTATCAATACGCTTTGAATAACCCTAACTATACAGGAAATGATATTCAGCGTTATTTAGATGTAACGGTTGAAGACGTGATGCGCGTTTACAATACATACATTAAAGACCAAAATGCGGTTATTCTGAGTGTATATCCTAAAGGACAGCCTGAACTGGTTGCCGCACCCGACAATTTTGAATACGTGCGTGATACAACGCTTGAGTCAAACATGGCGCAATACGAAGGTCTTGCGTACGTAAAACCAACAGCCGAAGAAGATGGTTTTGACCGAGGTGTAAAACCAGCATCTGGTCCAAGCCCAGTTGTATCAGTTCCAGAATTTTGGACTGCAAGCATGGATAACGGGTTGAAAGTGATTGGTGCGAAAAACGATGAAATTCCAAAAGTTTACTTGAGAATTGGCGTAAAAGCAGGTCACAGATATGAAGACCCAGCAAAAGCAGGCCTTGCTAGTTTGTTTGGTGCTATGATGGGCGGAACAACCGAAAGCTACACTACCGAAGAGCTTTCTGGTGAGCTAGAAAAGCTAGGAAGCTCTATTGATGTATATGCTGGAGACGATGAGATTGTGGTTAACGTAAGTTCATTGACTAAAAACTTGGATGCCACGCTTGCGTTGGTTGAAGAAGTAATGTTGAAGGCAAAATTCACCGAAGAAGAATTCAACCGTTTGAAGTTCTCACAAATGGAGTCGATTGCCAATCAGGTAAATCAGCCAACGGTTTTGGCAAACAATCAGTTTAACGCGGTTCTATACGGGCAAAACCATATTATGGGAATTCCCTCGGAAGGAACAGAGGCTACACTTACTGGTGTAACACTTACAGACGTGCAGGAATACTACGATTCTAAGTTTGCTCCAAACATCTCTAACCTAGTTGTTGTAGGCGATATTGAAAAAGACGAAGTTCTTGCGAAGCTAGATTTTCTAAAAGCTTGGGAGAAGAAAGAAGTCTCCTTTTCAGAAGAGCCTGCTACACCAAAATCTGGGGCAACTAAAATCTACTTGGTTGACAAGCCAGATGCAGCACAGAGTGAAATTAGATTGGGATATCTTTCTATGCCATTTGATGCCACAGGAGATTACTACAAAGCCAAGTTGATGAACTTTAACCTTGGTGGAAACTTCAACAGCCGTCTTACTCAGAAACTACGTGAAGAGAAAGGTTGGACTTATGGTTCATACACTTACTTCAACGGAAGCGAGCATGTTGGACCGTTTACCGCTGGTGGTGCTTTCAAAAGAGAAGCTACAGATAGCTCTATTGTTGAGTTCATTAATCAGTTCAAAAACTTTGCTGAAAATGGGGTTACCGATGAGGAACTTACATTCTTGAAAAGTTCCATCGGACAAAAAGATGCCCTCAAGTACGAAGCTGGATACCAGAAAACTGGTTTCCTTAATACTATCCTTCGTTTTGGATTGGATGCCAACTACACTGATGAGCAGAACGAGATTCTGAAAAACCTCACCAAAGCTGATGTAGATGCACTTGCTGCCAAGTACATCGACCCAAGTAAAATGGCCATCGTAATTGTAGGCGATAAAGAGGCCATCTACGAAGGTTTAAGCAAACTTCCGTACGAGATTGAAGTGGTTAATCTTAGCGTTGATATAGCGAACGATTAAGCCGTACTGAATACATAATATGGAAGCCGTTCAGGAAACTGAGCGGCTTTTTTATTTCCTCTTCTTCTGAAAAAACAGCTTCAGTAAATTGGAGCAATCATTTGCCATCACTCCACTTTTCACTTTCGTTTTGGGATGAAGAAGGTCTCCAACGGTTGAGAAGCCACGTTTTTCATCACTTGCTCCGAATACAACTTGATCAACTTGGCTCCAGAAAAGTGCTCCAGCACACATTACACAAGGTTCTAACGTAACGTAAACGGTACAACCTTTTAGGTACTTACCTCCAATGAAATCTGCCGCAGAAGTAATGGCTTGCATTTCGGCATGGGCGGTTACATCGTTTAGCATTTCGGTGAGGTTGTGCGCTCTGGCAATCACACGTTTATTGGCTACAACCACTACTCCAACCGGGACTTCATCTTGATCAAAGGCCTTTTGCGCTTCTTTCAAGGCTTCCTTCATAAAATGTTCGTCAGAAAAGATGCTCAACTCCATTCTGCGAATGTAGTGAGCCATCAGCAACCGTCATCGCGAACGAGGAACTGCCTGTCCTGACCTTTTGTCGAAGGAAGTGTGGTAATCTCTTCAACAGATTACTTCGGTCATTCTTCCCTCGTAATGACGACCTCCATTTTAACCTTTTTCCTTTTCTCGTTTTTCCCTTTAAGACCCTACCTTCGAGCGCTCAAAATCAAGGGTAAAATGCATCGTTCACACACTTGCGGAGAATTACGGACAGAACACATCGGTTCTGAAGTGACTTTAAGTGGTTGGGTTCAGAAAGGACGCGACCTAGGAGGAATGACTTTCATTGATCTTCGCGACCGCTACGGTATCACCCAAATTGCTTTCAATATGGATGTGAGCGAAGAATTGTGCCTGAAAGCGCGTTCACTTGGGCGCGAATTCGTTGTAAAAGTGACGGGAAAAGTAACTGAGCGTGAAAGTAAAAACAGTAAAATATCAACAGGCGATGTGGAGATTATCGCTGGTTCGCTTGAGATCTTGAACAAATCCAAAACACCTCCTTTCACCATTGAAAACGATACAGATGGTGGTGAGGAAATTAGAATGAAATACCGCTATTTGGACCTTCGCAGACAAAAAATGCGAAGCAACATGGAGTTACGTCACAGCCTTTCTATTGAAACAAGAAAGTTTATGGACAAACAAGGTTTTCTGGAAGTAGAAACGCCTTATCTCATTAAAAGCACACCAGAAGGAGCTCGAGATTTTGTGGTGCCATCACGCATGAACGAGGGGCAATTCTATGCGCTTCCGCAAAGTCCACAAACCTTTAAGCAGTTGCTTATGGTTGCTGGGTTTGATAAATATTATCAAATCGTTCGGTGCTTCCGTGATGAGGATTTACGTGCTGACCGCCAACCGGAATTCACGCAGCTCGATTGCGAAATGGCGTTTGTAGAACAGGAAGATATTCTGAATGTGTTTGAAAAGCTGACACGCCATCTATTCAAAACGGTTAAAAATGTTGAGCTAGAGCAATTCCCAAGAATGGAATATGCTGATGCCATGCGATTGTATGGTTCGGATAAACCAGATATCCGTTTTGGGATGCAATTCGTAGAGTTGAATGATGTCGTTCAAGGACAAGGGTTTGGAGTGTTTGATAATGCAGAATTGGTTGTTGGCATCAACGTTTCCAATGGAAACTCGCTGACAAGAAAGCAACTTGATAAGCTAACTGAGTTTATAAAACGACCACAGATTGGCGCGACAGGATTAATCTACTGCCGACATAACGAAGACAACACTTTCAAGAGTTCGGTAGATAAGTTCTTCACTCAAGAAAAACTATCCGATTGGAGCGGTGCTTTCAAATCTGAAGCTGGCGATTTGATGCTGGTTATGGCTGGCGACACCGAAAAGGTTAGAAAGCAACTTTCTGAATTACGACTACATGTAGCGGAACAGCAAGGATTGATGAACGCTCAAGAGTTTGCTCCGTTGTGGGTTGTCAACTTCCCGCTTTTAGAATGGGATGAAGACACCAACCGTTTCCATGCTATGCACCATCCTTTTACATCGGCTAAACCAGAAGATTTGCATCTAATGGACAAAGAGCCAGGAAAGGTTAGAGCTAACGCGTACGACTTAGTAATAAACGGAACAGAGTTGGGTGGTGGCTCCATCAGAATACACGACAAAGGCCAACAGAAACGCATGTTCGACCTTCTTGGGTTTACAGAGGAAGAGGCAAAAGCACAATTCGGTTTCCTAATGGACGCGTTTGAGTTCGGTGCGCCTCCACACGGAGGAATCGCTTTTGGTTTCGATAGACTTTCAGCCATTTTTGGCGGACAAAAAGACATTAGAGATTTTATTGCTTTTCCGAAAAATAACTCCGGAAGAGATGTGATGATTGATTCGCCTGCAGTAATTGACAAGGTGCAAATGGAGGAGTTGAATATCCGTGTGGTTTCCACCCAACAGAATTAATTCTCAAGATAATTGGACAAGCTGGTCTCACTCGTTTTACGGTTTTCTGGAACAGGGTTTACGCTACTGACCACAATTGTATTGACTAGAAAATGGGGTCTTGAAGCAACAGGTGCGTTCTTCCTTTTCTATTCCATGTATAGGTTGGTATCTGGAATTCTTTCTTCCTTCTTTATTAGACGGACAATTAGAGACGTAGCAAAGGAGGATAGTTCTAAATGGCACGAATTGGGACATCAGATTTTTAATGATAAGGTCATGTTCTGTCTTCTAATACTTCTTCTAGTATTTCCCTTTTCTTTGGTTTTAGCTCGATACGACCTAGTGAGCCCAGTTATACCTCTGGTATTGGTCAGTTCATTTTTATGCATAGGGTTGCAGTTTACGGGCTCCATGCTGCAAGGCACGTTTAGACCAAACATGTCTATACTAGTAGAGTTTGTATGTATTCCGTTTCTGTTTCTAATTGGTTTGTTGGTAGCCCCAGTATCTGTTGCTCCCATAACGCTACATGTTTTTGCATTACTTGTCGCGAGCATCGTAACCTTGTTGCTATCGTTCAGCCGCATTTCATTTTCCAAGTTGCGGGTTCATTTTCCTAAAATTGACGCAGAGGATTATTCCTTTATCGGTACACGAATGGTGAATGTGGTTCAAAACAACGCGATAATGCTTGTATCACCATTTGTGCTCTCGGATGCACAGATTGGTATAGTTGGAGTGCTCCTTCGGTTTTACACCGTATCAAATGGAATCCTTGGAGGGTTGTCTGCAAATTACAGTCCCAAGTTTAGTAGAGCTTACCATAATGGCAACCATCAAACTTTATCCAAGTTGTTCAAGGAATCGCAATTGCATAGCGTTGTATCATATCTCCCATTAATATTTGCTTACGCGTTTTTTGGCAACCTAATTGCCAAGTTTATGCATTTAGAAGGGCTTATAGAACACCTGCTTATTGGAATTGGCCTTATCGGTTTCATCAATGTTTTTACAAATTTGTCAGGATCTTTACTGCTCGTATCCTCACAACAAAAATCTGTTTTAAAGATAAATGTGATTTCCCTAATTACCTTGATGCTTCTTTATGTTCCGCTGGTCAAACTATTTTCGCTTTGGGGATTTGTAGCTGCATTCGGTTTTTACCAGTTGACTAAACAAGGCTTGCTGTACCTTAGAGGGAGGGTGTTGCTTCGTGACATGCAAACACAAAATGATCATCCCAGTTGAATAAATACGCACCATTCATAACAAAAGTGAAACGGGAAGTCAATTTTCTTTTAGGAAAACTGATAGGCTGGAAAAAGCATCAGAGGGTTGTGATTGTGAGCAGGTCTCGGTCTGGTTCCAACATGCTTTGTTCTTTCTTAGAATCTAACCCAGATTGCTTCATCTGGCGGGAAGTGTTTCGAAGGCCTCAGTATTTTACCCCAAGCATAACCCGTTTTCTGATACATGGTAAGTACTTACGGAAATTCAAGATTGTCGGCGACAAGGTTTTCTATTATCATATTATACCAGAAAATTTCTGGGAACAGACCATGGCAGATGATAATGTTCGTATCATTCACCTCGTAAGAAAGAACCACCTTGGCACGTACGTATCTCAGCGTGAAGCAACGGCTAATGCAAAATGGGAAGCTTTTAAAGAGAATGGGAAGCAACAGTCGCAAACAAAGCTTAAGGTAGATACTGACGATTTGCAATCATTTCTTACGCAGAATGAAACAATGATAAATAGTATGAACAATCGTTTACAGGGTCGGAGAAACGTTCTTCAGCTTTCATACGAAGAACTAGTTGATGGTTCTGGCATAGGAAAGGTTAGCAATTTCTTGCAAGATGCATTGAACCCAAAGAATTATGGTGTGCCCAAAAACAAAAAACAGAGCGTTGGATCCGTCTCCGATAGAATTGAAAACATAGACGAAGTAGAGGTAACGCTCCGTAAATTCGGTTGGGAGCATTTCACTACCAATAAGTAAGTATGCTAAAGGTTTCTTACATACTGGGTTTTGAGCGGACTGGCAGTACTTTGTTTCACGACTTACTGGCTTTAAACAACGATTCTATTGGGGTCGGTGAATCACGTCACATCTACAAACAATATTTACCAAATAAAAATACGATTTGCGGTTGTGGTGAGAAATTTAAGGAATGTCCATTTTGGAAGATGGTTATTGACAAGGTTGAGGAAGATAGTTTCGACCCAAAAGAGATAAAGATTCAAGACTCAAGTATTCATAATCTATGGAAGTCTAATTTTTATCGACTCTACCTTGACAGGTTATACCATACCATTGCAGATTTGACTGACCGTTCGCAAATAGTTGATTCGTCCAAATCAATTTATCAAGCCATTCTTCTAAATTCCATGAAGAACATTGAAGTTCGGATTTATCATACACGGAAGAATCCAAATGCGGTTTATGCGTCCTTAGTAAAAAGATCATTCACGCACCACAAATACGTTGGTTACAGATTACACCTTAAGTTAGTGAAGCACGAATTGACCATATTCTCACTTGATTGTCTGGGCTTATTCTTACCCATAACTAATATCACAATTGATGATATTCATGCTCTATCAAAGCAAACACCCGGAAATGGAATCAACCACTCTTGCGGGGGAAGTCCATCAAAAAACAAGTCTGGAGGCAAACCAATAATAAAGCAGGAAAAAAAGGAGGAAAAAGTACCTGTGGGGATAAAAGTGCTTATGGCTTTCAGTAGAATGCGTTACACACAAATCACAAAGTAGTAATCTTCCGTATTTCATTTAAAATGAGTGACTCGAAAATATTTTTTGTAGTTGGAGCCCAAAAGACAGGGACAACGGCCCTGTATGAATCCATCCGAAATTGTGAGAACTTCGAAACTCCCAAGAGGAAGGAATTTCATTTGCTAGCCGAAGAACAACCCGTTACAAAAGCAAAGTACCTATTTGAGCTTGGCGTAGCTAATGGTATTTCGGGGGATTTTAGCCCATCATACTTGTACTCAAAATTTGCGGCAAAAAATATCTCCAATTATTTCCCTGATGCAAAAATCATCATGGTGCTTAGAAACCCGATGCAGCGCGCTTTTAGCAACATGGTTCACTGTGTGCGATTAGGAAAAGATCAAAAACTCGACCTTGATGACCTGCTGAACAATGAAGAAGATAGAGTAAGAAATAAAACGGCCTTATTTCACTATCTATCTAAAGGCTTCTACTACAACCAAGTAAAACGGTTTACTGATTTGTTTTCGCAAGAACAACTGCTAATTATTCCGCACGACCAACTAATAGCACATCCAACAGAAACCGTTTCAAAGATTATTAATTTCGTTGGTTTAACGGAGAGCACGCCACCATCACTTGAAAGAAAGAATACAGGTCATGTTGGGAAATTTGGTTTTTCTAAAAACATCGTTCTACTCTACAATCAACTAAATGAAAAAGGAATACGAATTCCTGAAGCGTTAAAAAATTTGGGTAAAAGAGTGTTTCTCACAGCTCCCGAAAAACCAACGGCAGAGTGGTTTAAGCTGAAAAACAATGAACTCTACCTAGAGGATATTCAAAAGCTTGAAGGGCTGATTGGACAAGACCTATCATCGTGGTATAAGTAATAATTTAAGAACAAAATGATAAGTAAAAAACACAAGTGTGTGTTCTTGCACGTACCAAAAACCGCAGGTCAGAGTGTAGAACGTGTCTTTCTTGATCTTAATGATTTAACCTGGGAAAACAGAGCACCCCTACTGCTTAAGAAGAATAATGGTATTGAAGGTGCTCCAGAAAGGCTCTCCCACCTAACAGCTTCGCAGTATGTTGATTTAGGATTTATTCAACAAGGTGAATTTGATTCATTTTACAAATTTGCCTTTGTAAGAAACCCATGGGATCGAGCCTACTCCATGTACAAGTACTTGGATTACAGTTATTTCATGGATTTTGATCAATTCATTGAACGTTTACCAAGCTGGAAGCGAAAAAACCCGATGTTCTTTGGTAATCAGGTTAATTATGTTTTAATCAACGGGAAAATGATTGTTAATCGTGTAGGTAAATTTGAAACACTACAGGATGATTTCAATTTGGTCTGTCAAGATTTAGATCTACCCTTAATCAAACTTCCACACGTAAACAAGGTGCAGGAACCAAAAAAGAAAAAACTCATTAAAGAGGTTCTAAAGCAACCTATGCTTCTATTTTACGCGTTGTCTAAAACCAATGGGCCAATGGCTAAAAAATACCAACAGGCTTACTCAGAGAGAAGCAAACGTTTCGTAGAAGAGTTTTATAAAGATGACATAGAAACCTTTAACTACACATTTTAAGGACGAATTGAATTGAAGTACATTTTTTTGTATATACTACTGCTTTCTGCCGGCTTTGGGCTTCGCCTGTTTATTGGTGAACTATCTGGAGAAGACACCTTTATGCAACTAATGTGGATTGCAAACTATGTGCTTGTTTTTACCATGGTTGGAAGAAGGAAATCGTTTTGGAAAGCGGTAGTAAGCCCTAAAATGATTCCAATACTTGTACTTTTTCTCTATCTCCTCTTAAGTTCAGCATGGTCAATTGATGCGTCTAAAACATTTAGGCGCAGCACGGCACTTATTCTTTCATACTTGGCTGCTATCGCACTTGTTTACACAATGGATAGGCAGAAAGTTTATTGGGTTTTTAAGCGCTTTTTTCAGATTGTTCTTCTTTCTATCCCAATTATCATATTGGTGGATCCGAACTTGGTTTTGACATCCCGCATGCAGCATGATGGGGCTTGGGCTGGCCCCTTTAACCACCACAATACTTTAGGTAGAATAGCTGCATTGTCATGTGTTTTTTGGATGCTCAATCATGAGATTGCCAAATCGAAACTGCTCAATTTCGTACTCATCGGTTCCAGCCTGTTTCTAATATTCATGTCTCAGTCTGAAGGCGCAATTTTGTTCTTTTTCCTTGCCTTGGCGGTCCTATTAATGATTCACCTAAAACGAGTAAGTAAGGTTCTGAACTATCTGTACTTATACTTGGTAGGAAGTGCCGGAATCGTTATACTATTCAGCTACAAATTAGTTCTAGGTCTATTTAATAAAAGTGCCGATTTAACAGGGCGGGTATATTTATGGGAGAAGGCAATTACAGATGTGTCACACAATCCGATTCTTGGCTTTGGGTACAACGTTTATTGGGAATATTACACTTCGTCATTCAACTCACTATCTCCAGAAATAACACTTGGCTGGGATGCACCGCACTCTCACAACGGATATATCGAATTACTATTGGCAGGAGGAATAGTGGGTTTATTATTGTATGGTATTGTTCTTTACGGATTAGCAAAGAGTATTGCATTGTTCAAGACAACAGATTTAAACAGGCATTATACGTTTGCTTTAATCCTTGTTGTTTTTATTCTATTTACTGGCTTGTTTATTAACTCGCCATTTGTAAGAAACGACATAAACCTCTTCCTTTTTCTCTACGCATATGGTGTTCTTCGGTCATTCAGAGGAACTAGAAACCTTTCTATTGCTGAATTACCAACAAAGAAGACCTTAAAGACTCTCAACCAATGATTTCACACCAGCACAAATGCATTTTTGTGCACATTCCAAAAACAGCTGGTACGAGTATAGAAAAGTTGCTTTTAGGGCCAGGCTCGAAGAAAGGCTCTGATCATCGTTTCTTATCTCAATATCCGAGCAAGTTTGTTAATGAGTATTTCAAATTCTGTGTTGTGCGCAACCCTTATGAGCGACTACATAGTATTTTCAATTACTATTTAAGGGGTGGTAATAATTACGTGCCCCCAAGTTTAAAAGAAGAAGCCAAGCAATGGCTAAGAAAGCGTTTTATCAAAAACTATCATACGGACCAACAAATTGCCGAATTGATGCCTAAGAATTTCGATGATTTCTGCTTCCGTTTCCTTAGTCAAAAAGAAAATTTTTTCGGGAATAGCGCATTGGTTCCACAGGTAGATTACCTGTCTGTAAATGGCAAGGTTTTTATGGATGACATTATAAAATTTGAAACCCTTGAAGATGGTTTCGCGGTAGTTTCTAAAAAAATTGGAATTAATTCCTCTCTAAGTCATCATCGAAAAACATTGAAAAACATAGATTTTAGAGCCCCTTATACGGATAGAACAAGAGAAATTGTCGCAGCCTTTTACAAGGAAGATATATCAGCTTTTAGCTATTCGTTTGAACAAAAACCTAACCTATAAATGGTTGTAGCACAGCAAAAAACAGTAGCCGTATTCACGGATAGTATTTTACCTTTTAGTCAAACATTCGTGATAGAACAGGCAAAGCTATTGCCTAATTGGAAAGCGTTTTTAGCAGGCCTTCAAAGAGACCCCAACGGCATTTCCTCAATCACTATCCCCAATTATGAATTAATCAACAGCGGAGTGGTTCCAGCAAAACTCGCAGTACTGCTTTTTAAATTAACTAGAAGCAAGCTTGCCTTTTTTGATGAAAACAAATTCTGTGATGCCGATTTGATTCATTCACATTTCGGACCAAATGGCTCGACAATACTTCCAACGGCTAAAAAGCTTGCGATACCCTTGGTAACTACCTATCATGGATATGAATCCACAATAGCGAGCCACAAAATAACTTGGAGAGACCCTTCTCATAAGCTATTCGTTTATCGCGAGAAGGAATTATTAGAAAATGGGAATCTATTTATCGCAGTATCGGATTTTTTAAAAAACAGAATGTTAGAGCGGGGGGTTCCTGAAAACAAAACTGTTCGGCATTATATTGGTGTAAATGTTTCGCATTATGCCTCGTTTAAAAACCTATCTGTTCGTAGGAAAAATCGAGTAGTGTTTATTGGCAGGTTGATTAAAACAAAAGGCATTCAATATCTACTCAATGCCATGGAAACTGTACAGTCAAAAGTCAAAGACGTTGAATTGGTTATCATTGGGGATGGGCCAATGCGTAGCTCTGTGGAAGATTTCGCAAAAAACAAACTCAAAAACGTACAAATTCTAGGTTCTTTAAACCATGAAAAAACGTTAGAAGAACTTAATAAAGGTTCCATTTTATGCGTGCCAAGTTGTATTGGAGACAATGGTCAAGAAGAATCTTTCGGGATGGTATTTGCCGAAGCAATGTCGTTAGGGATTCCTGTAGTTAGTTCTTCCATTGGTGGTATTCCTGAAGTTGTGAAAAACGGTGTAACCGGCCTGTTGGCCAAAGAAAGAGACTCTGCAGAACTAGCTGAATGCCTATTAGGGCTTCTATCAGATTCAAACGCTCGCGAAAAAATGGGAATGGCTGGAAAAGAAAGGGTTAGCAATCTCTTCGATATAAGAAAACAGTCTAAGTCCTTGGAATCGATTTACACCTCGCTTACATGAAAGTCCTTTACCTGAGTTGTGCACCACGCGTTTCAACGAAAGCCATCTCTAGCAGTCATGGCCCAAGAGCTCACGTGCTTGGGGTAATGGGTGCTTTTGAACAACTACAATTTTCGGTTGATAAGTTGATTATTGGTGACATTGTTCCCGAAAGTATGATTACCGCTAATTTTGAACCGCAAAAAGAGGGGGCTATTATAAAAAGAACCCTTCTTTTAATTGCGTCTGATATTGTTCGGTTTCTCATCAGAATGGTTGTGATTCTGCTAGGGATTACAACCAGCAAACGCAATAGACCAGGTTTAGTGTATGAGCGTTATGGCTTATTTATGGGATTAGGAAACTTCTTCAAAAAACCTGAAGGAATTTGGATTCTAGAGTCAAATGCCGTGTTATCTCAAGAATCTTCTGGAGACAGAAGCACCATGTTTTTCAATAATTTGGCTCGTAGATCTGAGGCGAAAGCATATCGAAAATGTGACTATCTAGTAGTCGTTACAGAAGAGCTTAAACAACTAATTATCAAAGCATTCAATATCCCACCGAGTAAAATCATTGTTGTACCAAATGGTGTGGATTCTAATCGGTTTAACCCTGAGATTAAAGAAGTTATTCGTCCTCAAACAACATCATTCGTGCTTGGTTTTGTTGGTAGCCTAATGCCTTGGCAACATCTTCAACTTCCGATTCGCGTGGTTACCAAATTGCGTAATGAAGGTCTGGATATTGGAATGACTATTGTAGGAGATGGTGCTGAGAGAGTCGATCTTAAGAGCCTCGTTTTGAAACTTGAGGCTGAGGACTACATTACGTTTACAGGCTCCGTAGATTGGCAGGATGTCCCAAGTTATATAAATGGATTTGATGCTTGTTATTCAGGGCCTCTGCCGCTAACATCAGGCAAAATGTACCTGTCTCCACTCAAATTGTATGAATATCTTGCAATGGATAAGCTGGTGGTGGCTTCTAACTATCCTGATGCAGTAAATCTTTTAACTGAAGAATTGGCTTCTTGCTTGTTTCTCCAAAACGATGAAGAGTCGCTAGCAGAGTTGCTCCGAAAATTGGTAAGAAAAGACATTTCAGCGAACTTTGATTTGCTCGGAAAAAAGGTCCGAGAAGAATTAAGCTGGACAGCTAAGGTGCGTTCACTGTTAAAAACTGTTGGTTTAACGTGAGAGATCGAGTTCAAATTTTAGGCGTAGAATTCGATCGTATTGAACTTGACGGTCTGGTAAAGGCGTGCATAAGAACCATTGAGAATGAGGAACAGTCCATCATCCTCAATCATAATATGCATAGTATATTCCTGTTTCATGAAGACTCCAATTTTGCAGAATGCTTTAAACGGGCTGCGCTAATACATGCTGATGGTATGCCGCTTGTTTTATGGGCAAAGGCAATGGGCAGAAAGAATGTATCCAGAGATTTTAGAATAACCTATGTTGATTTACTGCCAGTTCTTTTTAACCAAATGAATGCTTTAAAACTCAAACTCTTTTTTTTAGGCGGCCCCCCTGATTTCGGAAAAAAAGCTGCATACTTTTTAGATGAGAATTACCCAAATATTCAATTTCAATGCACACATGGCTTTTTTGATGCAACAAAAAACTGTTCTGACTCCAAGCGTATTGTTGAAAAGATAAATTTGTTTCAACCGCACGTAACGTTGGTTGGAATGGGAATGCCAAGACAAGAAAAGTGGATTATAAATCATCATGAACAAATTAAGACCAATATATTTCTTGCTGGTGGTGCCTGCTTAGAATATTTCACTGGAACAGTTAGTAAACCGCCACGTTGGGTAGGCCAGTTCAGTCTTGAGTGGTTGTTCCGACTTGTGGAGAGCCCCAAAAGATACTATTACAGATATTTGGTCGAGCCGATATTTCTAGTACCTAAGTTTTTAAAAGATGTTTTTCAGAAGTAAACAGACATTCATTTTTCTAGTGTGCGCAGTGCTGTCTGTGTCATGTAATTCACAATCCACATCTAAAGGGATGGGGAGCAAGTTGGTAGAGGCCCCTAAAGCCGTATCTATATTGGATGTTTCAGTAAATGCCGCACCGCAGGAAATAGGTGTTGCAATCAAAATAAGGGCTCTTCTTTCGTCCAATAGTAATGGAGAACACTATCGTGAATTTGTAAAGCAGCACCGCTACGCCACGGTAGCAGATGCACTAAGGCCTGTTAATTTTAAACGAACAAAATCGGGAAACCACAAAGCATATACATTTAGTCAAACACTGGCAGCAATTGACTCCCTAAAAAGCTGGGGTCTTATCATAAAGGGACACTTCTTAATCAGGGGAGACATGCAGGGCACCCCGATGGTTGAGCAATTCCTCAAAACAGGCAGTGAAACCGATTTTCAACCCGCCCTAGACGAAATATTAGACCCGATAAATGCCACCTACCCGAAAATTTCGGAATGGGATTTCCTGAATCACCCATGGCACTACCACTGGGATAATCAGACTACAGAACGACTTCGTTCTTTATTTATAGCAGTAAAAGAAAAGTATCCCAATATTGTGCTTGGAGTCAACGAGGGAAAGGTGATTAGTGTCAGTAATCCTGAAAGGTTTCAACTTTATATAAAAACGCTCGAATTGTTCCAATCTAGGGGTATTCAATTTGACTTTATAGGCGTGATGGGTCATTTTGCTATAAAAGACCCAGTAGTAAATGATACTATTATAGCCAGGGCAGACCAGTTGAAAAGATATGGTAGTCTAATAATAACTGAGTTTGATCTGAGGTACGGAAGGAGAAACACGCTTTCAAGAAATGCCAAAACAGATTCGCTTCAAGTCCAACAAACCAAAAACTATTTAAAATGGATTACGCAAAACAAAGACATTGTCCGATTGGTTTCGTGGGGTTTTTGGGAACCTGAACATTGGTATCCCAATGCTGCATACTTTAAGGAAGATTGGGGCCTGACTCCAAACGGTGATATGTATATCCGACATTTTCAACTCCAATGATTTAGGTTTGAGTTGGTGTTGCTCTACTACGGACACTAAACCGTTCGGTTAACAGCCAATTTGGCGGTATTTAAGGCAGCTTATGAGACTAGAATACTTAGTTTCATCATTGCATATTTAGCAATGGAGAGAAAAAAAGCACTGATAACAGGAGTTACAGGACAAGATGGGGCATATCTGTCTGAATTACTTTTGGAAAAAGGCTATGAGGTTCACGGAATCAAGAGGCGTTCCTCCTTGTTCAATACTGACAGAATTGACCCCCTTTACGAAGACCCACATCAGGAAAGTGTGAATTTTCATCTCCATTTTGGAGACCTTACCGATTCGCTTAACCTTACATCGATTATACAGAAGGTACAACCAGACGAGATTTATAACCTTGGAGCCATGTCTCACGTCAAGGTAAGTTTTGATATGCCTGAATACGTTGCAAACGTAGACGGTGTCGGAACTCTGCGCTTGCTTGAAGCGGTTCGTTTGCTTGGTCTGACAGAGAAAACACGAATATACCTCTGAACTTTACGGACTCGTACAAGAGACGCCACAAAAGGAAACCACTCCATTTTATCCCAGGTCTCCATATGCAGTGGCAAAAATGTATGCGTATTGGATTACGGTAAACTACCGCGAAGCATATAATATGTTTGCCTGTAATGGTATTCTGTTCAACCACGAATCACCATTAAGGGGCGAAACCTTTGTAACGCGCAAAATCACACGCGCAGCTTCCAAAATTGCTTTAGGATTGCAGGATTACATGTATTTGGGTAACATGAATTCTAAATGAGATTGGGGTCACGCGAAAGATTACGTGGAGGCCATGTACCTAATCCTCCAGCAGGACAAGCCAGAAGACTTTGTGATTGCAACTGGTGTAACTACTAGCATCCGGAAATTTGTGAAAATGGCCTTTGCCCACGTGGGCATCACGCTGGATTTCGAAGGTGAAGGTGAAGATGAAATTGCAAAAGTTGCAAAATGTGAGAAGGATGGGTATCAATTACCCATAGGCCAAACCGTTGTACAGGTTGACCCGAAATACTTCAGACCCATAGAGGCTGATTTGCTTTTGGGTGATCCGACTAAATCGAAAGAAAAACTTGGCTGGAAACCTAAGTATGATTTACAAGCCCTTGTTGACGATATGATGAGTTCGGATTTGGAACTCCTCAGTCGCGACCAACTTCTGAAAGAATCCGGACACAAGGTCTTTCAGCATCGCGACTGACCCGTTACAGAACAGACTCTTTTTCTATGAACAAAAAAGCAAAAATCTATGTGGCTGGGCATAGCGGAATGGTTGGCTCGGCCATTATCAGAGCCCTTGAAAGCTGTGGATATGAGAATATAATTACCCGACCTTCCGATCAACTTGATCTTAGAAATCAGGCAGCAGTTTTGGGGTTCTTCCTAAATGAAAGACCAGAATACGTCTATTTGGCCGCAGCAAAGGTTGGTGGCATCCATGCTAATGACACTTACCGAGCCCAATTTTTATATGACAACTTAATGATTGCCGCCAATGTCATTCATGCGGCCTATATTCACAAAGTAGTAAAGCTGTTGTTTTTGGGCTCTTCTTGCATTTATCCTAAGATGGCGGAACAACCGATTAAAGAGTCCTCACTTCTTACTGGTTCGCTGGAAACCACCAACGAACCATATGCGATTGCCAAAATTGCTGGGCTAAAACTGTGTCAGGAATACCGCCATCAGTATGGTTGCAACTTCATTTCGGCAATGCCCGCCAATCTATATGGTCCCAATGACAACTATGAAGTCAACGATTCACATGTTCTACCCGCATTGATTCGCAAGTTCCATGAAGCAAAGCTGAGCAACAGGCCAAGTGTGGAAATCTGGGGCTCAGGAACGCCTAAACGTGAGTTCTTACATGTGGATGATCTGGCCGCAGGCTGTTTGTTCCTGATGGATAATTATAACGGTACTGAGCATATCAATATTGGATCCGGCAAGGAGGTGTTTATAAAGGAATTGGCACTAACCATTAAAGGCGTAGTTGGTTTTGATGGTGAACTTATTTTTGACTCCACCAAACCAGATGGCGCGCCAAGAAAATTGATGGATGTAAGCAGATTAACTGAAATGGGTTGGCGGTACGGTATTGAGTTGGAGGATGGTGTTTCTTCTGTTTACAAACAATATTCAGAGGCCCAAAGCACCCCAGCAAGTAACTGAATCAATTCACCGTGTTCCAGAAGCATCATTCTAAACTAAATTGTTCATTGTCTGACAAGCTCAACAACTATATTTGCGGCATGAAAATTCGCGCTGCGGTTCTATTCCTATTATTACCGTCCTTCCTCTTACTCAATCAGTCCTGTATTACCCGAAAGGACATTTCCTATTTTCAGGACATATCAGATACGATATCAACTCAACCCATTAGCCAAAAATTCGAGGCAAGCATTCAATCTGGTGATCTTCTATCCATACATGTTACGAGTTTAAGTAAAGAGGCCAGTAGCTTTTTCAACGTAGTTGGAGAAACTACTGATCAGCAAGTGGCAAATACTTACTTGGTCGATGCGACAGGAAACATAGAAATGCCGCTTATCGGAGCTATATCCGTTGCTGGTCAATCTACGCAAGTCGCGAAAGCTCAAATAAAGACGCTATTAGAAAAATACCTCACAGATCCGACAGTTAATTTGCGTATCCGGAACTTTAGAGTAACCGTTCTTGGAGAAGTTCAAAATCCCGGGGTTTATACTATTCCAAATGAGAAGATTACTTTGATTGAAGCCCTTGGTTTAGCTGGTGATATGACAATTTTTGCCAGACGTATAAATGTTCTTGTTATTCGAGAAGAAACTGGTCAACGAAAATTTGTGAAACTAGATCTTACTTCAAAAGCTTTTTTTGAATCCGAGTATTATTATTTGCACAGCAACGATATTCTTTATGTTGAACCTGGAAAAGGTAAGTTTGCTTCAGTAGATGCTTGGTATAAAATTCTCCCAATCGTGTTTAGTGGATTAACAGCACTAGGATTATTCCTTACCAGAGTCACCTTCCAATAATTGTAATTGATGTCAGATATTCAATCACCTCAAATGAGGCAAGAAGACGAAATTGACTTGAGTAAAATTTTTCAGCTTATGCTGGAAAATTGGAAATTATTCTTGGTTTTCGTTCCCATGGGCCTAATGATGGCGTATGCCTACGTTTGGTACGTTCATCCTGTTTACATGATGGAAACAACAGTATTGGTAGAGGATGAGAGCAACGACATTTCGCAGAGCATTCTGGATGAAGTTGGGGTGTTAGGTAAAAAGCGTAATATAGAGAATGAGATAGCCATTCTCTCATCGAGAAGCATGATGGAACGGGCATTATCAACGCAAGTTCTGAACGTTAATTATGCGGTTGACCTCGGTTTAAAAAAACGAAACCTTTATGTAACACTTCCATTTAAACTTGATTTTTTTCCTTCTGAGGATGTCCCCCCAAGTTTCAGCATGGAGATGTCCATTCTTGAGGATGAAATAGAAATTATTTTTTTCTACCAAAAACCCCGCACATCTGATGATGTAGAATTTGTGGAAACCGTTCGGTTTGGTGAGGATTTCAATAATTCCTTAGGCGTTTTTCGACTTAGCAAAACTGGATTTTTTGAAGAAATGGTCTTAGGAGACTCCGCTCTAAGTCAAGACTATTTCCTTACTGTTCGAAGCATGGATTTGCTTACCAGTCTGTATCTAGAAAATCTAAAAGTAGTAGAAGCGCGGGAAAAGGCCAGTATTCTTAAATTGACTCTGGAAGACAAAGTACCTGAAAGAGGGGTTGATGTACTAACTGCCATATTAAGTGTTTATATACAGGATAACATAGAAAAGAAAAACCAGCTAGCATCCAACGCTCTCGAATTCATTGACAATCAACTTGAAGTCATAACATCCGATTTAGAAACACTTGAAGAAGACATTAAACTCTACAAAGCGAACTCTGGTATTACAGACGTTAGTTCGGAAGCTACTTTCTTTCTCCAGCAGGTAGGTTCACTCGATCGGATCATGTCCGAATTGGATGTCAAGTTGAGCATAATAAGCTACTTGGAAGAGTACATTAAAAACGATAAGAACCTGAACAACGCCTCTCCATCAAGCCTTGGTCTCAGTGATCCGCTTCTCACGAGCCTTATTGTAACACTAAGTGAACTGTCATCCGAACGCGAAAGTATGCTCAAATTCACTAAGCCAGATAACCCCTTGGTTACTTCGATTGACATAAAAATTAAGGATACCAAATCATCGCTGATAAATAATATTCAGAGTATCAGAAGTGGTCTTTTAGCATCGAAGGAGGAGATTGGAACGCAAATGGCGAAAGTTGAATCAAAGGTGAGCTCGTTGCCGCAGGCAGAATATGAACTACTTGCATTGCAACGGCAATACTCCATCAAAGAGAGCCTTTACCTCCTCTTGCTTGAAAAGAAATCAGAGAACTCGATTCTCTTAGCCTCTACTATTTCTGATAATATGGTTCTTGACAAAGCACGAAGTTCAGATATCCCAATAAGCCCAACGAAAAAAATAATATACCTGCTGGGACTTATCTGTGGTTTGGGGATTCCCTTAGTTTATATAGGCCTTATACTAATTTTCGATGATAGAATAAAGAATTTAGATGATTTGAAGAGCCATATTGATATGCCGTTTTTGGGTATCATTCCACACAATGAAGCATCAAATTATCTTGTAATTAAGGACAATACTAACTCTCCAATTTCTGAGGCTTTCAGGTCTATTCGAACCAATTTGAACTTTATTATTGGTAAGCGCTCTAAGGATGTAACCAACCAGCAAAAGGTTATACAAGTAACATCTGCCATCGGATCAGAGGGGAAGTCCTTTTTCTCAATTAACCTTGCCGCCTCATTGGCACTGGGAGGAAGCCGAACAATTGTTGTAGGACTTGACCTCCGAAAGCCTCGTTTGGCGGAATATTTTAACGTGTCCAATGACGTTGGGGCTAGCTCCGTATTAGCAGAAATAAGTGCCTTAGATTCCGCTATAAACAACACCGGCCATGCCAACCTTGATGTAATGGTCGGAGGTCCAGTACCACCAAACCCCTCGGAGCTTTTATTGAGTCAAAACCTTCCTAAGCTATTGGACAATCTTTCTAGTCTTTACGATTACGTTGTGATTGACACACCTCCTATTGGACTAGTGACCGACAGCCTAATCTTAGCTGAGCATGCTTCAACTACCATCTATGTAGTTAGGCAGGGCGTAACTAAAATAGCCACTCTTTCTTACATAAATGAGCTTTATCAGACCAAAAAAATAAATAGCCTAACTGCAGTGCTTAATGATGTGAAACAGTCTCGTTTTGGTTATGGGTATGGGTATGGGTATGGGTATGGGTACGGATATACGCAAACCTCTAATTCTAAATGGAGTTGGAAGTCCCTTTTAGGTCGGTCTTGATAACATTTCAGAATTAAGTTATGACGTTCTCTTGTCACCACAGTTTCATTCCCTTTTAAGGTAATCAGGACTACAAGCCAACCTGAATTCCAAGCCCAAACCAAATATCTGAAGTCCTTCCAAGTTTCTCCATGCCCTGAAATTGGTGAACACCATTGGAGTTCCCTGTTATATAGTCAGCTGAAAGCTCAAAGACAAGGTCATTTATCAACTGATACCTCACCCTTAATCCAACACGATCTGTGGAGGCAAGTACCTGTTCCATAAATTGTACCCCTGACAAATTGGAGGCATTACTTCCGAAAACATGCTGCGCACCTTTCCTCCATCTTTGATATTCAAGAATAATCCTCATTTTTGGGATGGGTCTTAGTTGAATTCCAGCAATCAATTGATCGGAGTTCTCTCCTAAAAAGTGCCCAAGGCCATAACCAGCATGAGCGTAAGTGGTAGTTGGGATGTAATGGCTATAAACAGCCGGACGAATCCGCGTGTAACTACCGTAAACCTTTAGGTTCCAAGGTGTGAAAACACGGGTACGAAAGCCCGCCTGATATGCAATTGAATTTCGCTGTTTATCAGCATCAAACATAGTTGAAAGCCGTATTTCATCTATCAGGATGCTACCATAAAGCTGCCCAAAGCCAAAGACGTCCCAGGACAAATCGGCATATAATTGGCTGTTCTGACCCGCATTATTGCTTTGACCGTTGAAGCTTTGATCTAATGCGGTGTAGAACATTATTGGAATAAAATGTCCGACATTAAGATTATTATCGGATATAATAATTGAGCTTCCAACACTTACAGAAATATACTTCCAAGGCCGCACAGTAATTAGGTTTGCCGCCATGAATTTCTGGTGGAATACTTCACGATAAACACCGTTTCCCGTATTGTACGACCGAGTGCTGTCAACCAATTCAGAATTCAACCATCCAAAGGTGTATGTCAACTCTACCCATTTAACTGGCTTAAGCTGAAGATGAAAGCGTGGTATGCTCGGTGCTCTATTAGAAAGTATAATCTGCGATGTTTGAGCTGACCCCAGTTCTAGGTGATCTTTTACAATCCCCACCTGCCCCCACTTCCATCCATAAGTAACTCCTCCACGTAATTCGTAGTATTCAATCGCATTATCAACTGTGCCACTTCTTCTGAAAACCCCTCCTAATTCTGGACTAAGATTAGGTGCTCCGTTCCAATTGGGTTGTTCCAAATAATCCCTAGCACTGAAGTAAAAACCGAATCCTTTGCCTATTCGACCAAAAACCTCAGCTCCCCAAGACTGATAGCGATTAAGGTTCCCTTGTGTATTAATCCTTCCAACACCTCCAATAATTGGGTTAACGGTAACTTGAAAAAGGTCATTTGCGAAGTAAAACAGGTCAAGTCTTTTCTTAATTTCTCTATCCTCGTATGTGCGTGTACTGAAGAATTTCTTCTTTTTCTTAACCGTACCAGCACCAAGGTCTTTGCCAAATTCTCGTAGCCAAAAAGCAAGCTCCTTTTTTTGGACATTGTTCAACCCACTTGACGTATCTGCTCGCACCAACATATCGGCTATTTCCTTTCTAGATAAGGGCAACACAGCTGGATTATATTCTACAATACCTCTAATGCGAAGTTCTGAGAGGAAATTGTAGATATCCTCATGATCTGTATGATGAGGGATAAATTGACCATAAGAATCCTTTGCATTACCGAACATCAAGAGGAAAAATCCTGCAACAACTAAAAAGTGATATAGTATTTTCATCAAAATGCGTGTTTTTCTCCTTTGTACATATTCCAAACAGTCTGAAAAATGATTCGAATATCCAGCATAAAACTCCAGTTTTCGATGTACCAGATGTCATAATCAACTCGCTTCTGCATTTGTGACACCTTTCTGGTTTCTCCGCGTGCGCCATTTACTTGAGCCCAACCAGTAATTCCAGGTTTAACCAAATGGCGCTGTAGGTAATTGTTAACTATGTCTTTAGATTCGAGATTCAAAGGTTCGGGATGGGGTCTGGGCCCTACCACACTCATGTCTCCTAATAGAACATTCAGAAACTGCGGCAACTCATCCATATTGGTTTTTCTCAAAAACGCTCCAACCTTAGTTATTCTCGAATCATTTCGTTCGGCTTGCTGATACTTCCCTTCGACAACATCTTGAGATTGAGTACTCATACTCCGAAATTTGAGGGCTTTAAACGGAACATTATTCATTCCCCAGCGCTCTTGTACGAAAAATACTGGCCCCTTAGAATTCAATTTAATTATAACCGCGATGATTAAGAATGCAATTGGAAGTACCGTTAGGAGAAGTATTCCGGAAAACAAGATGTCGACCACTCGTTTTGCTGCCTTATAACGCAAACGCTCTAATGGATTCTTTCGTACAGCAACAATTGGAATGTCATCAAAGAATTGGACCTGGTACCGCTCCGAATAGAATTTAAGCCCTTCAGGAAGGACAAATGGATGCACGGTATGTGACATACACTCGGAAACAATACTATCTAAATCCCCCCGCCTTAAGCTTTTCTCATCAACAAACACTCTGTTGGGATTAACCTTGTGTATAAGGTCTTTCAGTTCGCGAATGACATCCTCCACCAAATATGAGTTTTTCTCAACGTCAACTCGGCCCATTACCGAATAGCCCATCCATGGCCGTCTACGCATTGCATTAGATATTTCTTGACTTACAGAAGAGTATCCCACGAACACAACCCTGTCGCGGCTATTTGTTTTAAACGCCAGAGACAACCGCCTAAAAAGATATTTACGAAGGAACAAAGCCGGAAACAAAACCAGTGCAAAAATCAGAAAACCCAGCCGTTCATCCCCACCCGTATCAACCAAAAAAGCAACAATGGCGTAAATAAATATGAGAATAACAGTCATCCTCAACGTACTCAATATATCATGCGTTACGTTTTTATGCCTGAAACCGTTATAGTATTCAACGTGCTCGGCAAACTGGAACCATGAAAAAAGCAAGATAATCCAATGTAAAACATCCCTTCTCCTGTGTGGAAGCTCAAAAGCATCGCCATGAGACAGCCAGAGCGCCAGCACAAAGGCCAGTGATACCGATAGAATATCTAGCAGAAACCGAAGAGCGGTAGACCTATCACGAAAATTCATCAATCAAAGATAGTTTTCATCTCTAATCTGAAGTGTTCATGGAGAGATGTGTTGTCATTTCTTGATTTTGTAAATCCTTGGCCACCATCTCCATAACCAATTCCTTGAGGCTCGTTGTATGACTCCATCCTAGTTTTTTTCTTGCATTTGAAGCATCACCAATTAACGTATCCACCTCTGCAGGTCTGAAATAGCTGGGGTCTATCTTAATTAACTCTTGACCAACCTTGACATTTGAAAGGTTTTTTTCGTTGTGCACCACCACTCCGACCTCGTTTTCTCCTTCTCCTCTGAACTCCAACCTAATGCCAACCTCGGCAAACGCCAAACTTGCAAATTCTCTAACTGTTGTGCTAACACCTGTTGACACAACGAAATCTTCGGGAATGTCCTGCTGTAACATGAGCCACATGGCTCTCACAAAATCTTTAGCATGGCCCCAATCACGTTTGGCATTAAGATTACCAAGAAATAGTGATTCTTGTTTTCCATTAACTATGGAAGCAACCGCCCTTGTTATTTTTCTTGTGACAAATGTTTCTCCGCGCAATGGAGATTCATGGTTGTACAAAATTCCATTGCATGCAAAAAGACCGTGAGCTTCTCGATAATTAATAGTAATCCAGTGTGCATATAACTTGGCAACGCCATAAGGTGAACGCGGATGAAAAGGTGTGTCCTCGTTCTGAGGGGATTCTTTAGTTCTCCCAAATAGTTCGGAAGTAGAGGCCTGATATATTTTTGTTTTATCCTTGAGACCGAGTAAACGAACCGCCTCAAGAATACGCAGAGCACCAATTCCATCAGCATCGGCTGTATATTCTGGAATTTCAAAACTAACCTGAACATGGCTCATGGCTCCGAGATTGTAAATCTCATCTGGCTGAACTTCTTGAACGATTCGCGTAATACAGTTTGAATCGGTCAAGTCTCCATAATGAAGCTTAAACCGCACATCTTTTTCATGCGGGTCTTGATACAGGTGATTTACCCTATCGGTATTAAACAAAGAGCTTCTGCGTTTAATACCATGTACCTCATAACCTTTGCTCAGCAAAAGTTCTGACAGGTACGCCCCGTCCTGACCAGTTACACCTGTTATCAAGGCAACTTTCTTAGTCATTAAGAAATTCTTGTCTGTTCAAAAAATCAGCGTGTGCCATTTCAATTCCTTCTCTTAATTGGGTGGATGGATTCCAGCCCATTTTAGCTAATCTACTTACATCCAGCAGCTTTCTGGGGGTGCCATCTGGCATGTCTGTATTCCAGGTTATTTGACCTTCGAATCCTACTACATCTTTAACCAATTGAGCTAAATCAAAAATAGAAAGGTCTGATCCTGAACCTATATTAACTGGGTCTTGTTCATCATAATTATTCATGAGAAAAAGACACGCATCGGCAAGGTCTTCAACGTATAAGAATTCTCGTTTTGGAGTTCCTGAACCCCACAATTTAACATCCGCGTTTTTGTTCTCCTTTGCCAAGTGGAACTTGCGGATAAGGGCGGGTAAAACATGTGAATTATCGGGGTGGTAATTATCACCAACGCCATAAAGATTGGTTGGCATGACACTGATAAAATTGCAGCCGTACTGGCTTCGGTAGTTCTCGCACATTTTTAGCCCCGCTATTTTGGCAATGGCATACGGTTCGTTAGTTGGCTCAAGTACCCCAGTAAGAAGATATTCTTCTTTAATTGGTTGCTCCGCAAGCTTGGGGTATATGCATGACGAGCCTAAAAAAAGAAGCTTCTCTACCTTAGATTTATATGCTGCATGAATGACATTGGCCTCTATCATCAGGTTATCGTAAAGAAACTCCGCTCTGTATGTGTCGTTGGCTAGAATACCGCCCACCTTGGCAGCGGCTAGAAAAACGTAATCTGGTTTTTCCGCTTCAAAAAAAGCATTTACAGCTGCCTGGTTTCGTAAATCTAAATCTGAGGAAGAACGTGTGATAATATTTTTAACGGACGCTTCTTCAAGCTTTCGACAAATTGCGGAACCCACCATTCCATTATGCCCAGCTACATAAATTTTGGATTCCGAAAACATCATTGGTCGAGCAAATTCGTTGTGGAAATACCCTCCACCAGCGGAATGATAATGACTTCACCTACAAGGTCATTCCCAACTACTTCATCTATGCTATAATCGCCACCCTTTACCAAAATATTTGGCTTTAATTCTTGAAGCAATTCTACTGGTGTATCTTCTTCAAACACAATTACAGCATCAACATCTGGCAGGGCACTCAAAACATCAATGCGCTGTGCTGCACTATTAATTGGTCTTTCTGCTCCTTTCAGTCGCGATATAGAAGCATCTGAATTTAGTCCAATCACCAGAACATCTCCTAACGCTTTGGCCTCTTTCAATAGCTTTCTGTGTCCTTGATGTAAGACATCAAAACAACCATTGGTGAACACAACCTTTTTACCAGAAACTGAAGTTTTAAAAGCCTGTAATTCATTTCTATAAACCGACTTAGCATTGCTTTTAATGAACTTTTCAAGTTCGGATTGATGCACCACGGCTGTCCCACGTTTGCTAACCACAACTCCTGCAGCAGCATTGGCAACAAAAGCGCTTTCAGAAACCGTTTTCCCTTCGGCCAAACTCACCCCAAATGCGGCTAAAACTGTGTCTCCAGCTCCACTTACATCAAAGACTTCTAGTGCCCGCGTTGGAATATTCAATACTCCTTTTTCTGCAACCACGGTCATTCCGTAGCTAGAGCGAGTTGCAACTATATTCTCAATCTTGAAGTTGTTTCTAAGCGAATTGCAAGCGTTCACAACTTGGTTATCATCATTAGAAATACCATTCCCATCTTGAGTCATTCCAAGTTCCAACAAGTTTGGCGTAACTAAGAATGCACCTTTATATGAAGACCAATCTTCCCTTTTGGGATCAACCAAAACACGCTTGCCGTATTCCTTAGCAGCTCTGAAAATCAACTGCAACACTTCATCTGAAAGCGTGCCTTTTGCATAGTCTGAAAGTAGAATGATATCGCAGGCTTTAACCAGACTATTCAGCCTTATTTCCAACTGGGCTTTCGCGTCAGAACTCCAAACTAGTTCTTCTTCCCTATCAACCCGTACAATCTGCTGACCAGAAACAATTCTTGTCTTGGTAATAGTGGGTTGAGCCGATTTTACAAGATGCTGTTCGATGCCCTGTTCAGCGCATTTTTCTTGGATTGAGGCACTGCTGGCATCACCTCCAACCAAACCAATAAGCACAGCTTTAGCTCCTAGAGAAGCAACGTTTGCAGCAACATTTGCAGCACCGCCCAACGTGCTCCATTCCTTCTCAACTTTAACGACTGGAACTGGTGCTTCTGGACTAATTCTACTTACGCTACCAGACACATATTGATCTAGCATTACATCGCCAATTATCAATATGCGTAAAGCTGGGCTCATTTGTTTCTTTCCCGAATTTACGGGCTAAACAATCATTCCCGCACCAACAGTGTTGTTTGTAGCCTCATCAATCAGAATAAGAGACCCTGTATTACGGTTTTTTCGATAGCCATCGAGGAATATAGGAACCGTTGTTCTTAACGTAATGCGAGCGATGTCGTTGAGCTCAATATTGTTGTCGTCTTCAATTTTTTGAAGTGTATTGATGTTCATTTTGTACCTAACATCCTTAATAACGCAGCGCGCATCACGTGAGGTATGCTTTAGTGCATATTTTCCACCAACCTGCATTGGTTTATCGCCCATCCAGCAAACCATCACATCAAATTCCTGTTTTGATTCAGGTTGATTTCCAACCTTAACAATCATGTCTCCACGGCTGATATCAATTTCATCTTCCAATGTAATCGTAACGCTCATTGGCGGAAATGCTTTTTCCACAGGTCCATTCATTGAATCGATTGACTTGATTCTAGAAGTGAATCCTGAAGGTAGAACTGCAACTTCTTCGCCCTTTCTAAAAATACCTCCCGCAACTCTACCTGCATAACCACGGTAATCGTGGTATTCCGTAGACATTGGTCGTACAACATATTGAACAGGGAATCGTGAATCGATGTGGTTTTGGTCGCTACCAATATGTACGTTTTCCAAAATATGCATCAACGTTGGTCCTTCGTACCATGGCATATTGGTAGAGCGATTAACCACGTTATCTCCCAAGAGTGCGCTTATAGGCACAAAACGAACATCTTTAATTGCCAACTTGGCAGAAAAGTCTTCGAAATCTTTTCGGACTTTCTCATAAGCTTTCTCGCCATAATCCTCTAAATCCATTTTATTTACACAAACCACAACGTGCGGAATTTGCAGTAGGGATGCGATATAAGCATGACGCTTAGTCTGCTCAATTACACCATGGCGGGCATCAACGAGAATAATGGCCATGTTTGCCGTAGAGGCCCCAGTAACCATGTTTCGGGTGTACTGAATGTGTCCTGGAGTATCTGCAATAATGAATTTACGTTTTGGCGTTGCGAAGTACCTGTAAGCCACATCGATGGTAATGCCTTGCTCACGCTCAGCACGTAAACCGTCAGTAAGTAAGGCAAGATTCACGTGCTCTTCGCCCTTGCGTTTACTAACAGCCTCAATAGCTTCCATCTGATCTGCGAAGATGGATTTGCTATCATAAAGCAGACGCCCAATCAGCGTGCTTTTTCCATCATCAACACTACCCGCAGTGGTGAAGCGAAGAAGCTCCATGTCTAAATATCCTTTGCTATCGTATTTCTCTACTACTTCTTCCATAACTAATCTCCTAAATTCTAATTGCCTAACCGATTGATTTTCAGAAGTATCCTTGCTTCTTTCTGTCTTCCATTGCTGCCTCGGATCGTTTATCGTCAGAACGACCGCCTCTTTCGGTTACTCGTGTAGAAGCAACTTCAGCAATAATGTCTTCCAATGTTGATGCTCCAGAAAGTGTGGCTCCGGTACAAGTTGCATCCCCAATTGTTCTAAACCGAACCTGCATTGGCTTAACCTCTTCAGTCTCTCTTGTTTCGATGAAGTCTGTTTTTCCGAGAATTACTCCATCGCGCTCAAAACAATCGCGCGTGTGACTAAAATAGAGACTCGGAATATCAATATCTTCTAGCAAAATGTACTGCCAGATGTCCATTTCAGTCCAATTACTGATTGGAAAAACACGAAAATGTTCGCCCATGTTTTTCTTGCCATTGAATAGATTCCACAACTCAGGGCGCTGGTTTTTCGGATCCCATTGTCCAAAATCGTCTCGGTGAGAGAAGAAGCGTTCTTTAGCTCGAGCTTTTTCTTCGTCCCGTCTTGCACCACCCAAAGCACAATCAAACTTATGCTCTTCAATAGCATCAAGTAATGGGGTAATTTGAAGTGCGTTTCTGCTCGCATTAAACCCCTTCTCTTCTACTATCTTTCCTTGGTCAATGCTATCCTGTACTGAAGCAACAATTAATCGTGCTCCAATCTTATCCATAAATTTATCCCGAAACTCCATCGTTTCAGAGAAATTGTGACCAGTATCGATGTGCATCAATGGAAAAGGGATTTTAGCTGGCCAAAACGCCTTTCGAGCTAAATGAGCTACTACAATAGAATCTTTCCCACCTGAAAACAAGAGAACAGGGTTTTCAAACTGGGCAGCAACTTCCCTTAATACGAACATGGACTCAGACTCCAGTTCTCTTAAATGCGTCAATTTATAAGATGATTCCATCAATTATTTTCTAATAAGCGGTAACACCGCATCGTAAATCTGCTTGGCACATTGCTCTACCGAATTGCCAACGGTTATAATCTCCACAAAAGGATTTTCGGGCGCTTCAAATGGCGCATCCAACCCTGTAAAGTTCTTTATTTCTCCTGCGCGAGCTTTGGCGTACAAACCTTTCACATCACGTTTTTCACATTCCTCAAATGGCGTATTGATAAAAACCTCAACCATATCACCACCCAAAATGCTTTTCGCCTGCTGGCGGATGTCTTTGGTAGGACTCACAAAGCAGTTAAGAGTTACAATTCCACAATTGACGAACAGCTTCGAAACCTCGGATATTCTCCGGATATTCTCCTTTCGGTCTTCCTCGGTAAAACTGAGATTATTGTTGATTCCTGAACGGATATTATCTCCATCAAGTACCTGAGTCAACACTCCTTTTTCAGATAGCATTTGCTCCAACGCAACGGCAATTGTTGTTTTTCCGGAACCAGATAAACCGGTCATCCAAACAACAAGTCCGTTCTGTTTAAGCATACCCTCCTTGTCTTCTCTTTGAAGAAGTTTATCAAACGTAGTATGAATGTTCTCAGGAGTAGTGCCCATTTTCAGGCGGGCAAATGTATGAAATCACATAGTTTTAAACTAATGCATAACCATAATAATGGTAACTGTTCCGCCTAAAAGAATACTTATTCTTCAGCTCCGGCCGAGGCAACTTCTGGATTTTCAGTAGCCACTTTCTTCCAAGGACGGAATCGGACCCCAACCATCATTTCATGCGTTCCTGTAGAATAGTTTCTAAGGTTTGAAGTGGCTAAATCATAGCTATAAGCGAATACCAAATAGTCTTTATACGCGAATCCGCCCATGAAAGAAACAGCATCCTCATGGCGATAAGAAGCTCCGAGCCATATCTGATCTCTCCAATCAAATTTAACCCCAGCATCAAATTGTGGTGGCGCTGGAACTACATATTTCACTAATAAATTTGGCATGATGCCGAAATCGCCAACATGGAATGTATAACCTCCCATCAACATATAATGACGCGCTAGTTTACTGTCCGTGTCTTCTTGGTTTTCCAAGAATTTGAGGTCATTACCAATCAGCTGTGGCAACGAAATTCCAACGTTGAAATTCTTGTGTTTCAAATTCAATCCAAATGTTGCATCGGCTGTGTAAACCGTCATCATCTGATTTGGGAATATTGGGTCTCCATTGTCTCGCAGTGTCACTTTAGTTCCGTCAATTCGATACTGAAGAAGACCAAAACTCAATCCCATTCCCAACTTTAATGACTTAGATAGTTTGAGGTGATATGCATAAGACAAATAGAAACCAACACGACTTGTAGGTCCTGTAATATCTGCAAACACGGAACCTCCCATTCCCATATTCTTCTTTTTAAAAGGGCCGTGAGTAGATAGAATAAACGTTCTTGGAGCGTCTGTAATACCCACCCAGTTAAGCCGGTTATTGGATTTCACTTCCCAGTAATCGTGCTGGCCAGTAGTGGCTGGGTTGAGTATATAATCATTGAGCATGTACTGACTGTACTGCGGAACCTGCTGCCCATAAGATGAAAGGGAAAACCCGATAAAAAGGACTGATATATATAGAATTCTCTTCATCATTATCTGATTATTGTGATTGGTCCAGTAAAGGGATCCTCAAAGTTGTCTGAGTAGATCACATAGTAGTACGTACCAACGGGCAGGTCTTTGCTCTTAAATCGGCCGTCCCAAGGAACGGGATAGCCCGGTGCAGACTGGAATAGCATCTGCCCCCACCGGTTATACACCTCCACAATTGCGTCATCAAACAGTTCAATGTTGTCAATAATCCATGTGTCATTGATTCCATCACCATTCGGAGAAATACCATCAGGGAAATCAATTCCTGGAAGAACCTCCACGTAAACTGAATCAAAATTTGTACATCCGTTATCATCCACCACGGTTACATAGAATGTGGTTGATTCATCTGGACTTGCCAATGGATTAGTAATCCCTGAATTATCAAGAAACTCAGCTGGCTCCCAGCTGTATTGCCATCCGGTCTGAACACCACTTGAGTTCAGACCAATAGAAGCACCTGTGGGGATTTGGAGACTATCACCCGCATCTACTGGAGGTGTTTCATAGGTATAAATAGTTACCGAATCCACATCTACACAGTTACCAATAGTTACAGTTAGAATGTATGTAGTTGTATCAATTGGGTTAGCAATCGGATCCGCAACAGCAGAGTCGCTTAGCGTTGCAGAAGGGCTCCAGAGATAATCTCCACCGCCAGTACCGTCCAATAATATTGGTTCTGCTACACAGACCGTATCATCCAGTCCTGCCTCAGCATCAATTTGAACAAGTGTTCCAATACTGTAAGTCGAGGTAATTGAACAACCCGTTGCATCCGTAATAACCACGGTATAGACACCAAACTCAACGTTGGTCAAGTCTTCATCTGAAGAACCGCCTGGAGTCCAAGCAAAAGTGTACCCCGGATCACCGCCAACAACTGTCAGGTCGATGGATCCATTTGGAAGGTTGCTACAAGTAGAAGCAACTGAAGTGGCATTAGAAACAATCGCAGTTGGGCCGCCAACTGTAGCACTCGCCAAAGTGGTACATCCATTGGCATCTGTAACAGTTGCTGTCCATGTTCCAACGCACAAATCAACTCCTTGCCCTGTTGGATCATTCCAAGTGATCACGTATGGAGGCGTTCCTCCAATTGGAGCTGCAGTTCCAACACCATCACAGTCGGTACCACAGGTAACATCCGTTGTAGTCGCTGTAAGCGTCAATTCGATTGGTTCGATAATCGTAACCGAAGCTTGAACTACACAAGCAGGAGACTGCGAATCTGTAACTGTTACTATGTATGTCCCTGGCTCAAGACCAATTGCTGTCTGCGTATTCTGGAAGTTTGAATCATCCCAAGAATAAGTGTAAGGTGCAGCTCCACCGTTTGCGAATACCGTTGCTGTACCATCATCTTCTCCATTACATGTAACAGAAGTGAAAATTGGCACAGATGCGGAAAGCGCAGCTGAATCGGTGATTGCTACAGATGCGTTAGCCGTACATCCGATATCATCTGTTACAGTCACAGACCAGATTCCGACACAAAGACCAGTTGCTGTACTATCTGTTTGTGCTGGAGATGTGGTCCAATCATACGTGAATGGCGGTGTTCCTCCGTTAGGCGTAACCGTAGCCTCTGCAGAACAAGATGCAGCACATAGTACTTGTGTAACCGAAGTAATATCAGCGGTAAGAATTGGTGGCTCTGTAAGGTTAACGATAGTAGTATCCGTACAACCCGCAGCATCAACCAAAATGCCAATATACTGACCAGCGCACAAAGCAGTAATTGCGGTATCAGTTTCGAAATTCGGTAGCCACAAAACCGTGTAACCAGGAGTTCCTCCGATAGGTGAAAGCGTTATTTCGCCATCGCAAACACCACCACACGTTGGATTGGTTATCTCAACATCAGAGTCAAGAACTGGAGGTTCTATGATGGTAACAGTAGTTGAATCTGAGCAGCCGTTCGCATCCGTTACGATTACTTGATAGGTTCCAGCGCAAAGGTTTGTGATAAACGGAGTTGTAGAAAGATTCGGGTCATCCCAAGAGTAACCGTAGGGAGCCGTTCCTCCTAGTGGAAGCACTCCAGCAATACCATCGCAGGTTCCTCCACATGTGATATTTATAGCAGAGTCGAGCAGCGTAAGTACAAGCGGCTCAGAAATAACTGTTGATGATGTGGCTGTGCAACCCAAAGAGTCCGTCACAACCAGTCCGTAGATACCAGCACAAAGGTCAACAACCGTATCATTTGCGGTTGAATTCGGGTCGTTCCATTGATAGGCGTAAGGAGCATTCCCTCCAGTTGCCACAGCAATAGCGGTTCCATCGCAATCTCCATTACATGTAACGCTGGTTGGCGTAATGGTAATGGCAATAGAATCTGGCTCGTTGATGATGACATCCGTAGAATCCGTACAACTATTTGCGTCTGTAACAACTACGGTATACGTACCAGCACAAAGAGTTATTGCTGTATCGTTTGCCGTGACGTTCAAATCATTCCATTGATAAGTGAAACCTCCAGAACCTCCAGTGGCTTCAGCATAAGCTTCTCCATCGCAAATACCGAAGCAAGAAGCATCAAGCGTGTTTGTAGTGATTACGATTACTGGTGGTTCTTCAATAGTTACAGACTGCTGCGCTTCACATCCATTGGCGTCTGTAACTGTTACTGTGTACGTTCCAGCGCAAAGACCTGTTTCTGTGGCCGATGTTCCGCCTGAAGGCCAGCTGTACGTGTATGGCAATGTTCCGCCTGACGGAATAACCGTAGCAGTTCCATCACAAACTCCAGGACAGGTTGCGTCTGTTGAAATTATCTGACTAAGCGAAATTGGGTCTGGGTCTTCTATTTCAACCTGTGCCGTGAATTCGCATCCATTAGCATCCGTAATCGTTGCGTTGTAAAGACCTGCGCAAAGACCCGTTGCAATCGTATCTGTTTGTGTACTTGGGTCATCCCAAACAACAGTATAAGGAGCAGTGCCACCAAAGATGCTTACCCAAGCTGTTCCATCGCAAGAACCATCGCAAGTAGCATCTGTAGAGAATGCTGTTGCGGCTGGACCATCAATATTATTTACGGGAATGGTCTCAATACTCTCGCATCCAGAGTTATCGGTGATAGTAACCGAATAAATACCTGCACAAAGGTTTGCAGCAGTATCATTTACGGATACGCTAGGAGACCATGAGTAAGTATACGGACCTCCATCTCCTCCAGAAGGAGTAAGAACGATTTCGCCATTACACTGGCCACATGTTGCAGAAGTGATGTTTCCATTTCCTTCGATTTCAGAAGGTTCATCAATCGTAACGAGTTGTGTGTAAATACACCCTGCCGAGTCTGTAATTTGAACGTTATACGTACCTGCGCAAAGACCTGCAACGGTAGCGTCAGTTTGTCCTCCTGGAACCCACAGGTAATCGTAAGGTGCAATTCCCCCAACTGGAGTTACCGTTGCTTCTCCATCACAAACTCCGAAGCATGAAGCATCAGTTGTAATTACTGTGGCACTGGTTGGTCCTCCTATATTGCTTACAGCAATATCATAGTTTACAGTACAGCCAATAGCATCCGTAACATCCACAGTATAAACACCTGGACAAAGACCTGAAATTGATGCGGTAGTTTCACCGTTACCCCACAGGTATGTATAGCCAGGAACTCCACCATCAGGCGTAATTGTGATTTCACCGTTGCATTGTCCGCAAGTTGCATCTACAATGGTCGTATCAATAGTGATTTCTGTTGGCTCGAAAATGTCAACTAGCGCTGTAGCTATGCAGCCATTGGAGCCAGTAACTGTAACCGTATAGGAGCCCGGACAAAGGCCCACAGCAGTTAAAGTGGTTTGATTGTTTGGATCATTCCATTGATACGTGTAAGGGAATGTTCCACCACTCGTGAAAGCTGTTGCTTCTCCATCACACTCTCCGAAACAACTCACATCATCAGCAGTAGTTGTTGCGCTAAGCGGATTTGGCTCAGTGATAACAACGGTTGAAACTGAGATACAGCCATTAGCGTCTGTAACGGTAACGCCATAAGTTCCTGCACAAAGACCAGTAATAGTATCATTAGCAGTATTATTTACATCATTCCATTGATATGAATAAGGAGCTGTACCACCAGTTGCTTCAACAACAGCAATTCCATCACACGTTGCATTACAACTAACATTTGTCTGACTAATAATACTTGATGAAAGTCCGTTTGGACCAGTAATTGTAACAGTTTCAGAAGCCACACATCCGTTTGCATCGGTAACCGTTACCGTGTAAGAACTAGCGCAAAGACTATCGGCTACTTGCGTGTTCTGCAACAGGGCATCATCCCATTGGTATGTGTAAGGACCTGTTCCTCCTATTACACCAGCAGTAGCCTCGCCAATACAAATTCCATCGCATTGCAGATTTACAATGTTTGAAAAGGTAATTACGATTGGGTCGGGCTCTGCAATTGTTAATGGAACTACAAAGTCGCATCCATTAATATCAGTAACGGTTACAGTGTATGAACCCGCACATAGACCAACAGCGGTATCGGTAACAGTTCCTGCTGGGTCATCCCACAAGTAGGTAAATGGAGGGGTTCCTCCCACTGGTGTAACAAACGCACTTCCATCGCAAACACCATTACAACTTGCATCTGTTGCGGTAGCGGTAGCTGTTAAACCAACCGGGTTGTTTACCACTCCAGTGGTTATATCAGTACATCCGTTAGCATCGGTTACCTCTACACTATATGTTCCAGCACAAAGATCGATTGCCGTAGCAGTGGTTTGATTAAGTGGGTCATCCCACAAATAGGTGAACGGAATCGATCCACCTGAAGGAATAACAGTAATAGCACCATCACAGTTTCCACCACACGTTCCGTTATCAATAATCAGCAAGGAAAGACCAATTGGGTTTGGTTGGGTCAGATTAACTTGATTAACTGCAATACATCCGTTGGCATCAGTAAGGGTAATCGTGTATAATCCTTCACAAAGACCACTTGCAATTGAATCCGTTTGTGCGTTTGGATCATCCCACAAATAAGCGAAAGGAGCTGTTCCCCCTGTTGGAGTAGCAATCGCTTCTCCGTTACATGAGTCATTACAAAGTGGGTCAATCCCTGTCATGGTAATGGCGGCTGAAGGAATATCGTTTATGAGAGACGTAACTACCTCTGAACAGCCGGTTCCATCGGTAACCGTAACGTTATAAACTCCAGCACACAGACCTGTAGGGTTAGTTCCAGTCAAACTTGGTTGAGTCCAAGCGTAAGAATACGGTGGTGTTCCAGATATTGGTGTAAGATCAATTTCGCCAGTACACTGGCCACAAAGCGAGTTCACAATTGTTTGACCAATTACAATCTCATCTGGCGATCCAATAACAACCGTTTCGGTGTAGATGCAATTCAAAGAATCCTGAATCTGAACATTGTATGTTCCTTGGCAAAGCCCAGTTACATTGCTGGTAGAGAATCCTCCTGGAACCCATTGATAAGTGTAGGGTGGCGCTCCGCCAATTCCTGTAACGGTAGCTTCTCCATCACAAACACCAAAACAAGAAGCATCAACAATAATTGCATTTGCTCCTGTTGGACCACCAACATTGTCAACTGGGATAAAGAAGTTCTGAGAGCAACCATTTGCATCAGTCACCTCGGCATTATAAACACCTGCACACAGGTTTGTGATTGTTGCGGTTGTTGCTCCTGTATTCCACAAGAACGTATAGGGATCAACTCCACCAGCAGGAACTACGGTAATTGCGCCATCGCAAGACCCACAGTTAGCATCGGTTACGGTTGGTGTAAGCGTAATTGGCCCTGGCTCATTAACAGTTGCCAACGAATCGTTTGAACCACCAGCGTTAAAATTGATGTCCCAATCGAAGATGAAACCATCATCAACCACGAAATTATCTGTTACCGTAATCGTCCAGTTACCATTAAGGTCACAACCAACAAAATTGCTAAGCGGTTCAACTGGAGTATAGTCTCCGGGAGGTAAGGCGTCTCCAAGTGATACAGGAACAGTATTTCCGTTTGTTGCCTCCGTTGCCATCGTACCAAATGTTGGAGTAGGCGTCCAGCAGTAATCCCAACCAGTACCAGGGTTTCCGAGGTCGTTATCCAAAGCATCTCCTAAAAACACCGAGCCTGGTGTTCCAATACCTATAGACTGAACTAAGTCAACCGTTGTTCCATTTGGACAAGTGAGCTGGATATCAAGATCGCCTAAATACGAATGCTCCATATTGATGCATACACCTTGAAAATCAGAAGCCCCAACAATTGTAGCCCCAGAAGGGAATCCCGTTACGTTTATTGATGTGGTGTACGAGTCTCCATCTCCATCTGGCAAATACAAAGTGCCTCCAGAAAATGAACCACCAAGCGTAACTGTGCTAGATGTACAGCCATTTGTATCAGTAACAAGTATTGAGTAGTCGCCAGCGGGTAAATTTTCTATGTCTTCAGTTGTCTGGCCCAGTGGAAACCATTGGTATGTATACCCCGGGGTTCCTCCTGAAACGGTTAAGTCGATGGCTCCGTCTGAACCGCCCTCACAAGAAACATCGGTTACTGCCATCGATATAACGATAGGGTCTGGTTCTACAATCGTAAAGTTTTGAATGAGTGAGCAGCCAGCTGCATCTTCAACCGTAAGCGTGTAGTTACCAGCGCACAGGCCTATTTCTGTGGGGCCAGTTCCTCCAGACGGCTGCCAATCGTACGTAAACGGAGGATTTGTTCCCGTTACTACGGCTGTAGCTTCTCCATCACAAATTGAGTTGCAAACTGCATCCGAGGTATTGACAACAACTTGAAGCTGATTGTCAGTAATCGTGAACGATGCAGAGTCTTGACATCCATTTGCATCCGTTATTAACACATCATATGTTCCTGCACAAAGGGTACTGGCTGTTGGGCCAGTGCTGACATTTGGCGTCCATGTATAAGTGAACGGTCCCGTTCCTCCAACAGTTACAACTGTTGCATCACCATCGCACTGGCCAAAGCAACTTGCATCATTAAAACTATTCGTGTTTGTAAGTACAGCTGGTTCAAGAATTTCAATTTCAAGAGAATCACCACAACCAGCAGCATCTGTTACGAATATTTCATACGTATCAGGACCAAGGCCACTTAGGTCTTCTGTAATTTCTCCGTTAGGCTCCCACAAATAATCAAATGGGCCAGTTCCTCCCGAAACGGAAATGTCAATGGAGCCATCATTATCTCCGTTACATGTAATGTCTTGATGTGTTTCAAAAATGACCAATTCTGGGGCAGAAGTAATTGGAATATTCCCACTAGTGGTACAACCGTTCGCATCTGTTGCAACGCCCAAATAGTTGCCTGCACTTAAGCCGCTTATATCCTCGGTGGTAAAACCGCCAGGATTCCAAAGAAAGGTGTACGGTGGAGTTCCTCCTGTAAGGGTAAGGTCGATAGAACCATCATCGGCTCCTCCACAAGTTAGGTTCTGTATATCCACATTTCCGTAGAAAGGAGGAGGCGTTGTAAGTGTATAAGATTCTGTGACGACACAACCGCTACCCTGATCTGTTATAGTTACGACATACGTGCCTCCTGGCAAACCAGAAATTGAGGCAGTAGAGCCACCGTTTGACCAGTTAACTACAAAAGGCCCAACACCTCCAGAAATTGTAAGGTCAATGCTGCCATCACTACCACCTGGGCAATTCGGGTCGTCCAGAACTGCAGAAACCGTTGGGCCACCCGCATTGCTAATTGAAAAGCTTGTGTCTAGTGGACAACCGTTGATATCGGTGATGGTGACTGCATAAATTCCAGGACCAAGGTTTGAGATGTCTTCAGTGACATCACCATTTGACCAAGAATAGACGTAAGGGCCTGACCCACCCGAAACGCTCAAGTCTATGCTACCATTAATAACTGAACATGATGGCTCAATTACATTCGCAGATACAACAATTTGGTTTTCTCCTTGAACATTAAATGCTGCAATGGAGATACATCCAAGGACATTATCTGTAACCGTAACGGTGTACGTTTCAGCGGGCAGGCCAGTCACATCATCAACAGAAGGTCCATGAGACCAGCTGTAGCTGAAATCCCCACTTCCACCAGTCACGGTTATGTCAATTTCACCATCGTTGGAAACGCAGTTACTTCCGTCTGTTATTATCCCTGTGATCTCATGGCCTGGGAAGTTGCTGATGTTGACAGTCAAAGAGTCCGAGCAACCAAACGTGTTGTCAGTGACAGTGACATCATACGTTCCGGCATCCAAACCAGAAAGGTCTTCTGTCGTTATCGAACCAGGCTGCCAATCATAGCTGTAGTTTCCGGAACCTCCGCTAACGGAAATATCTATAGACCCATTTGCCTCATTGCATTCAGCGTTTACGCTGAATGCCGAAATTGATAAAGCGGAACCAGGTAATATAGTAACTGAGATATTACCTAAACAGCCATTAGCATCTAGTACAGTTAGGAGGTAAGTTCCAGACCCAATACCAGTAAGGTCTTGAGTAGCTTCACCATTTGACCAAGAATAGGTATACGGTAGTGTCCCTCCAACAACAGAGGTATTTATTGACCCATCTGTAAGTCCATCACAGCTTACCTCTACATGGCTTTCGGCAATAACAATAGGAGTAGGTTCATTAAGCGTTACAGTTGGAAATACGTGTGTACAACCGGTAGCATCTGTCACGGTAAGAGTGTATGAGCCTGCCGATAGGCCCGAGAGGTCTTCGGTAGTTTGAGCCGTCCCAGTCCAGCTAAACGAATATGGTGGAACGCCCCCCGTAATACCACTTGACGTAATAAAACCGTCATTCCCACCAGAACACGTTGGGTCAGTTCCAGAAAGGGTACCGACCCAGTCAGGAGTTGTATTAACAGTGAACGGTTCGGCCTGATCACAGCCGTTGTCGTCCGTAACAATCACCGTATAATTACCCCCATCAAGTCCAGTAATAGTATCGTTCGTAGTTAAAAATGGTGGCCACTCGAAGGTATATGGAGCAACCCCACCTGAAGTAACAACAGAAGCCTCACCATCGTTGCTATCTGGACATGATTCATCTACAGTGGTAACAGTAATATTAAACGGTGCTGGGTCGTTTATCGAGGCTGTGTTAAAAACAGGGTCACAGGTGTTTCCTGCACCATCTTCCCCTACCACAATTACCGTATAATTTCCTGCTCCGCTTCCTAAACCAGCAAACGTAAAGGTTGTTGCAGTTATGGTAACCGATTGAGGAAGTGCGGGAGGGTTGAATATTTGATATGTATATTCTGGAAATCCTCCACTAACGTAAATAGAAATTGATCCATCGTTGGCTCCGCTACAAGTAACATCAACTGCAACAATTGAGTCTATAACAACAGGACATTGCGCTTTTATCTCTGTAGGTAAGAGAAAAAGTGTCAAAAGCGGAAGTCCAAATGAGATTAGGCCGCGTAAAGCTTTCTTCATGTCAGTATATTATATGGAGCGATAAATTCAGGGTTGATTCGTGGTTAAATCAATGGGTTAAAGTACAATTTTTTCAAATAGTGTCGCCTAACTTACTTGCTGAATTGAACAATTGAATGTCGCATTATACAACATTCGAGCAAACATGTTTCACTACGGCACAAATTAGTAAGCCGCACTTATTAATCAGTAATGACGAGGCGTTCAACACAAACTGATTCCTCAACACGAATTTCTAAGAAATAAACTCCATTTCGGAGTTCCTCGACCTGAATAGTGGCATTCCCAATTTCGGAGTTAATCAATTCATTATAAACGAGTTGTCCTGTAAAGCTGTATATCAAAACCTGAACTGGAACTATCTGCTCCTGATTCATTTCAATTAAAAAGTTCCCATTGCTAGGGTTGGGGTAAACCCTGTATTTCAAAAGGTCTGATTGTTCATCAATTCCAACACTCTGAAGCTCTAAAAAGGCCGTATCACTACCGCAATTATTAGAAGCCACCAAATACATTGGTAGCATCCCGCCATCTGTGTAGGTATGAGTTGGTTCAAAATCTATGCTTACGGTTCCATCTCCAAAATTCCACTTGTAATCCGTAGCATCATAAGAAAGGTTGTTAAACTGGATATCAAACAGGTTGAGGTTTGGAGAGAATGCTGCTGTGGGCAATGGGTCAACAATCACCTGAATAGAGTTGGAAGAGCTAGAACAACCAATCCAATCCTCAATAGAAACATTGTATGTCCCGCTTTCAAAAATAGTTATTTCATCACTTACAGAGCCAGAACTCCATTCATAATACGGGTACCAAGTTGGTACTGATAAAACCACTCTTTCTCCTTGACAGAATTGGGTTGGACCGTCTACCTCAATAGTTGGCTGTGGTGGATTCGAAACTTGGGAAACTTCAAACGCCATTGTATCTGTACAACCGGTATAATGAGTAACAACCACCTGATAATTACCAGCAGTTAGAAGCACATTTTGGCTCGTCTCAGCAGTTGGAAGCCACTCGTAACCATCATACGTTTCGTTAACGCTAAGTTCTGCGCCAAGAGAGCCGATACAATAATCTGTATTCCCCACTATAGTAAGGGGCAGATTGGGAGGACAGTTAACTTGTGCGGATAACTGAGCCGAAGCCAACACTAAAACCAAGGCAAGAAAAACTATTCTAAAGGACATTGCTCGTAAAAATAACACTTCGAATTTGAGTTACCCATAAAATAGGGCACAAATAAAAAAAGGCGATGAATGATTCATCGCCTTTCAAAAACTATTTAGAACGGTTTATTTTTTCTGAGTCCTAACCAGCGCTTGGTGTCCGTTAATGTCGGCTTTAACCAAATAAATGCCAGCAGGTACTGAAGTAAAATCAAGGGACAAACGATTTGCACCAACTCTAATTGGCTTAACAGATGTTTGAACCAATGATCCAGTAATTGAATAAACCTCAACAACAGCAGTTCCAGCAACCGTAGAATTTACATCCAGCGTAGAAATTCCTTCTGTAGGGTTTGGGTAAAGGCCCAAAGAGAAAACCTCATTACTTTCTGCAATTCCAGCTGGGTTAGAAATGTTCATTGAATAACCCTCTTCGTCCCAAACACCAGGAACAGTTTGTGGCAATGCAAAAGTAGAAGGCACTTGCCCTGTAGGGTCAATGGATGCAATTGCAGAAAGGTCCGCGTCTCCATTTGTCAACGTGGTAATATCAATAGAGAATGTTCCGCTAACAGTTGGAGTGCCGCTAAGAGTAATTGTTCCAGAAGAACCAGCGGTGTACGTACAAGGAGTTGCATCGCATGTTGCTATTACTCCGGATGGCAGACCACTGACAGACAAAGTAGAATTGGTGATTGACAACGGAAGCGATTGACCCCCAAGAGCTCCTTGCACCACTATGGCAATTGCAGGTGGTAGAGGAAGCCCTGCAAGAAGCGGCCCTGCAATTGTAGACCCGGCAACGCTTGCCGCAGCAGGAACTGTAAAGTTGATAACCTGCCCAGCGTAAACTTCATTAATCGTTCCGCTAGAAAGAGCAGATGCTGCTGGAGTGAATTGTGCGTTTGCACCATATCCGATTCCAAGAATCAAAATAGAGAGTAGTGTTCTTTTCATAGTATATTTAATTAGGAGTTGTTTTTAAAAATCCGACAACGAAGTTACAAAATCAAGTTGTCTGAAATAAGAAAGGCGATGAACTGGTTCATCGCCTTTCAAAAAAATATTTAGAAAAGTTTATTTTTTCTGAGTTCTAACCAAAGCCTGATGTCCGTTAATATCAGCTTTAACCAAGTAGATTCCAGCAGGTACTGAAGTGAAATCAAGTGTCAAACGGTTTGCACCAACTCTAATTGGCTTAGCAGACGTTTGAACCAATGATCCAGTAATTGAATAAACCTCAACAATTGCCATTCCCGCAACAGTAGAATTTACATCCAATGTAGAAACTCCTTCAGTAGGGTTTGGGTAAAGACCCAAAGAGAAAACTTCGTTGCTTTCTGCAATACTGTTTGGGTCTACAACGCTCATAGTATATCCACTCTCATCAAGAAGGGCCGGAACCGCTTGTGGGAAGGCGATAGTGCCTGCAACTGGTACGTCTGCTGAACCGTTTGATAAAGAAGCTACATTGATTGTAAAATCACCTGCTTCTGTTGGTGTTCCGCTGATAGTAATTGTTCCTGTAGCGCTGCCTGCGTACATGCAAGGTGCTAAATCGCACACAGCAGACATTCCAGCAGGAAGACCTTCAACCGTCCACGTTACATCTGTAATATCTGCCGACAAATCAAGGTTCGGATTTGGAATTGGAAATGGAGAGCCAGGAATACTAATTGGGTCTCCCAAAGCTGACGTGTTAAAATCAGCAGAAGCAGGAACAGTAAAACTTAGAACCTGATCAGCATAAGCCGTGTTAATTGTTCCATTAGGAAGCGCACTTCCACCTGCAGGCGAAAAGTTTTGAGCAAAAGCTGCTGCACTAAGACCAAGAATTACACTAATGGAAAGTAGAGTTTTTTTCATCTTTTTAAATTGAAATTATTTATAGTTGAAACAAAGATACAAAAGCTGTTCTGACAATGTGTAATAAAAAACACGTTCTATTTTTTCTTAAAAAAAGCGGGTTGAGAATATTCTCAACCCGCTTTTCTGCAGTTCTTATTCCTGAAGTTCCTTCAAACTCCGATTGACATTCTAGTCTGTTCAACTAAAAGTAATTCGGTAAGCGACATGCCCATCAGCACAGAAATCTCTTTTGCAAATCGCTGTTCAGAGGCTGTTAGCCGTCTTTTGCTGTTTCCTGTTTCCATTGTTTCTATTTTTTTCGTCCGTTTCATTGCGTTCTGAAGTTATTAACGTGACTTATTCTTTTCTCGTTTCCGATATACGATAAACAACCATTTAAATGTGACAAACGACATCCTTTATCGCCCACCGACAACAAGTAAACGACAAATCAGTTTGTAGAGATAGACCTGTTAGGTTTCAAAAAACCCAACAGGTCTTATCCATAGAGTCATTAAAAGTGAATATCATTGCCAAATACAACAATGAAGGTTCTCGTACTTTACTATTCGCAAACTGGTCAGCTTAAAAAGATTGCCAACAATTGCCTGTCTCCTCTTCTTGAGGATGCAGAAATGGAGGTTGATTTCGTGAAAATTGAAACTGAGCATCAATTTCCGTTTCCTTGGACGCGATTATCTTTCTTCAACGCCTTTCCTGAATCCGTTTATGGCACACCCTTTAAATTGAAGCCAATTGAGGTTGATGAATCCAAAGAATACGACCTGATTGTACTTGCTTACACTGTTTGGTATCTGAACCCTAGCATCCCTATTTCCAGTTTACTTCAACATGAAGATGCCAAGCGAATCTTTAAAGGCAAAAAAGTAATCACGCTACTCGGCTCTAGAAATATGTGGGTTTTGGCTCAAGAAAAAGTTAAGTACCACCTAAAACAACTTGAAGCCAACCTTATCGGTAACGTTGTTCTTATAGACAGGAATAAGAATTTGGTTAGCATTATCACTATAGTAAGGTGGATGTTTTATGGAAAGAAGAATCCATTTTGGGGTTTCCCGAGAGCCGGAATTATTCAAGAGGACATTGATACCAGCAAGCGATTTGGTAACGTTATTCTGAACCGTCTGAAAAAGAACGAGTTATCAGATATGCAGGGTCAACTGAACGAATTGGGAGCCGTTGAAATCAATCCTTCTTTACTGATTTTGGAGAAACGCGCTATCAAGCTTTTCGGAATGTATGCCTGTTTTCTGAGCAAGAAAGGTGGTTTTCACGATAAGGCACGATTAGGGAGAGTAAGCTTGCTTTCGTATTTATTACCAATTGGCGCTTTTGTTTTGTCACCTATCACAACAATTTCTTCTTACCTGATTTCCATCATTCAGAAAAAGAACCTTAAAGACGAGATTCGTTATTACAAGCAAAACTCCTTACGTGATTGAACAATTCTACTGGAATCTACTTATTTGAATTATTGGTATGCAAACATACCTTTGCGCGGCTTAAAGACCGCCCCATTTAGATTGCGAAGTTGAAGGACGTTTATATTACAGCATTAGCCAAGTTTCTACCAAACCAACCGGTGTCAAATGATGAGATGGAATCTCATTTGGGGATGATTGGAGGCAAACCATCGCGGGCGCGCAGGATTGTGCTTCGCAATAATGGCATCAAAACAAGATATTACTCGCTTAAGGGAGACGGCTCTTTTAGCCATTCTAATGCAGAAATGGTTGTTGCAGCAATCAATCAGTTGGGGGTTTCTTCGGAGGATATTGATTTGCTTTCGTGCGGAACTTCTGCCACGGATCAAACGCTTCCATCGCATACAGCTATGGTGCACGGGCTGCTCAATTCTCCAATGGAAATTGTTTCTCCCTCTGGCGCTTGCTGTTCAGGTATTCACGCCATGAAATTTGGTTTTTTGAGTGTGAAATCTGGAGAATGTTCCAACGCAGTTACTTCTGGTTCCGAGTTTATTTCGCCAATGATGATGGCAAGAAACTTTGAGTCGGAATCAAGTTCTGAATCCGAGTTGGAAAGCAATCCTTTCATCGGGTTTGAAAAAGATTTTCTTCGTTGGATGTTGTCTGACGGAGCTGGAGCTGCTCTAATGCAAGACAAGCCCAACGAAAACGGGTTGTCGTTGAAGATTGAGTGGATTGAAAGTCGCTCCTACGCTAATGAGTACGAAACCTGCATGTACTCGGCTGCCGATAAGAATGATGATGGTTCTATTAAATCTTGGAAAGAGTTTGAACCAGCACAATGGTTAGACCATTCGGTGTTTGCCATGAAGCAAGATGTGAAGCTTTTGGGAAGTACGATAGTTCCTTTAGGTGGTAAATACCTAACCGAAATTGCCGAGCGGAGGAATCTCAATGTTTCGTCCGTAGACTATTTTTTACCTCACCTTTCTTCAAATTTCTTCCGAAAGCAAGTTTACGAGCAACTGGCTGCAGATGGAATGGAAATCACGGAAGACAAGTGGTACACGAATTTGGTTGAAGTTGGGAACGTAGGTTCGGCTTCTATTTACATTATGCTAGAGGAACTTTTCAATTCTGGGAAATTGAAGAAAGGTCAGAAGCTTTTATTAATGGTTCCTGAAAGCGCCCGTTTCTCTTACGCATATGTTCTTCTAACCGTTTGCTAAGCCACAATGCTGGTTGGTAGAGAAGAAGTCCTAACGTTTATTCCGCAACGAATGCCGATTGTGGTTGTACACGGTCTTACAGCGCATTCAGAAACAAGTTCTACATCGGTTTTTAATGTAGAAAGCGACCATTTATTTGTCAGAGATGGCAAGTTTCTTCCTTCGGGATTAATGGAAAATATTGCGCAAACATCTGCTTTGAGATCTGGTTACCATTTTTCTCAGCAAATGCCATTAGTGGGCGAAGCTCCCGAACCACCAATTGGTTTTATTGGGGCGCTCAAAAACTTTATTGTTACAGATTTGCCTTCAATTGGCTCAATCCTTAACACAACCGTTACTGTGACTTATGAGGTTATGGGAATGCAAGTGGTGGAGGCTTCCGTTAAGTGTGGAAAAAACATCATTGCATCTTGCGAGATGAAAATCTTCTTAAGTCAAGAAAATCAAAACGGATAAGTCGCAATATTTATACAAATTCGCATCCGAATAGATTTGTAAGCATGGTAGAAGAATTGATTGAGAAGCTAAAAATTCAGATTATAGAAACGCTTAATCTGGAAGACTTAGAACCAGCAGATATTAATGCCGAAGACCCATTGTTTAGCGATGATGGAATTGGGCTTGATTCAATCGATGCACTCGAACTAATTGTCTTGTTAAACAAGGAATACAACATTCAAATTGCCGATCCTGAAGAAGGAAAGAACGTGTTCCATTCTCTAAAAAAGATGGCGGAATATATCCAAGCCAACTCTTAACCTTTCTGTCTATTTATAAAGGGCTTGAGGCTTTTTTACTTCTTCAGCGGTTGAAGTAGAAACCAAGAAAAAACGGCATACCCCAACAGGAAAACCAGGTTTAGAGCAAACCCGAACTGCATCTGGGAAATATTCAGTGCCAATGTGGCCCAATACAGCAAGACCGCCACGCCAATCAGCCCACCAATCTTCCCTAATTCGTAAGGTACTAGGTAATGTTTTCTGCCCAAAAAATAGGATGCAATCATCATGGATGCGTAACAGATTAGTGTGGCCCAAGCCGAAGCCATGTAGCCATATTTCGGAATAAAAACCATGTTAAGCACCAATGTAATTAGCGCACCAAATATGGCTAGACCAGCCCCGTAAGAGGTCTTTTCTGTGAGTTTGTACCAAACCGACTGATTGTAGTAAATCCCAAGGAAAATATTTGCAATCAACAGAATCGGAACAACCTTTAGGCCTACCCAATACTCCTCATTAGGAATAAAATACTTGAAGAGGTCGATGTACAGCATCACAAACAGGAATGTGCCTGCTAAAACCGAAACAAAGTAGGTCATGATTTTGGCATAAAGCTCCTTGCTTCCTTCTTCTTTAGCCTGCGCAAAAAAGAATGGTTCGGCAGCATATCTGAACGCCTGAATCATTAACGTAATTAAAATAGACAGCTTGTAGCACGCACCGTAAACGCCAAGCTGAAACATGGCATTATCCTCTCCCAAAATGGGATAAAGCAATCGTTTAAGCATTATCCGATCAAACATTTCATTCATCATTCCTGCAAGTCCTGCAACTAACAGTGGAATGGAATAGACAAGCATCGGTTTGAGCAACGCTAATTGCGGTTTGGTCAAACCACGCAGCATGGTCGGAAGGAGCAGTAAAAACTTAACCACACTCGCAATAAGATTAGCTATGAACACATAACCAACTCCCGTTCCTGGATCGTAGAAGGTTTCGGTAAGCCAATTTCCACCTCCGCTTTCAACTAAAGGAAGGCAATAGCCCAAGTAAAACAGATTGAGCCCTACGTAGACTACTACATTGGCAATATTGACCCCAGCAAACGTTTTGGCCTTGTTTTCAGTTCGCAATCGCGCCAGCGGAATAGACGAAATGGCATCTAAACCAACGATAATCGCGAACCACACCACATACTCCTTATTGTTCGGGTAGAGCAACCATTCTGCAATGGGTTGAGCAAAAATGATAGCCATGAGAATGAACATGGCCGTGCTGATTATCAGAGAGCTAAGCACAGTTGAGAAAATCGTGCTTGGCTGCGTGTTTTCCTTGGTAGAAAAGCGAAAATATGCGGTTTCCATGCCATACGTCAGCATAACAATTAAGAACGCTACGTAAGCATACATTTCGGTGATTACACCATACTGCTGCGGCACAAAAACGGTTGTATGCAACGGAACTACCAAGTAATTGAAAAAGCGCGCAACGATGGAGCTGAGCCCATAAATGGCGGTCTGGCCTGCTAGCTTTTTAAGGATTGACAATTCTGGCTTTTTCAGTAGTAATCAAACATCCGATTTACCCGAACATTTGAGCCGACAAATTAAAGAATGTTAAAGGCAGTTTGGAAAGTGAGTTGTTTGCTGCGCATAAATTCTAAGATGGAGCGAACTCAATTTCAAACATAAATTCCAAATTGGAACAATTTTAGTGTTTAGTGGTTTATTCAGACTACTCTCAATAAATTTACAGAATGAAAACAATCACAACTATTATCCTCAGCATTTTAACCTTAGGTGCCATGGCTCAAACAAAAACGCTTTATGATTTTGAAGCACAAACCATTGACGGAAAAGAATATGATTTCTCTTCTCTAAAGGGGAAAAAAGTACTGGTGGTTAACACCGCAAGTAAGTGTGGTTACACGCCTCAGTACGAACAACTTCAGAAACTTTATGACGAAATGGGTGGTGGCAATTTCGAAATTATCGGGTTTCCGGCCAACAACTTTATGGGTCAAGAGCCAGGAAGTAACGATGAAATTGCTGGTTTTTGTCAAAAAAATTACGGTGTGACATTTACCATGATGGAGAAGATTAGTGTGAAAGGAAGCGACCAACATCCGCTATATGCTTGGTTGACTGATAAAGACCAAAATGGTGTAGAAGACGCAAAAGTGAAATGGAATTTTCAAAAATTCTTGATTGACGAGAATGGAAATTACGTGAAGTCACTTGCTTCAGGAGTAAGTCCTTTGGATGCTGAAGTAACTTCTTGGTTAGGGAAATAAGTTTTCTTAACAACAGATTACGAGGTGCGGAGCTTAATTAGTTCCGCACCTTTTTTTTACCATTTCCCGTTATTGTAAATTAGCCATTGTGAAACTTGATATTTTAGCTTTCGGAGCACACCCAGATGATGTAGAAATTTCCTGCGGAGGAACGCTACTCAAACACATTGCGCAGGGTAAGAAATGCGGAATTATTGACCTAACACAAGGCGAATTAGGAACAAGAGGAAGTGGCGATTTACGGTTAATTGAAGCTGAAAACGCCAAGAACATTCTAGGAATAGAAGCACGCGAAAACCTAGGTTTTTCAGATGGCTTTTTTGTTAACGATAAAGAACATCAACTTCCAATTATAGAAATGATTCGGAAGTACCGACCAGAAATCGTGTTGGCGAATTCGGTTCACGACCGCCATCCCGACCACGGGAAAGGAGCAAAACTGGTTGCAGATGCTTGTTTTCTAGCTGGACTTGTTAAGATTGATACTGGACAAAATGCTTGGCGGCCCAAAGCTGTGTACCACTATATACAAGATGAGTTTATTCAGCCTGATTTGACCATTGATATCACGCCTTATTTCGATAAGAAGATTGAGGCGATTCTTGCATTTAGTTCACAATTCTACGATCCAGAAAGTGACGAACCCGACACGCCAATATCAGGCAAAGGGTTTCTTGACTTTCTAAAAGGGCGAGCCGCTGTTATCGGTCGGCCAATTGGTGCAGAGTTAGCCGAAGGATTTACGGCCCACAGAAATATTGGAGTAAAGAATCTTTTCGACTTGGTTTAGATTTTGCTTCAAACAAAAAAGGGTCGCCTTGCAGCGACCCTTTCCATTTACACCAAAGCTGAACTTTACGACTGAATCAACCTTAATTTATGTGTTACAATTCCGTTCTCCATTCTAATTTGAACGAAATACACTCCTGATACCAGTTCAGACAGATTTAGTTTCATTCTTTCCGAATTATTGAATGGAACAATCATCATTTCTTGACCCACAGCGTTGAAAACCATGATGCTTCCAGTTCCTTCCAGACCGCTGATGTTAAGAATATCTGTGGCTGGATTCGGGTAAATCAACACATTCGCAAGTGCATTTTCTTCTATGCCAACCTTTGTTGGATCAATGATAACGGTATCTGGAATTGCGGCTAATTCAACCTCATTTTCGGAAGCCGTAAGCGCTACTACTCCACTTATTCCAAACCTTACAGCATGAACTCCTGAAAGATTATCTGTAGTTACAATCCTCGCATGAACGATTGGCCCGTAGCCTTGGAAATTTTGAAGCGTGTTGCGTGAGATTGCAAAATCTATCATGCCATCGTTGAATAGGTTCTTTTGGAACGTCAACACATCATTTCCTGCCGTACCCAAAACACAGTTATCGTAGTCAATTGAAAGCCCATTTGACGTAAGCTTTGTTTCATCAAACGTTAGGCTGAAAGCTACCCCGTGTAGGCTATCTACAGGTTGTGCATCAGTTCCAAGATGAATGACAATATCAATCGCCTGTTCTAACCCAACCGTATCTGGCGAAGCCTCCACCCAAATTGGAGGGGTTCCATCGGCAGAAACACCTTCAAACTTGTTGTGTGTATTCTGGTAATTGAAGTCAATCGCCAGCGTGTCGTCAAAGTTGATGATGCCGTTTCCATCGCAATCTGCATGTTTTAGATTGACGTTGTTCAAAGCAAAATCGAAAGTCCAATCGGGACATGGTTGCCCAACCCAATTCAAAGTGGCCGCTGGGCGATTTGGTCCCGTTTGGTTGAACGCCAATCCGAGATAGAGCGCATCAGAATTTGTTACAACTCCATCACTATTAGCATCGCCTGGCCATACTTCATCATTTTGCGTTGTGCAATCAACTACCTCAAAGGAGTGCGTGATTGTATTGCAACCCGTGTAATACGTTATACAGATGTAAACACCTACCGCATTCGCAACATGCTCATTTGTTACATTCTGAACCTGAGTTGTGTTCCCAAATTCATCATTATACGTCCACTGATAAAAAACCGAACCGGGATCCACAGTCATTACGCTATCGTTGCAAATTTCAAGCGTTTCAATCATTTCAGTGTTGGCGTATACATACATAGAGTCGGTGTTAACACAACCTTGCTGTACATCGGTCAGATAAACCTCAACCCAACCATCAGCTGTAACGGTCATTAGTGGGTTTGCCAAAGTTGGGTCGTTCATCGCTGACTGTGGAAACCATTGGTAGGTATAATTGCCGCTTCCGCCAGAAATCGTGTAACTTAAAACCAATGATCCGTTACAAGCTATTGTGTCAGCATTCAGCTCAATGGTAACGCCAGAGTTGATAGTTAATGTTTGCGAAGATGTGCTGATGCAGCCACCTGTGTGATAGGCAGTCATTGTGACGGTGTAAACTCCACCAGTATAAAAATGAGTTTCGCCAACACCATTATCTATGTGTGTTGCTCCATCGCCATAATTCCAAACCACGCTATCTGTTGCAGAAGAAAAGTTCTGTCCAGCAAAGTCATACAGCGAGCCACATTGCTGTGGATTCGGAACTGCGATGAATGCGCTATAACAAACGGTTCCACATTGAATTAATTCGAAGGTGTGCAATACCTGCAAACAACCCGAATAATATGTCATACAGGTGTATGTGCCTAGATTGAACCCCTCCAACTCGTTGGTTTGATTTGGAAGTTGCGTGGCGTTGCCCGATTGGTCAGTATAACTCCAAATGTACATCATGCTTCCCGGGTCTACCATCAACGGAACACTTGATTGGCACATTTCTATGGTCTGGTTTATCTCTTGATTTGCATAGACGTATATGGAATCAGCAGTGGAACAACCAGTGTATGTATCTGTAACGTCTACAACCAGCCATTGATTTTGTGTTACCACTTCAACGGTGCTTGGCGTTGTGCTACCAGATGGCCATAAATAAACGTATTGACCCCCGCCACCAGTTGTTGTTGCATTCAAGAAAAGTTGACCTGCACATGCAATGGTATCTGCCGCGTTTATATCCGCCTCAATGTCCGTTAAAAGAGTTATTCCATAACCAGTTGTGCTTACGCATCCGCCTGTATGATAAGCCGTAAGTTGAACGATATACGAACCGCCAGTATAAAACTGTGTTGGGATTCCGCTGCCGTTGTCAAAAACAACATCACCATTACCTAAATCCCAAACTGCGCTATCGATTGGTGTGCTGTAGCTTCCTACAAGGTCTATGTATGCACCGCAATTCTGGTAGGTGAGGCTAGATGTAATGGCACTCGTACAAACCGAGGGACACACTTCAACGGTAACCAAACTTGTAAGGGCGCCACAGTTAGGGAATTCGGCATAGGCGAAATAAGTTCCGGGTTCTTGAACATTAATAACCTGTTGCGTAGTGCTATAGTTTAATGCTGAGCTATTACCTAGCGTGTCTTCGAAGCTCAACCAATAGTAGTTAGTTGCTCCAGGACCAAGGTCGATGAGAGCACTTCCGGTGCAAAGGTCTAACGTTTGCATATTCACCTCGTACGAACTCACGGTTACTTGTCCGCCAACTATACAACCCCAAAGGTTGTCGGTTACTTCACACACATATGTTTGATTGTGAACGCCAGAAGCGTAGGTAATAGAATCTGTTGGGTTTGATAATCCTGTTGATGGAAACCACTGATAACTAAAATCTCCTGAGCCACCATACGTAGATGCTTCTAGGTAAGCCGCTTCCTGACAGCCAATTGTATCATTAGACATAATAACGCTATGGCCGATGGTGCAGATAATTGTCTGAGTTGAAGTACTTACACATTGATCTACATCAATTGTAGTAAGCGTTACCTCATAAATACCAGCCGTGTAAAAGTGTGTTGGACTCAGGTCTGTGCTTATAGTGCCATCACCAAAGTCCCACTCGTATGATACAATCTGGGTAGATGACCCGGGAACGAATTGATACAATTCTGAGCATTGCTGCTGTTGCGAATTATTGTAAGTGAAGAAGTTTGAGCAATTGGCTGTAGGACACGCTTCTACCACTACACTACTTGTAAGCCCACCACATTCTGGGAAATCCGCATACATGAAATAGTCTCCTGGTTGATCAGCAACGATGGCTTGCTGCGTAATTGGATAATTCAGGTTGGTATTGTTTCCTGCCGTATCGGTAAAGCTCAACCAATTATATTGTTGAGCTCCTGGGCCAAGGTCAATAGTTACGGAGCCATTGCATAAGCTTAAGGTGTCAAAAAGTGGATTTTGCTGAGTAACATAAACAGTGTCTGAGTTTACGCAGCCAGTCACGTCATCAATCACATCAACAATAAACCATTGGTTAGTTACATTCTGAGTGACCTGTGGAGATGCAATCGTTGAGTTACTCAATAAGTTAGCTGGTGTCCATTGTATAGAATAAGGGTTCGGAGAGCTAACGCTAACCGATAACAATGGAGATTCTTGGCAAGCAAGCACATCTGCTCCAGCATCTACTACAAGTTGGGTTCCAGCCACTGTAAATGAAAAATCATCAACCGCTGTACAGTTCTGCGTAGTAATCACAACTACTGAAGCCACATACGTTCCTGGTTCTAGGTTGACAAAGGCTGAACTGTTTGTGCCAACGATGTTTCCGTCTATGTAATACGTCCAACTTTGTACAGGTTCTGAAGCAACGGAGCCAATGCCAACCTGGGAAAAGCAGTTGCCCGGATTCTGTGTCACTACCACATCTACCGTGCACTGGGCCGCGGCCCGATTCAATGTTCCTATTCCGATGACGAGCATCAAAATCATTCCCTTAAATACTCGATTTGTCATTTCCATGGGTTTGGTCTTTAGACGGTTTCACGTTCCAAATGTATCGTCACTCTGTCAAGTAAAAAATTAAATTATTTTAGTTTTGTCGGACTTGTATTACTCAATACAACTTCTTTAATCAACACAAATAAGTTTAATGCTGATACAAATAAAATTGTCATACATTCATTTTTGTCGGTTTAAAATGATTGAATGATAACCGTAGAGCTTATTGAAAAAATAAAAACCAGCGAATGGGATGAACTCAAAAGGTTTGTTCTATTCCGGTTTCCGCGTATGCGCAAAGATGTAGTCAACGGGTTAGATGCGCTTCGCGATAACCTCTCCGTAAGTGTTTCGAGAAAGGACATTCATAATTGGCTATATCCGAAAACGGCTTTTAACGATAAGATGATTCGATATCTTCTAACCGACATGAACAAGGTTATATTTGAGTATTTCAGTTACAAACAACTGACAAAACAAGACTCTAAACAGCAATCGTTGCTCTTGCTAGAGTTGTCGGAGCGGAAATGCACGAGGGCATTTGCCAAAACTTATAATCAAGAATTGACCAAGGTCGAAAAGCAAGGTAACGCAGATTCAGATGCGCTGTATTATCGCTATGAACTACATGCGCTAAAAGCCAAGGAAGAACTGACATCTGGCAAGCGATCTTCGGATGTGTTTGAAGAAAGCTCGCTCTTTCTTGACCGTTACTTTGTGGCCAAAAAACTTCAAATAAGTGCTGAGAAAATCAATCTCAATTTTATCCTCAGAAAAGAATGGAACGACACCTTTCTAAAAACAATATTAGAACAGGTTGATACGGGGCTTTTTAAGGATAGCACTTACATCAGACTGTATCGTTTGATTATTGAAAGCCTAACCGACCCGCAAAACGAAGCTGTTTTTGAAAAGCTTAAGAAAGAAACCCCGAAGCTGATTGGGAACATTTCGGAATCGGAGTTATCTGACCTTTACCAATACTTACTCAACTACTGCATCCGTAGAATTAATGCGGGGCGACTGGTGTTTCAAAATGAATTATTTGCCGTTTACCAAAGCGCGCTGAATCATGGTGCGTTATTTACAAATGGTAGCATTTCGCAATGGGATTTTAAGAATATTGTGACCATTTCGCTACGAACGGGGAATGCGGATTATGCCCGATATTTTATTCATTCTTACAAACAGCGGCTACCTGCCGCACAAAGGATGAACGCTTTGGCATACAATCTGGCCAATCTTCACTTTTCCGAGAAGAACTTTCGTTCGACAATTAAACAACTTCAAAAGGTTGATTTGGATGATGTATTTTACCGATTGGACGCGCGTTCTATCCTTCTTAAATCTTACTTTGAGTTAGATGATTCGGACGCGCTTTTCTATCATGCTACTGCGTTTCGTTCCATGCTTAACCGTAATCGTAAAATTTCGGATCAGCAACGGAAGTTGTACCTAAACCTCATCAAGCATACCTTATCTCTTTCTAGATTCTCAGGCGAAATTTCAACACTGAAATCTATTCAGCAACGAATTACCAAAAATCCAAATGTGGCCGACTTAAGTTGGTTGGAATCAAAGATCACCGAAATTCATCCGAATAAACCATTATCATGAAAACAGCTTACGTATCTCTTTTAGGAATAATTGGAATTGGCTTTGCCGCCTTTTTCTTCATTACAATGGGTCCGTTGTTCATTGCAAACCCTGACCTTGTTGCTGCAGTTAAAGCTGGGTTCTTGAATCCGTACTCATCAGGTTTTTCTACCGATGCTGTTTGCTGTTGGGTTGTGCTATCAATATGGGTAATCTACGAGAAGCTTGAATTGGGAATTAAGCATGGCTGGGTAGCATTACTTACTGGGCTTGTACCCGGTGTAGCAACTGGCTTTGCACTTTACTTAATTCTGAGAGTGCGACAAGCCCATGAAGTTGTGCATGGCTCCGCGTGAGGGGTGGTAGCGGCATCCTTACCTATCGCAGGCTGGCTTTTTCCGGATTCATTGAGCACAGGTGCAATTCATTCAAAACACACCCCCCAACCCCTCTCAAGAGGGGAGTGACGGATTCTTCGACTTGGCCCAAATAAAAAGCCCGACACGAAAAACGTATCGGGCTTTAACTTATGTGTTCGATTTACCTAGTCGATGTATTCTTTAAACTCGAAATCCATACCAACCGTTCGGGCAAAAACGTGTCCGAGGTCTAGAATATCAATATCGTCTTCCTCATAATACCAATACACGGTTACGTCATTTCCGTTGTCCTTAATTTCCTTCATCTTTTTAAGGATGTCTGAAATAGATTTTGAAGATGGCGTATTGAAATACTCCAACTTGAAAATGAATTCTGTTTTTGCATTCGGATTATCGGCATAGCCGTCAAGCCATTCTAGAATTGGGAGATAAAACCCCTTGGCATTGAGCGGAAAAGACCTCCCCGAAATCTCGAATTTGTTCCCTTCTGTGTCTAGTGTTACCTCTGGAGTCTCCTTAGTGGGCTCTAGCTTCATCGCTTTTAGTTCTCCCATTCGCTTGTGCTTAGTAATGCGTAAAGGCCGTGGTCGGACAGCTTTCCACACAAATTAACATATTTAGATACGAAACCTTCATAATAAAAGTTGCGGTTTAGTGAATTCCGTGCATTTTTTTCTTAATCATCGGTGTAAGCAAGATTAGAACAAGCCCTGCTCCAATCGGTAATCCAGTGTAGATTAAGAAGAAGGTTGACATGGAATACATCTCTGTAATCTTATCAATGAGACTACCCGTCCAGCCTGCAAGATAGTTGGCAACAGCAGAAGCTAAAAACCAAACTCCAAACATCAACCCAACTAATCGGGCAGGTGCCAACTTACTTACGTAAGAAAGCCCTACGGGCGAAAGAGTGAGTTCTCCCATTGTGTGCAAGAAGTACGCTGCAACCAGCCAAATCATACTTACCGAAGCAGTGGGTGCACCAGAAGGAATTGATGCAGACCCAAAAGCCAGAACACCAAACCCAAGGCCAAGAAGAATCAGCCCTAAAGCGAATTTTATTGATGCCGATGGATTCAGCTTGCTTTCCCATATTTTGGAGAAAATGGGTGCGAATGCGATGATGAAAAATGAATTGAGAATACCGAACCAAGAAGCAGGAACCTCACTAGCCTCTTTTGAGAATTCATTCTGTATCATCCAAATTGCAACCCCCCAAATAATGACAAAGCTCGTGCCCAAGAATATGTTGGAAAGAGCATACGTTTTAAACGTTTTCCGAAAGAGAGAAAGCAAGACATAGGTAACAATAGCCATAGGCGCAAAAGTGAGTATTGCATTGAACCAGCGGAACGTATCTGCTGCTCCACCTGTAAGAACACGATTGGTATAATCCTTAGCGAAAATGGTCATGGACCCGCCAGCTTGTTCAAACGCCATCCAGAAGAAAATGGTGAACACGGATAGAATCCCAATCACCATCAATCGGTCGCGCTCCACATGAGCTGGAACGCTTTCTTCTTTATCCTCATCAATTTCCATATGGCCTTCCATCTGAGAAACTTCCAAGTGTTCATCTTTCCTTGGGCTAAGACCAATGTTGCCAAAAATGCCTTGAGCAAAATAGAATTGGAGCATGCCTAGGAACATGAAAATACCTGCTAATCCGAAACCGAAACTCCAGCCTACTTTTTCTCCAATGTATCCGCAAAGCATAATTCCCAAGAACGCGCCAGCGTTAATTCCCATGTAGAAAATGGTGTATGCCGAATCTTTTTTGTCGCTATTTCGAGGATAAAGATTACCCACAATTGAGGATATGTTTGGCTTGAAAGCTCCGTTACCAATAATTAAAAGGAACAGCCCTAAATAGAATGTGACCTCTGTCTCGAATGCCATTGCAGCATGACCACAGGTCATTAAGAACGCACCGAGCAAAACGGCCTTTCTAAAACCAATAACCTTATCCGCCAACAATCCTCCAAAGATTGGAGTGAGGTAAACCAAACCAGTGTACATGGCATACAACTTTAGCGCATCCTCACGTTCCCATGCCCAGCCCCCTTCGTCTAATCCGCTTACGAGAAATAGTACGAGCAACGCTCGCATTCCATAGTAACTGAACCGTTCCCACATTTCTGTAAAAAACAGGATAAACAGCCCTGCTGGATGTCCGAATAATTGTTGTTGCTGCGTTGATGTCATATTACGTATTTGAAGAGGGATGAAAGTAGCGATTTTCTCTAGTAGGGGCGTAAGGAATTACGCCCGCTTATCTTGCCGTTGCCGTAATTCCTTACGCCCCTACAGATTCTTCTTAATAAAATCTGTCATTTTGGTAAAGAGATGCAAACGGGCATTCTTCCCATAAATTCCATGGTTTCTATCTGGATATATGTAAAGGTCAAACTGCTTGTTGGCCTCAATCAATGCTTCGGTCATTTCTACCGTGTTCTGAAAATGCACGTTATCATCACCCGTTCCATGCACAAGCAGGTACGCTCCTTTCATTTTGTCTACATGATTTATAGGAGAATTATCATCATAACCTTTTGCATTTTCCTGAGGCGTACGCATGAAGCGCTCGGTATAAATAGAATCGTAAAAGCGCCAGTTAGTAACAGGGGCCACGGCTATGGCCATAGAGTAATAATCTGCTCCTTTAGTAATGGCCAGTGAACTCATATAACCACCATAACTCCAACCGTACATTCCAATTCTAGCAGCATTCACATATTCCTGTTTCCCAAGATACTTGGCGGTTTCTATGTAATCTTCCACCTCCAACTTTCCAAGTTGCTTGTAAGTGCAGTGCTTAAAATCGCGACCGCGATTTCCAGTTCCACGATTATCAACCGAAACAACAATGTAGTCCTGCTGGACCAACATCATTTCCCACATCTGTGTTTTAGAACCCCAAGAATCGTTAACAGTATTACTTCCAGGGCCTCCATAAATAGAAACCAGTACAGGGTATTCTCGCGCGGGATCGAAGTTGGTCGGTTTTATCATCCAGCCATTCAATGATGTTCCATGCGATGGTTTAAACGAAAAGAATTCCTTTTGAGGTATGTTGATGGCTGCCAACTTCGCCTTCAGCGAAGCATTATCCTTAAGCACACGAATTTGCTTTCCCTTATCCGTAATCAACGATATGAACGGTGGTGTATTCGCATTCGAATGCGAATTGATGAAATACTCATTTGTTCTACTGAAATTAGGTTCATTCTGCCCTTTATTGGGAGTTAGTTTTCTCTTAAAATTTCCATTCAATGAGGCAGCAAAAACATGGCGCTGTGTTGGACCGTCTTCTGCAGATTGGTAATAGAAATTCTTGCCTTTTGCATCTACTCCATAAAATGCAGTCACATCCCATTCTCCTGATGTCAGCTGTACTTTTTCGGTCCCTGCCACATCATACAAATACAAGTGATGATAACCGTCTTTCTCACTACTCCAGATAAATTCTTGGCCATTTTCCAAAAACGTAAGATTGTCCGTTATGTCGATGTAGGTTTCTGATTGCTCTTTCAGAACAACTCTGGTTTTACCCATCAACGCATCGGCAAAAAGCAGTTCTAAACGGTTCTGTAATCGATTCATCCGCAGGATGGAAAGCGTTGTTGGATCCTTGGTCCATTTGATGCGCGGAATGTAAATGTCATCGCGTTCGCCAATATCAACCCGCACGTTCGATTCCCGATCAACGTTATAAATGAAAATCTTCACTTTAGAGTTTTCCTCTCCTGCTTTCGGGTATTTAAACCGCTCTTCTGTTGGGTATAAGTTTCCTTCATATTTCGTCATAGAGAATTCTTTCACATCCTTCTCATTGAACTCGTAGTAGGCAATAAAACGGCCATCGGGCGACCACTGAAACGCTTTAGTAAATGCAAATTCCTCCTCATAAACCCAATCGCTCATTCCATTGATAATCTCATTGAAAACACCATTAGTTGTAACCTGTTTTGTTGTCTTGGTATCAAGGTCTTCTACAAAAAGGTTATTGTCCTTCACATACGCTATCTGATTTGAAACAGGCGAAAAAGTGGCGTGAAAAACGTGATTGCCATTGGCCACTTCGCGCAGCTTTTTGTCTGTTCTGTCAAACGCATAATACTTATAGCTGGATGAATGGCGGTAAACGGGATTTTCCTCTGTTGCGAGAAGAAGTTTCGTCTCACTTTTATTAAATGTGTACTCGTCAATTTTAATGCGTTGTTCATCCACTTTCAGTTCGGAAGCTGCCACAATGATGTCAACAGAATCGCCACTTTCGTAGCTATACTTAATCACATTTCCACTTTGAAGCGTAGTGTAATGTCCTCCATCATTCAGTGATCGGATTCCGTACACACCTTCCGTACTATACGTTCCGTTCTTCCAAATATCTTCAAGTGTAATCTCAGTTTGTGCCCAAGTCAAAGAGGTGTTGAAAATGATCAGAAAAACTAAGCACGTTCTAAACATGTGTTGCAACATTTGGAGATTACTTTTGCATAAAGCCGACCAAAGCTAAACATTACATGAAATACGGTTCAATTACGGAGGAAGTCCTGCAAAAACTAAAATCCATCGCTGGCGCAGAGCACGTCTTTGTGGATGAAGAAACGCTTACCATTCATGCTTCGGACCATACCGAAGACCATGTTTTTATGCCCCAGGTGGTGGTTATGCCAGGCACAGCCGAGGAAGTTGCCGCTGTTTTAAAACTTTGCAACGACCATGTTATACCAGTAACTCCACGTGGTGGCGGAACGGGTTTAAGTGGAGGGGCACTTCCCGTAAAAGGTGGTGTTGTTGTGGCAATGAAACGTTTTAATAAAATCCTTGAAATTGACGAATTGAACTTGCAAGCAACCGTTGAACCTGGTGTGATTACGGAGGTTTTTCAAGATGCGGTACAGGAGAAAGGCCTGTTCTACCCGCCTGACCCAAGCAGTAAGGGAAGTTGCTTTTTAGGAGGAAACTTAGGAGAGAATGCGGGCGGACCAAAAGCCGTGAAATATGGCGTAACACGCGATTATGTGCTTAATATGCAAGTTGCTTTGGTAACTGGCGAAGTTATTTGGACAGCCGCCAACGTTCTCAAAAACTCTACTGGTTACAACCTTACGCAGTTAATGTGCGGAAGTGAAGGGACCTTGGGCATCATCACCAAAATTGTTTTCAAGCTTAGGCCATTCCCTAAAAAAGATGTGACGTTGCTTGTGCCTTTCACTACTTCGGAAGAAGCATGCCGTGCTATTTCAGGTATTTACATGGCAGGTATTACGCCATCTAAAATGGAGTTTGTAGAACGAGAAGCCATCATATTAACCATGAAATATGTGGATGAGGTTTTAAGTCAACCCGTTTCCATCGAATTACCTGAAAACATCAACGCCCATCTTATTATTGAACTTGATGGTAATGATGATGAGGTACTCATGACCGATGCAGAAAAGATTGTTGAGATATTAGAAAACTACGAAACGGGCGAAGTCTATTTCGCACAAAGTGCTGAGGAAAAAGACGGTTTATGGAGATTGCGTAAAAACGTATCGCCAGCGGTGAACTCTTACACCTTAACCAAAGCAGAAGACGTGGTAGTTCCAAGAGGAAATCTTCCAAAACTGATAACTGCCATTAAAGAAATTGGTAAGGAGTACGGATTCAATTCGGTGTGTTTCGGTCATGCTGGCGATGGCAACCTTCACATAAATGTGATGAAGGAGCAAATTTCTGACGCCCGTTGGAACAAAGAAATAAATGAGGGAATCGCAGACATCTTTAAAGCCGTTGTTGATTTGGGAGGAACCTTGTCTGGAGAACATGGAATTGGCATTGCCAAACGACCTTACATGCACTTAGCGGTTGGAGAAAAGAACCTTGACCTAATGCGAGGGATCAAATCAGTTTTCGACCCGAAAGGAATTCTGAATCCAGAGAAGATTTTTTAGTTAGTGACTGTTTAGGAATACAGGAACGCTAACGCAAGTGTATTCACAAAAAAAGGGCTGCCAATTGGCAGCCCTTTTCAATATCAATAAATCGGTAATTCTTATTTAAGAATCTCCATTCTCTTTGCAATTCTAGAACCGTCAGCATTCAATACATAGATGTAAGAACCTGAAGCCAATGTTCCAGCAGGAACATTCATGCTGTAAAGTCCGCTAGCTTTCGCTCCTTCAGCAGAAGTATAAACAACTTGACCGTTAACGTTAACGATGCTCAATTCTACATTTTTAGCAGCTGTTTCCAATCCGTACTGAATTGTAACGTTATCTGAAGAAACCGCTGGGTTAGGGAACATGGTTGCCTTAACGCCATTGAAAAATCCTTGTTCTTCAATACCAACTCCGCTTTCTGCAACAATTGCAAAAATTGCAAGATTAACCAATAACGGAGTTTGAAATAAAGCCTGTGTCTGAACCCAAATACCTGCGCCTGCTGGAGAAGGTCCACCTTGCACTATTCTAGTCCATGTGAAATCACCTTCTGAATCACCATTTTCATCTGCTAAAAGCACCAAAGTGTCAGCTGGTGCTCCGTACAAAGCTGTGATGTCCAAACCGATAACGAAATCAGCAGAAACAGATGCTTCAGAATCAAAATTAACCCAAGTGATTTCTGGGAAAACAGTATCTGCATCTGCAAATGCTATATCAGCGCTAGCAAGAACTGTTGTGCTAGGACCTTCAACATCAAGAGCTGGAGCGTCTATTGCGCTTAAGGCTCTGTCAGGATCAAGCCTATAAACCTTGGCCGTAACAGCAGCAGGTGACCCACTAGCATTAGATTTAGCTCCAAAAACAAACCCTGCACCAATAACAATTTGAGGGTCTTGTACAAGAAAACCTCGGGCGAACTCTAAACTGAACTGGAATACATCTTCGTTAGGAGCAGGAAACTGAAACCCACTTGTTCCGAAAATGTATCCGCCATCAGAACCATACAAAGTAAGCCCAGCACCTAGCTCATCGAAGCCTAACGTATCCGTTGGATCAGTAAGAGTTGAATTGTGTACAGGAAGAACAACATCTCTTGTCACAGCAGAAGTAATTGTTTGTAGAGGTGTTTGTTGCAGAAGAGCTTGTCCGAACGAAGACGCAGAAACAGCCATTACAGCAATTGATAAGTAGATTTTTTTCATTTTCTTTTATTAAATTGATTTAAATGAACTGCAAAAGTAATTATTCTGACAACAGAATGCATATACCTGCGTATGCTTATTGCATTTTGGCCCAGAGAACATCTTTCAGTTCCTGCACTCCTTTTTGAGTAAGAGAAGAGATGTAAACTACAGGTATATCCAGGTCGATGGATTCTTTAAGCTCCGCTTCAAGCTCTTCGTCTAGCATGTCGCATTTAGTTACTGCCAAAACCCGGTCTTTATCCATTAACTCTGGGTTGTATTCGGTGAGCTCATTCAGAAGAATCTCATACTCCTTTTGGATGTCATCGGCATCAGCCGGAACCATGAAAAGCAGGATGGAATTTCGCTCTATATGACGAAGAAACCGCAGGCCCAAACCTTTGCCTTCGTGCGCTCCCTCAATAATTCCAGGAATATCGGCCATTACGAACGATTTATTCCCGCGATGGTCTACAATTCCAAGGTTTGGTACAAGCGTTGTAAACGGATAGTTGGCAATCTCTGGTGTAGCTGCCGAAACAACAGAAAGCAAAGTTGATTTTCCCGCATTTGGAAACCCCACCAGGCCGACATCGGCCAAAACCTTCAACTCAAGCGTTTTCCATTCTTCTCTTCCTTCCTCACCAGGTTGGGCATAGCGCGGGGCTTGATTTGTGGGCGACTTGAAATGCGTGTTTCCGCGACCACCTCTGCCACCTTCAGTCAAAATCACACGCTGTCCTTCTTCCGTTATCTCAAACAGAATTTCGTCCGTATCGGCATCTCTCACAACCGTTCCAAGCGGCACCTGAATCACTTGATCTTTTCCTTGCCCACCTGTCGATTCAGATTTACTACCTGCTTTTCCTTCAGTGGCAATAATGTGCTTCTTGTACCGAAGGTGAAGCAACGTCCACAGCTGTCTATTTCCTTCAATAATTATATGACCACCTCGTCCGCCATCGCCACCATCGGGCCCGCCTTCTGTTATGCTCCGCGAACGAAACATGTGTCTAGATCCTGCTCCGCCTTTACCGCTTCTGCAGCAAATTCGTACGTGGTCTATGAAATTGGTTTTCATTTAGGTAGGAGTTATTTGTAAGAGAACATGCCCATGCTGATTAAGGTCGAAGTAGCTAGTAGCTCCTCTACCGTTAGTAAATCAGCCTTTGTCTACAGCTTCGCAGATGCGGCCAAAAATCTCGTCAATGGAGCCGGTTCCATTAACCAAACGAAGTTTGCCTTGCGCTTTATAAAAATCAGCAACTGGAGCTGTTTGTCGTTTATAATTGGCTATTCGGTTTTTGATGATTTCCGGGTCTGCATCATCCGCTCTTCCAGAAACCTCCGCTCTTTTCAGCAAGCGTATTTTTAATTCTTCCTCAGCAACATCAAGAGCAATCATCATTGAAATGGAATCCCCTTTTCCGCCTAAAAACTTATCCAAGGCTTCCGCTTGTGCATTCGTTCGTGGAAAACCATCATAAATTACTCCTTTGGCATTCGGGTGTTTGGACACCTCATTTTCCAAAATCTGAATAGTCACATCATCTGGGACCAAGTCTCCTTTGTCAGAATAACTTTTGGCCAATTTAGCAAGGTCTGATGCCGGGTCGAGCGCTCGAAAAACATCTCCGGTGGAGATATGCACCAATCCGTAGTGGCTAATCAACTTCTCTGATTGGGTTCCTTTTCCAGCTCCTGGAGGACCGAACAATACTAAGTTCAACATATTCTAAATGTTTGTTTTGATCTGGTATAATGATGGAAGATTTCGTCCTAGACCATCATAATCTAGTCCGTAACCAACCACAAATCTGTCTGGTATTTCAACGCCTACAAAGTCAACCAAATAGTCGCCCTGAAAAGCATCGGGTTTATAAAGAAGTGTGCAGATGCTTACCGAGTTTGCTCCAGCTTTTATCATTTTCCGCTTAACCTCGCCCATGGTTTTACCCGTATCTACAATATCTTCCAAAAGGATGATGTCTCGTCCTGAAACATCAGTACCTATTGGCATCAGTTCTTTCACTTCGCCTGTGCTTGCGGTTCCTCGGTAAGAACTCACGCGCAAAAAGCTGATTTCGCAATCAACAGACACCTTCTTAAAAAGATCTGAGGCAAACATGAATGCACCATTCAAAACCACCACAAAAAGCGGTGTTTTTGCTTCGTACCTCACATTGATTTTCTCGGATAATTCTCCCACAACCTTATCCAACTCAATAGCTGAGAGGTAGGGTATAAATTCGAGATCGTGGAGTTTTACTATTTCGGCCATGAATAAGGCATGCAAAGATAGGAAAGAACGTTGAGTGTTTCGGATGCTATTTCCCCTCTTTAGCTGCCTTTATTTGATCTCGAAGACCCTTCGTTTCTTCTACGTCCTCTTCATTGTCGTTGCCAACAGAAATTGCCTTATCTGCCCAAGTTAAAGCCTCATCATACTTCCCAGCTTTAAAAAATAAAGCAGCGTACGTATCAAGATACATGTATTGTGGGTCCAATTCAACAACCTCAGACATCCATCCGATTGCCATACTCAAAGCCTTTTCGTCTGTCGCGTTTTCATAAAGTGTCCAGCTGTAGTTGTTCACACCGCTTATGTGGTTTTTCAAACCGAGCTTGTCAATAATCTTTTGGGCACTTTTAGCATAGCCAATCCAATCCTTTGTTCCTTCAAAGAATCTTAGTTCGAAGTAGGCCTTTGTGTCTTCTTTATCTTCGCTCATATACTTATCGACAAACTCTAAAGTCAATTTCAAGTCTTTTGAGTCCTTGCTTTCAATTGCAACGTCAAGTTTCTGTCTTGCAATTTGACCGACAACCTCCATTACCTCAACCTTTCCATACAGTTTCGCGTAGCTTTTTATGCTTGAAAGAAACTTTTCCGCATTGTCTTCGCTCAACGGGAACCTGTACATGACAGACCACGCCTCTTCCGAGAATAGATCTTTCTGATTGGACAGCCATTTATTAACCACTTCTGGCTCCGGGTTTACCCTTTTTTCCTCGCTGTCCTTATCAGAAAAAGCTTTGCTGTAAAACTCCGGAAAGGCTGTCTTGTCCATCAATTTTGAAGGGTAACTAGGGCGGTCAGCATCATCCATTGATTTTTTTACCTCCGCAGCAAACTCTTCTGGGTTTTCTATGTACCCAAACATCTTCTTAGCAAATGTGCCATCTGGAGCAAACATTAAATAAGAAGGAAATCCGGTTACTCTATATTTTTGGGCCAAACTAACGCCTTCGCCCTGCTCCATATCAACCTTAACGGAGATGAAATAGGTATTCAAAATCTCACCGACCATCTTATCTGGAAACGTCTTTTTATCAGCCACTTTACACCAGCCACACCAATCGGTATAGCAATCAATAAAAAGATATTTGTCTTGCTTTTTTGCTTCCGCGAAAGCTTCTTTCCATGTTCCCTCAAAAAACTTGGTTTGCGCCTGACCAACTAGTACAGCTAGTGCTAATATTAACGTTGAGACTCCTTTTTTCATGTCGTTTTATTGTAATCGCTGCCGAATTTACACGAAATTCTCAGCTCTCTTTGCGCGGAACGAGACGTTTTCTTGATGATTAGAACTTGCCACAAGGTTTTACTTTTGCAGCATGAGTTATAAACCAAAGACCAAGCTTGGAATTTTAGGAGGCGGCCAATTGGGCCGAATGCTCATTCAGGAAACCATCAACCTAGATATTGACGTGCACGTTTTGGATCCAGATGAGAACGCACCTTGCAGAGACATTTCTCACTCTTTTACGCATGGGAGTTTCAAAGACTACGAAACCGTTCTCGCATTTGGGCGGAATATGGATGTGGTTACCATTGAGATTGAGCACGTAAATGTGGAGGCACTTGAAAAACTGGAAAAACAAGGTGTAAAAGTCTACCCACAGCCCAACGTAATAAAGCTGATTCAGGATAAAGGCGCACAGAAAGAGTTTTATGCAGCGCATGGAATTCCAACTTCTGAATATCGGCTAATTGGTGAAAATGAAGCTCAGAATCACACCGATTTCTTCCCTGTATTTCAGAAGTTGAGAAAAGGTGGATACGATGGAAAAGGCGTTCAATTGCTGAAAGACGCTGAAGACGTTTCAAAAGCTTTCTCTGCACCATCTGTTCTTGAAAAAGCCGTTAATCTAGAAAAGGAGCTTTCTGTAATTGTGGCCAGAAACGCTGCTGGTGAGGTGAAAACATTCCCAACAGTGGAGCTGGAATTTAATCCCATTGCCAATTTGGTCGAGTTCTTATTCAGCCCAGCAAATATTAGTGATGCGGTTGAGAAAACCTCTCAGGAAATTGCGAAAATGATTGCCGAGAAACTGGAAATCGTTGGGCTTTTGGCTGTGGAACTCTTTCTCGATAAAGAAGGAAATGTAATGGTCAATGAAATTGCACCACGACCACACAACAGCGGGCATCAAAGCATTGAGGGGAATTATACCTCGCAGTTTATGCAACACATTCGTGCTATTCTCGGCATCAGCCTTGGAAACACAGAAATAATGAAGCCCTCTGTAATGGTTAACCTGTTGGGAGAAGAAGGCTTTACAGGCGAAGCGCAATACGAAGGTCTGGAAGATGTGCTTGCCCTAAAAGGCGTGAATGTGCATCTTTACGGAAAGCGACTTACAAAGCCATTCCGCAAAATGGGACACGTTACGGTAGTTGCAGAAACATTAGAGGAAGCGAAAAAAACCGCTAAAAAAGTGCAAGAAACATTGAAGGTTAGGGCTTAGTTGATAGGTTTACAGAGTTGATAAAGTTGAACCAATCCGAAGACAGGTTCCTCCTTTTCAAAGGAGGTGGCTCCGACCAGAGGAAGGAGACGGAGGATTTAATTCGTATAAAATGAGCAATCCGCAAGTAGGAATAATAATGGGTAGCAGTTCTGACCTTAAAGTGATGAAAGACGCGGCCGATGTTTTGAAAGAACTTGGCATTGAATTCGAAATGACTGTGGTTTCAGCTCATAGAACGCCCGAGCTCATGTTCAGCTACGCCAAAGATGCAGCTGGCCGTGGATTAAAAGTGATTATCGCTGGTGCAGGAGGCGCAGCTCACTTACCCGGAATGGTGGCATCTCTTACTCCTCTGCCAGTAATTGGCGTTCCGGTAAAAAGCTCCAATTCTATTGATGGTTGGGACAGTATTCTTTCCATTCTTCAAATGCCAAATGGCGTTCCTGTTGCAACGGTTGCGCTCAACGCAGCAAAAAATGCTGGTATTCTAGCTACTCAGATTATCGGATCATCTAACCCAGAAGTTTTAAAGAGAATGGCTGATTACAAAGAGGCAATGAAGGCCAAGGTGATGGACAGTAAAGATGAAGTTGAAGGATATTCCTAAGCAAGATTCCAACTCACCGTGAAACAAAAATGGCGACCAATGGTCGCCATTTTCATTACATACAACTGTAGTATTACAAAGTATGATCAATGGTCACCACAAATACTCCCTCTAAGTCTTTTGTATTTCCATTATCATCATAAAGAACACATGTTGTTTCGACACGCACTTTCACAATTTCCCCTGAGAAAGAAGTCGCTGTAGTCGACTCAGTAATTACAAAAGAACTTGAACTTGGCTGTACACCTGTACCGAAACTGGTACTCCAATAATCGTTAGTGCCTGCACTCCAACTGACTTCAACACCATTTACAGCATCCATAGTATAGTTGTAAGAACCAGTTGACCAGAATTGTTGGAACTCTGCCAGAGAGACGCTAGCTCCAACCACTTGTAGGTTTCCTTTACTCACTCCGGCTCCTTCTTCAGTAAAGAAGTCGGTAACGCCACCACCGTATTGTTTCTGCGAAGTCTGGCCATTGGTACCCCAAGAACCAGATGAAGTTGTGTATGGTTGAAAGTTAGGTTGTCCCGAAACGTAGTTATAAGCAACACCGTCAATAGTCCCTGAAAACTGAACAGGGTTAGTGCCACCGACCATGTCTACGGTTTCACAATTGGTTCCTGAAAAACCGGTAGGACATTCACAGCTTCCGTCATCACAAGTACCACCATTTTGGCAGACAACAGTATCACAGCTGTTACTACTATCGGAGTTACAAGACGAGATTGTGCCAACAAGAATGGCGCTGAATAAGACAAGAAATACATTTTTCATTTAGTGGTTTTTATGTTTTTGAAACAGCAAATAAACAACATATACTCTTAAAATCACTTTCTTGAAGGTATAGTTCACTTAATAGAACTTTAATATGCCGCATAATCCAATAGTTGTAAATTCGGCTGTGTCAAACTGCCGCATGAAACGACTTTTATCTGTTGTATTTCTTCTTGCTTTTTCGCTTCGCGGATATGCTCAAACCAGCGATTTTCCGATTGGCGCACGTGCAGCCGGAATGGGAAATGCAAGTGTTACCCTCACGGATATTTGGGCGGTTCATCATAACCAAGCCGCATTGGTAGGTTTGGAGCAAGCTGGAGTTGCAGCTTACTACGAGAATCGATTCCTACTTGCAAACATGAATTTGCAAGGAGCAACTGCCGTGCTTCCCACGCCAAAAGCTGGTGTTTTTGGATTAAGTTATTCTCGTTTTGGCAACAATCTTTATAACCAAAGCAGATATGGCTTGGCGTATGGCAAAAGACTTTGGAAATTCCTTTCTGTCGGATTGCAGATTAGCTATTTGAATACCACCCTTGCCAACATTGGCGAAAACTACGGGAGTCGACACAATTTTATTGCGGAAATAGGATTGCTTTCTCAGGTTACCAAGAAATTGAAAATCGGGTTTCATGCTTTCAATCTTACCCGCACAAAACTGGCAGACGGATTTGACGAGCGCGTTCCAATGAGTTTACGGTTAGGAGCACAATACGATTTCTCAGAGAAGGTAAAAGTTGCTGTAGAAGCCGAAAAAGACCTTGAACTCCCAGCCGTTTTCAAAGCGGGAATTGAATATTTCCCCGCTAATGTTTTCGCAATTCGAGTTGGAATTGGAACTGCTCCATTCCATGCAGATTTTGGGCTTGGGCTGAGATTAAAATTTCTGCATTTCGATATTGCTGGGTCGGTTCATCCCATACTCGGATTTTCTCCTAAAGCTTCTTTAGCATATCGCTTCAATGTCTTTAAAAAGAAGTGAAATGCCTTCTTAAATATAGCTTTTTGACGGTGCTCCTTTTTGGGAGCATTCTTGTCTTTGCACAAGACAATCCTAATCAAGAAAACATCATTCAGCGTAGAATTGAAACCATTGCCGAACAACTAGGCGAAGGCGATGAAGGCTTAGATTTTAATACGCTTCTAGATGACCTCCTCTATTTCTCCGAGCACCCGATAAACATCAACAATACAACGCCAAATGAGCTGGCGCAATTACCCATGTTGGATGATATTTCCATTGCCAACCTCATGGAGCATATTGAAACCAACGGTAAGCTTCTCAACATTTACGAGCTTCAGGGGGTTAAAGGTTTTTCGGTATCGCAGATTCGGCAAATTGAGCCTTTCATAAAGGTTTCTGACAATCCAGATGCCACCTCGTTTTCCTTTCGGGAAATGATCAAAGAAGGGACGCATGAGCTGGTGTTGCGCTATCAGCAGGTGCTCAATCCGCAAGAAGGTTACTCGGCAATTGAAGACAGCGTTTTAGAGGCGAGTCCGAATAGGCGCTATCTGGGCAGTTCGCAGAAGTATTATGCCCGTTATCGTTTCAAATACTCGAACAAAATAAGTTGGGGTTTAACGATGGAGAAGGATGCTGGAGAAGAGTTCTTTAAGGGCAGTATGAAACAGGGGTTTGACTTTTATTCTGGCCATCTGTTTGTCTCTAATATGGGGGTTCTTAAGTCGGCAGCAATTGGAGATTTTCAGGCACAATTTGGGCAAGGTTTAGTTTTTTGGAGTGGCTTAGCATTTGGGAAATCCTCCGATGGCGTGAGTATAAAACGGAGCGCGCAAGGCTTACGACCATACACTTCTGTTGATGAAAACCGATTTTTGCGTGGTGGTGGTACAACCCTCAAATTTGGCAAGGTGGAAATCACGGCTTTTGGTTCTTATAAGTTGATGGATGCAAATGTTTCTGCCACTACCGATACCTTAACCGAACAAGAAGAAACTGTAAGTTCAATTTTCAGCAGTGGCTTTCATAGAACGCCAGGCGAATTAGAAGATAGGCAATCAATAGCGGAAGCTGTTTATGGCGGAAACGTAAGCTACAAAAGCAGACGTCTTTCCATTGGAATTACAGCAATTGGCTATCAGTATTCAAAGAATATTCAACGGAGTGATGCGCTCTACAACATCAACGAGTTTTCTGGGAAACAAAACAGCAATTACGGGCTAGATTACAGCTATATCTGGAAGAACTTCCACTTCTTTGGAGAATTTGCACTGAGTCAAAACCTTGGCTTTGCTACTATTAATGGTGTGTTTATGACCATCGATCCACGGGTAACTATTACGGCTATGGTACGACATCTTCAGCCAAAATATCAGGCGCTTTACGCCAATGCTGTAACGGAAAACTCGCGGATGAACAATGAAACGGGATATTATCTCGGCTTCAACATCGCCCCGTTTAAAAATTGGTATTTGAATGGCTTCTTCGATGTTTTCAGGTTCCCGTGGTTGAGGTTTCAGGTAAACGGACTGTCATTCGGGTATGAAACCATCGGACAACTTATCTACCGACCATCAAAAACCTTCGAGGTTTACTTTCGATTTCGTCAAAAAAATAGACAAATTAACGAGTCCTCGGCTTTTAGCCAAGAGCCCATCAGAGGCACCGAAGATGAGCTTAGAAACTACTATCGAATAAATATTTCTTACAGTCTTGGTAAGTCTATAAAACTCAAAAACCGAATTGAATATTCGCGTTACAAACGTGGCGACAGAGAAGTTGAACAAGGATTTATGATTTACCAAGATGTAATCTATAAGGCGCTGAGTTTCCCTGTTTCTTTCAGTGCCCGTCTGGCGTATTTCGATACCGAAACATATAATGCTCGCATTTACGCTTACGAAAGCGATGTGCTTTATGGGTACTCTTTCCCTGCCTACTATAACCGTGGTATGAAAGCATACCTCGTGCTGCGCTACAGCATACACCGAAACATTGACGCATGGTTCCGGGTTTCCAATTTGTTTTGGAGCGACAGAGAAGAAATTGGTTCTGGACTTGAAACGATTTCAGGTAAAAGCCGAACGGATATCAAGGTTCAGGTCAGGTTTCAGTTTTAACCGAGTTTCCTTCCTAAGCTATATTCAGCAAAAGGATTTTTAAAAATTTAGTCAAATGCTCAAGATTAACTGGTCAAAATTTAAGGATGAAAGAGGAACAACTCTCTTTCTCGTTGATTTATTAATGGTCAATCTGGTGGTTATCAACCTACTTTACATTCTTTTCGAGTGGAATTTCACTATTGATGTGAGTAATGAGTTTATTCAGTCGTACGCCCCTGCTTTTCATGAATGGTATAACACACATCTACATCGAAACTTTTTCCGTTACGACCTCTATTTCGTAGCCGTATTTACTGTGGAGTTCTGCCTGCGTTGGTTTTTTTCCGTTTATCACCAAAAACACCACAAGTGGTTTTTCTACCCGTTTCTTCATTGGTATGATGTGCTTGGGCTAATCCCATTGGGGCAGTTTAGGGTTCTGCGGATTTTTAGAGTTGGAAGTATGGTTCTTCGTCTACACAAAATGGGGGTTATAGACCTCAGAGACTCCTATTTGTTCCGCATTTACCAGCGGTACAGTGCTGTTATTGTAGAGGAGGTTTCAGACCGCGTAGTCGTCAACGTGCTTAATGGGGTACAAGAAGAATTAAAGCATGGAACACCCGTGGTAAGTCGCATTATTTTAGAAGTTATCCGCCCACAAAAAGAAGTCCTGGTAGAGTGGCTTTCGAGCAGAATTACAGCCGCAAGCGAAGAGCATTATGAGCGTTATCAAGAACAACTAAGGGCTTACGTTAATCGTAAGGTTGCCGAAGCTGTTCGCGGTAATTCTGAAGTACGCGACATAGCTAGTATTCCTCTGGTTGGGAGCACCATTACTGGAAAACTAGAGAAAGCGGTGGCTGAAATAACCTATGCGGTAATTGAAGGGATGATGCAAGACGTGAGTAGCAAAGAGAACTCCAAGGTTATTAGTGAACTAGCCGATGTTACTATGGATATGATGCTGCTGCAAGAGGAAAATGAAGAGCTGAACCGCATGAGCGTAGAGATGATTAATAAGAGCATCGACATCATTAAAGAACAGGTAGAAATAAAACGCTGGCAAGAAGAAGACTAAGCATAATCCTTCACGGATAGAATGTCTTCTACCTCAATCTTTCGCGGGCTTATAGAAAATGATGAGCTGAATGAGTATGGCAATAATAGCCAAGGCCAAAAGCTCCGCTTGCGATATGAATGTATTTCTGTCAAGTGAGGCTTGAGCAGCCTTTTTTAGGTCCCAGCCTTGTTCTCGCTGTATGGACGAAAGCCGATCTAACGAGCCATGAATCTGTTGTTCGGCTTTGAGCAACCGCTGGTCCGACAACCGCACACTATCCGCTTCAGAGATAAGGCTTGAGGATATAGTAGCGAGATTCTTCAATTGCACTTGCAACCGATCAAATAAACGCGTCTCTTCTTTGGTCAATTTCGATTTGCCAAAAGCCGCAAGAAGAGAGTCTGCTTTCGCAAATTCTGCCGAGTTAGTCGATGCCTCATACCGGATAAGATGCACCTGCTCATGTACAACCGCATTTATCTGATAAATGTAGTATTGAGCCATGATGTGGTCTTCGTAAACCGATGTGATTTTATTTTGAATGGTGTCAAAATGATGTTTGTCCAAACGGTTCGTTCCGAATATCAGAAGAAATACTAATAGGAAGCCTGCGGCAGCTCTGAATTTACCGAATTGTGTCATGGTGAGTCGATTAATGGTATTACAACCGACAAGTAACACTCAAAACTGAGCATTGTTTCCTGCTGCCTTTTTTACGGTTGGTTAAAGAGGATAAAACACAAGAGGTTAGATAAGACTCAAACTTGCTATTTACCTAGAGCCATTAGCAGTATTTAGTTCTATACAGAAACACATTACCAACACATACGCGGTAAAACTTCTGTGTTTTTTATTGTCTTACCCCACAAAAACCAAGTAGGTCTTCACAATATTTGTAAAAAAAATTCCAAACGTCATGATAATAGGGGTTCCAAAGGAAATTAAGAATAACGAAAGCCGCGTAGCACTAACACCATCAGGGGCTCACGAGTTCATTAAAAGAGGTCACTCAGTTTTAATTGAAACCTTTGCTGGAGATGGTAGTGGTTTTCCGGATGATGATTACCGTGCTGTTGGAGCCAAAATTCTTCCGACTGCCGAGCAAGTTTGGGCAACTGCCGAAATGATTATGAAGGTGAAGGAACCGATTGCGGAAGAATACGCCCGCTGCCGAAAAGACCAACTCATTTTCACTTATTTCCACTTCGCTTCTAGTGAGGCACTGACTCATGCTATGATTAAAAGTGAGTCTATTTGCTTGGCTTACGAAACCGTTGAGCAAGCAGATAGGTCTCTACCCCTTTTAATACCGATGTCTGAAGTAGCTGGGAGAATGGCCATTCAGGAAGGAGCGCGTTATTTACAGAAACCTGTAAAAGGTCGTGGTGTACTGCTTGGAGGTGTACCTGGAGTTGCGCCCGGAAAAGTGCTAATTCTTGGTGGTGGAATAGTGGGGGTTCAGGCTGCTAAAATGGCCGCTGGTTTAGGTGCGCATGTCACCATTTTGGATATCGACCTCCCGCGTTTGAGACGAATCAACGACATTATGCCGCATCATGTGGTTACCGAATTCAGCAGTGAATACAACATCCGAAAACTCATTAAAACGCATGACTTGATTGTTGGCGCGGTTCTCATTCCGGGAGCGAAAGCCCCAAAACTGATTACCAAAGACATGCTGAAGGAAATGCGACCAGGAACCGTGATTGTAGATGTAGCGGTAGATCAAGGAGGGTGCGTTGAAACGAGCACGCCAACTACGCACGAAAACCCTGCTTTTATTGTAGATGATATAGTGCATTATTGTGTGGCTAACATGCCGGGCGCAGTTCCTTGTACTTCAACCGTAGCACTTACAAACTCAACGTTGCCTTACGCCTTACAGCTTGCAGATAAAGGTTGGAAGAAAGCCTGCTCTGAGAATGAAGAGTTAAAAAAAGGTCTGAACGTTGTAAGCGGAGATGTGGTTTACAAAGGTGTTTCAGATGCATTTGACCTTCCGTTTGTGGAGGTTGAAGTAGTACTTTCTGAAGGCGTTTTAGCCTAAACAGCTACCGAAATAACCGTTACATCATCAACCTGTTCTTCAGAAACTTTGTTGTACTCGGAGATTACTACGAGTACAACAAAGTTTCTCGAAAGCGACATCTGACCGATGGTTTCTCGCATTCGTTTGCTACCCATTTCGCACTAAAGATAAACAGTTCCGATTATCTAAACATTGAACCTCACCTTGTTCAATTAGTTACTTTTACATCTTAGGAAACCACTATGAGTGATGCTATAAAGCACGAGTGCGGAATTGCAATGGTTCGATTGCTGAAACCCCTTCAGTACTACAAGGACAAATATGGAACGAGTTTTTATGGGCTGAATAAAACGTATCTCCTGATGGAGAAACAGCACAACCGTGGGCAGGATGGTGCCGGGTTGGCCAACATTAAGTTGGATATGGAACCTGGAAAGCGCTACATCAGCCGTCAGCGGTCCAATTCATCTACTCCTATTAAAGATGTATTTGCCCACATCAATGGGAGGTTTGAAGGGGAATTCAAAGAAAACCCAGAGCACATTCAAGACCCCGAATGGCTAAAGCAGAATTTGCCTTTCACGGGCGAATTATTTCTCGGCCACCTACGTTATGGCACGCATGGCGGCAACAGCATTGAGCATTGCCACCCATTTCTTCGTCAGAACAATTGGATGACGCGTAATTTGGTGCTTGCCGGCAACTTCAACATGACCAACGTGGATGAGCTTTTTCAGCAGTTGGTAGAGATAGGTCAGCACCCAAAAGAGAAAGCGGATACGGTAACGGTTTTGGAGAAGATTGGTCATTTCCTAGATGAAGAGAACGACAGATTGTATTACGATTTTAAGCAGAAAGGGTATTCAAAGGCAGATGCCACCGCACAGATTGCGCAGAACATTGATGTGCAACGGATTTTAGTGGAGTCGGCCAAGAAATGGGATGGTGGCTATGCCATTGCTGGCATGATGGGCCATGGCGATGCATTCGTAATGCGCGACCCAGCCGGAATTCGCCCAGCACACTGGTATCAGGATGATGAGGTTTTGGTGGTGGCTAGTGAGCGACCAGCAATCCAAACAGCATTCAATGTGCGTTGGGAAGATGTAAAAGAGATTAAGCCAGGATTCGCACTCATCATTAAGAAAGATGGAACAGTAAGCGAGAAGCAATTCCGTGAGCCATTGGAGCAGAAATCATGCTCATTTGAACGCATCTATTTCTCTCGCGGCAGCGATAAAGACATTTACCAAGAACGTAAAGAGCTTGGAAGATTGGTGGTTGAACCCGTATTGAAAGAATTGGATTACGACACCAAAAACACGGTTTTTTCCTTTATTCCAAATACTGCTGAGACATCATTCTACGGAATGGTGAAAGGAGTTGAGGATTACATCAATACCGTGAAGATTCGTAAGATTTTGGACGGAAAACGTTCTATTGATGCAGATGAGGTTAGAGATATTCTAAACATGCGTGCGCGAGTTGAAAAACTCACCATTAAAGACGCAAAACTCAGAACGTTCATTACCGATGATGTTCATCGAGACGACCTTGTTTCTCACATTTACGATATCACTTACGGAACAGTTGTTAGAGGCCAAGATAATGTAGTTCTAATTGATGATTCTATCGTTCGAGGTACAACCCTACAACAGTCCATTCTACGAATTGTAGACCGTCTAGGGCCAAAGAAGATTATCATTGTGTCTAGCGCCCCTCAAATTCGTTACCCAGATTGCTACGGTATAGATATGGCAAAGCTTGGTGACTTCATGGCATTCCGCGCAGCCATTGCATTGATTAAGGAAACGATGCAGGAAAACATTTTAGAAGATGTTTACCAGAAAGCCTTGGCGCAGATGGAATTGCCAATTGAGGAGAACGTAAATGTGGTTAAGCAAATCTACAAGCCGTTTACAGCCGAGCAGATTTCAGACAAATCAGCAGAGATTATATCTCCCATAAATATCAATGCAGAAGTGAAGATTATCTTCCAATCAATTGAGGGGCTGCACTCCGCTTGCCCGAACCATTTAGGCGATTGGTATTTCACAGGAAACTATCCAACGCCAGGCGGTAACCGCGTGGTAAACCGTGCTTTCATCAACTATATGGAAGGTAAGAATGTGAGGGCTTATTGAGCATTTAGGAATTACCTCCTATTATGCGTTTAATTCAGAATAAGCTTGTCGGTTTTAACCAAGCCATTTCTTCCTTTTACAGAATACAGGTAAACACCAGTTTTCAATAAATCAGTGAGGATTCGTTCTGACGAATGCGCTATCTGTTTTTCAATGATTGACCTGCCTTGAGAGTCCCACAACCGGAACGTATACGGAAGAAGGTCTTCATGCACATCCAAAATAAGTTCATGTTGGTTGGAATAGACATAAACCAATGATTCCTTTGATTCTTCTTTGATGCCAACGGGAGTGACAATTACGAATTGGGATGCACTACCTTCCTGCTCACACCCTTGAGAGTCCCAAATAACCGAACGATAGTTTTGATTAGTAGGAGGGCTGGCCATGGGTGTGGCTGCCGTAGAATCGCTCAAGCCAATGCTTGGCCTCCAAGCAAGTGAGTCGGTCGGATAATTCGAAGCAACATTCGGCCCTCCAAATAGCAAAACTGAATCTCCTTCATTGATATAAAAAGTGAGGTTTCCCAAGTGGGTGTTGAACAACGAAGTAGACACGATAATGGTATCATAGCACATCTGTTCATTCGCATCTTCCACTTTTAGGAAAAACGTCAGGCTATCTTCCCAGATTTCGAGAACAGCGGGGTTGGCAGAAGTAGTGTCATCCAAAAAGCCTGATGCATGAAAGGTTGTGCTGAAGTATGAAATGGGTTCCATGCTCCATTGATAGGTGTACGGTGCGGTTGCATTTGTTAATATCAGGCTGTCTCCAATAGCAGTAGACGGGAAGCCCGATTGGAGACTCCCACAAACATGAATATGATCACCCAAACTGACGTTGCACTGCGCTTGGCAGCACTGCACAAATCCCAATAAGAATAAAAAACACAAAGTCGGTTTCACGAAGTCGAAAGTAAGGAATTCCTCATTTCTAGAACCACTATACTCTGTGGAACTCAAGCTTATCAAAGAGTCTTTACCACTGCTCCGTTTCCTTCTTAGACGGTTTGGCTCCAAACTCATACCATGATTCTTTCATGCGGGTAATGCCCATTATTCCCATTCCAAAATCGGCATGAATGGTAACATTAGAATTCTCGCGGTAACGTTGCATAAAGCCTATTGGCAATGCGGTGGTCTCCTCCCACTCTGTTAACGCCCCACCTTCCAACGTTACAAACGTTTTGTTTTCGTGCAAATTGGGCGTGGCCTCAATCACCTTGCTAGATTCTTCCCAATGGTGTACAGGAAGAAGAGCATCTGCCACCAATGCGCCAGAATAAAGCATTGGCCCTCCTCCAACCAATACAAACGCTATGTATTTGTCTATACCCATAGCTTTATATGTAACCACAGGGCGGTAAAAAACCGCAGCGGCAATCACACAAAACACAAAATAATAAGCCCAGCCATCAATAGGCAATTGAGAGCCTAATGTGAGTCCGGCAATAACGACTGACGAAACAAAAATGGACACCATAAGCAGGGTTAAGCTCCAATGCCAAGAATGGTGTGAGTAATCTCTTGCCGATGCCTTCGGGAACTTGGCTCCGGTTCGTTTAGCTAAAGATGAAACAGCTGTAGCTGTTAGTTCTCTCTTTTTGGGTTCTAATGGAAACTGATTGAGCAAATAGCACGTGTGCGCAAACAAGATTGGCTCATTTTTGTAAACCTCTTCTGGACGCTCCACAAAGTTTTCCATGCAAACCGCAAAAAACTCATGCATGTTGGTTTTACCGTATGCACGAATAAAGCTGTTATCCGATTTGGCTTTTCTAATCTTGGCTTCCTTTAGCCATGTATTAAGGTAAAACGCAAAACGTTCCTTAGCTGGCGAACCTTTAACGGTGTCAATCTTAAGCGCATGCGCCATTTCATGAACCGCTAAATGCAATCCATCATCTTCGTCTTCTATGCCCGAAACAACACTATCCCAAGCTAAATACATGGTGCCATTTTCGGAGGTTAACCCTTTGGCATATTGCTTAATCATTGGCGTGTAAAACGCGCTGGTGGAAATATGTATCGTGTGAAGTAATGGAATGAGGTAATTCTCAAATCCGTAGGTGAGTTTAACCGCTGCAAACGACACGGTAAGCTTCATTTCCATGGTGAGGTCTAAACCATGAGCAACAAATTTCTTACTACCAGCAAAGGCTAAAACACGATGCATGGTTTTGGCTTTCATATCGGGCGAAAGCCCTCGGTAAAACGCAGAGTTTTTACTAAGCAGCGAGCTGTATTTCTCATACTCTAGCCGCGAGATTCTGGTGCGCCACTTAACCCTATTGAAAAAGAAATCTCGAGCCATTTCTAATGGCCCAGATTCTTCAAAAGCTATGCGTTCTGGTTGGCGGTTCATGCAGCAATTAGAACTCTATTCATATCGCGAGTGTGTTCTAATGGTGCTGCTAAAATAAGCCTAACAAGCATCCATCGCTTCCAGAGATTTCGAGGAACGAGAAATAGCATCGAGAGCCTGCTTGTTCTGAGGCTCTCGAAAAGCCAAAGCGAAGAAAACTGAAGCCATTAAAAAAGGCGAACCGTTGTGGCTCGCCTTTCAAATTTTAAATATGATGTAGCTTATTCAGCAATAAATACCATTCGCTGACGAAGAATAGCTTCGTTATCCTTTCGAACAACGGCTATGTAAGTTCCAGTTGCAACGTTAGCTCTTAGTACAGCAGATTCAGACTCCAATAAAAAGGATTTCATCAACTGTCCGTTTGTGTTGTAAAGCTCAACCGTTGCTCCTTTCAAAACATCCGTTTCTGCAGAAACGTTAAAAACCCCGTTTGCTACAATACTTGGATAAACCTTCAGGCTTGTAACAGATGCCGCATCAATTATTCCAGTGGCTACAGATACGTTTATCAGGCTCACATTAATTAATAGGGGGACTAGGCGAAAAGTTTAGCCAAACGAAAAAGGAAGAAAGTAGTATCAGTAACCCCTCTAAGATTAGCCCTAAAGAGCTTTATTTTTGAGTTGAACGACTCGGCA
>Ga0208903_1000069_pt1 | contig 101687 bp, 79 predicted proteins | sample AntAceMetag02UKJ_FD_184769 | JGI IMG/M metagenome (GOLD analysis project Ga0208903, IMG submission 184769) | Saline lake microbial communities from Ace Lake, Antarctica - Antarctic Ace Lake Metagenome 02UKJ (SPAdes) (version 2) | ecosystem: Environmental > Aquatic > Non-marine Saline and...
ATCTACAACAGATGGGGCGCGCTCGTTTTTGAAAACACTAATGTGCAGGCAGCTTGGGACGGAAGAATTGAGGGCGAACCCGTTTCTGAAGGCAGCTACTACTGCGTTGTGAGTTACAAAAAGCGCTGTGACAACTTCGCCCCAATCACCTTAGAGCATGACTTTACTTTGATGCGGTAACGGAAAATCGCTATTCACATACGGAGGGTTGAAAAAGGGCTACACAAAATTTCACAAATGCAATGTAAGCCGAGATAATCCGTTAATTTCGCACAAGGAAAAAGGGATTCTATGAACAACAAGGTGTACATCGGTGTGATTGCAGTATTGCTGCTAGCATGCGCTTATCTAGGCTACAATTTGTCTAAGACGGGCGAAGAAGTAGTTCAGAAAACGGAAGAAAATGAAGGGCTCGAAATGGAGCGTCAACAACTTGAATTGGACCTTCAAAAAATGAGTTTTAGCTATGACACGCTAAAAACTGAAAACTCATACATGATGGCCGAAATGGCTGCTCAGCGCACAGAAATCGAAGACCTTTTGAAAAAGGTCAAAGACAAAAACTGGAGCGTGAGCAAGCTTAAGAAAGAAGCAGGAACCCTCCGTTCAATCATGAAGGGGTACATTGTTACTATTGACTCCTTAAATCAACTCAATCAGAATTTAATGGCTGAGAATACTGAATTAACCCAACGCGTTAATACGGTTGAAGGAGAAAACACAGACTTGCTTCAGCGTCAAGAGAACATGGAAGGGCTCATCGCAACAGGGAAGGTGCTGCAAACAACATCACTGGCTGCCACGGCTATTCGACTCACTTCTGGCGGAAACCAACGCGAAACATCGCGCGCTGGCAAAACGGAAATGATCAAAGCCTGCTTCACCCTAATGGAGAACCCAATTGCAAAACCAGGTGAGAAGAACCTTTACATGCGCATCGTTGCTCCGAACGGGACTATTCTCCCAAATAAAGATGGTGTTGCATCCATCGAACTCAAAGAAGAAGGCGTGCAGAACTATTCGGTCTCTAGAACAATTGATTACAACAACCAACGCATGGATGTTTGTGTCTTCTATACCGTTCAAGGTGAACTAGAAAAAGGAGATTACAAGATGTTCATCTACGAAGATGGAAGCAAGGTTGGCACCATTGATTTAGGGTTGAAATAAAACGTGCTGTTTTTAGACGAGCGCAAGCGGTCGTCTGTGTCAGTTACAAAACAAGTCGCTACGTCTACAAAGTTGTTGTTGAGCTAGCCGTCATTTTGCGCACTTTTGGGCATGATGACAACTACAGAAAAGGGCAACAAAGGCGAAGAAATGGCCTGTATCCACCTTTTAGAGCTTGGATACACCATTTTGGAAAAACAATGGCGGTTTGGAAGAAATGAAATTGATCTCATTGCCAGAAATGAAGCGTCTATCTGCTTCATTGAAGTAAAACTTCGCGACAATGATTGGGCGGGAGCTCCACACGCATTCGTGAGTAAAGACAAGCAACGCAGAGTGATTCGCGCAGCTCATCAGTACCTTTCTAAGCATGTGGATGAAGACCTTGAAGCGCGATTTGACATCGTCTCAATACTGCACAACAGCAAGCGAACTGAAATTGAACACATTGAAAATGCCTTCTTTCCGATGCTCTGAACTTAGTTCTTATTACTTTTGCATATTGGACTTGAGAAAAGATGAAGAAACCAGATCGTAAACCAGACAACGGAAGCAGAGGTAAAGCACCCGACGAGCGCAAAAAAGACTTTGGAAAATTCCGAGGTGCGGGCAAGCCGAAGCCGAGACCTGCCAAGAAACCTGGTAAGGCCCCAAGTGAGAATGACCCGATCAGACTAAATAAGTACATCTCGAATAGCGGTATGTGCTCTCGTCGTGATGCGGATGTCATGATTTCTTCAGGCGTGGTTTCCATCAACGGAAAAACAGTCACCGAAATGGGGGCTAAAGTTCTTCCTGGAGATCTCGTTAAATATGACGGACAAAGTATCAAGCCAGAGCGCAAGCAATACGTGTTGCTCAACAAGCCGAAAAACTTTATTACCACCATGGATGATCCCATGGGAAGAAAGACCGTAATGGGCCTCGTGAAGGGCGCTACCAAAGAGCGTATCTATCCTGTAGGAAGGCTTGATAGAGATACTACCGGATTGTTGCTGTTCACCAATGACGGTGAACTCACAACACGCCTGCTCCACCCATCTCAAGGTATCAAAAAGCTCTACCACATTACCCTTCGTCAAAAAGTACAGCATCACCACATCAAACAAATCGAAGAGGGGATTGAGTTGGAAGACGGTGTGATTAAGCCTGACAGCATCGCTTATGTAGGAGATGGCACCAACTTGTATGAAGTGGGAATTGAAATTCACTCAGGTAAAAACCGCATCGTTAGACGCATCTTCGAACACTTTGGGTACACCGTTCAGAAACTTGATCGCGTGGTATTCTGTGGATTGACAAAGAAAGATCTACCTCGTGGAACGTGGCGTGAATTGACCAAAGAAGAAGTGAGCTTCCTTTATATGAATAGCTAGTTCGGGTCTATTAATCCTTCCTCTTTCAAATTGAGCTCCATTAAGACCTCATCATAAATAAGAAGCATTTCTTCTGGCTGACTGTAATACCAGTCATAGCTCTGGCGAAAGGTCGAATCTGAAACGTTGTGAGACCGAAAGACCTCCTTGTAGTATCCTTTGAGGCGCAATTCAGGGTCATCATTGCGAATAATCTTGTGCTTCGAAATTCCTTCTATCAATTGAATATCAGCCAGAACAGCAACAAATTGTGCTCTGCTGAGAACTCCCGGTGGAGGCTCAGGCGCGCTTGATTTGCATGCAGCAAAAAGGACCATCAACAGAAAGGTTAGCTTTCTCATCTGTTGAAGGTAAGTCGTTTTCCTGCTGGATTCTCCGTGACTGTTTCACCGTCATAAACGTGCTCTCCATTTACCCATGTGCCTGCTACTTTATGCTTGAATGCCGTTCCTTCAAAAGGAGACCATCCGCATTTGTAAAGGAGATTCGCTTTGCTCACAACCCACGTTGCGTTTGGGTCAATTAACACCAAGTCTGCATAATAGCCTTCGCGCACAAATCCGCGTTCTTCAAGCTGGAAGCAGCGTGCTACATCATGCGCCATGAGTCTTGGAACATCTGTGAGCGCCATTGCGCCTTGGTCAGCCATTTCTAGCATCGCAACCACACCGTGCTGCACGAGCGGTCCTCCTGAAGGAGCTTTGAAGTAAGTGTTTTGTTTTTCTTCTAACGTATGAGGTGCGTGATCTGTAGCTACCACATCTATTCTTCCGTCAAGCAATGCAGCCCGAATTTCTGCTCTATCATTTGCCGTTTTCACCGCCGGATTCCACTTGATGAATGCACCCTTTTCGATGTAGTCCTTTTCACTGAACCACAAATGGTGGATGCAAGCCTCAGCTGTAATCCGTTTTTCTTCTAGTGGAACATCGTTTCTGAACAAGGAGAGCTCTTTCGCTGTGCTAATGTGCAAAATATGTAACCTTGTGTTGTGCTTTGTAGCCAGTTCTACCGCCAAAGAAGAGCTCTTATAACAGGCTTCTTCAGAACGGATGTATGGGTGCTGACTCATTGGTACATGTTCCCCGTACTTCGCTTTAGCAGCTGCTAAATTTGTTCTCACGGTGGCCTCATCTTCACAATGCGTTGCAATAAGCATTTTACATTCCTTGAAGATGTTTTCTAGCACCATTCTATTGTCAACCAACATGTTCCCTGTAGAAGAGCCCATAAATATTTTCAGGCCGCAAACCTGTTTAGGATCGGTCTTCAACACCTCATCAATGTTCTCATTGCTGGCCCCCATAAAAAAGGAGTAGTTCGCAGGAGAAACCTCTGCTGCGCGATCATATTTGTCTTGCAAAAGCTCCTGTGTCAGCGCATTTGGCACGGTGTTAGGCATTTCCATAAAAGAAGTGACTCCTCCAGCAACAGCAGCGCGCGACTCTGTTTTGATTTCGCCCTTGTGTGTCAATCCTGGTTCTCTAAAATGCACCTGATCATCTATTGCACCCGCCATCAAATATTTTCCTCTTCCATCAATAACGGTATTAACCGTTGGATCAATGGTACAAGAGTAGTCTACTGTTTGAATGCGTTGATCACGAATAAGCACACTCGCCTTACGCACCGTCCCTTCATTAATAAGGATTACGTTTTTGAATAGAGTTGACATACTATTTGATTATTTGGCTCGGCGCACCTTCATAAAACGCATTCGGATCACTCCCCAAAATGCCTCTTTAAAAATACCCATGCTCATTTTACTTTCGCCAAACTGACGATCAATAAAGGTGATTGGCACTTCTGCCGCATTGAATCCAAGACGTTGCGCCTTGTATTTCATTTCAATCTGGAAAGCATAGCCGATGAATCTAATCTTATCCAATTCAATCGCTTCCAGCACTTCCCTGCGGTAACATTTGAACCCTGCTGTACAATCGCGAATACCCATCCAAAGAATTGAATTCACATATACGCTGGCAAGGAAGCTCATCATTACTCTGTTGCGCGGCCAGTTCTCTACGTTTCCGCCTTTCACATAGCGCGAACCAATGGCGAAATCTGCTCCGTCTAAGCACGCCTGTCTAAGGCGAATAAGGTCTTCTGGATTGTGCGAAAAGTCAGCGTCCATCTCAAAGATGAAGTCGTACTTCTTTTCTACACCGAAATGGAATCCTGCAATGTAAGCCGTTCCAAGCCCTTGCTTTCCTGCGCGCTCCAAAATGTGAAGGCGCTTTGGATATTCTTGCATTAATCCTTTTACAATTGCGGCGGTCCCATCAGGCGAACCATCGTCAACAATAAGGATGTGAAAAGGATGATCAAACGAAAAAACCTTTCGGATTATGCGCTCAACGTTTTCCTTTTCGTTGTAGGTAGGTATGATGACTAAACTATCTTCCACAAAATTCAAGTTGTCGCAAATATAGGAAGTGATTCGGGAATGCCCATGGATAATTACACCGCCTTTGTATCTGACTTCATGCTAACTCCATTCGCCATGAGGTACATAAAGAGTAAAAGCGCTCCAAAACTCATGGTAAACCCATAAGTATGAAAGAGTTCACTTTTGTGGGTGAGGCTATGAACGATTTCGCGCAGCAACGAACCTGGCGCACCCAATAAGTCCCAACTATTCCATCTCAGGAAGCGACCGAGGTAAATCCCATAGGACGAAGCGAAAACGCACAAAACGGCGAAAGACCAACTCAACCAAGTCCTTCCGCGGAAGCGCTCGTGAATTGATTCATGCACCCATTTCAGTGAATAAAATCCTGCTACAAGTCCCGTCCATGCGAAAGTGAGAATAAGCGTCATATCAAACCATACCGCCATTCCCTGGATATATTGTAAGTGCAATAAATCTGTTAAAATGTAGGGCGCATTGGGCAAAAAGAGCAACCAAACAGCCAACGTTGGGTAGTAGATAAATCGGTGTTGGAAAAAGCGATACTCCTTAATTAAGTATGCGATGCCGAGCGGGATAAAGGCCAGAAATAAATTCCAAATCAGAAATAGGAACGTGCCCTCTTTGGTATATACGATGCGTGTTATCAGTAAGAAAACTGCCAGTAAACTTGGTCCGGCTAAAAGCAAGAGCCAACGGTGAGTGCGGAGGAATTTTGTCATGTTAGATCGCTTGCGATTAAGGTAATTTCAAACTTCATTGTTCGCGAAAAGTTAGGAGACCCGATGTCTTTTCTTCCACCGTTCTTGATAAGTGGTGGAGCCAAAATCAAGGAAAGGGTGTTAGAATTGCGAGCTATGCTATTCAATCATGAAGAACCAACGTCCGAAACTGAGTTTTCGTCTTTCAGGAAATGCGAAAGAATGTGAACGCTCATTTTTGCCTTTGGATTGAGCTTATTTTCTGTGAGGCTTTTGATTATGGAACGATTACAAATCCATTGGATACAACTACAAACTAAGCAGCAAACAATTCAATCATTTGCTTTCGATTGAAAAATGAGTCTGCTTTCTTTGCTCCGCTTGGTATGGACGGAGCGGGGGCGGGCGGGTCCCTCGGGGACAGTAACCAACATGAATGACCCGTCCTAAAATAAGTTTACATGTTCTTAGGTTAATACTTCCATGAGTTTACATGGTTGACCTTGGTCCTGCTTTAGGTTAACACACTTAGCAAACTCTCATCGATTACAAATCCATTGGATACAACTACAAACTAAGCAGCAAACAATTCAATCATTTGCTTTCGATTGAAAAATGAGTCTGCTTTCTTTGCTCCGCTTGGTATGGACGGAGCGGGGGCGGGCGGGTCCCTCGGGGACAGTAACCAACATGAAACAGGCGGGCCGATGTCCAGCCGCATCTAAATCCTCTGCCAAGGATGACCGCTTGCGTTCGTCCATTGCCAAGCGGCGAGAATACAATCTGCTATTTCAAAATGGAAATACAATCTTGAATTGGACAGGTGTAGTAGCCACGAACTCCATTCGTGGGATTAAATCCACGGGCCGATAACAAATGTCACCCTTCCTTCTGCCCCATATAATAGGCCCCCGTCTCTTTAATCACCTCATCCAAATCCCGATAGGTGAAGCTGGTCTGAGTAAGCAACTTTGAACTGTCATACGCGTACTTCTTCTGCGCATTCCGCACCCCTTCCTTGGTTATAAATCCACGCTTTCGAGTGAAAAACTCCACGAACTTAGACAACCGCCAGACCAGTCCCATCAAAAACGGTGAAGCAGGTTTGGTAGGTGCTTCTTTGCCAATGGATTTCGCCACTTTTTGAAAAAACATTTCTAAACTCATGTGCGCACCAACCAACAAAAAGCGTTCGTTGAGCGGACCGTTTTCTAGGAGGTTAAAACAGGCATCTGTAACATCTTCAACCGCCACGAAGCCATTCGCTCCAGGAGGATAAAAAGGCATCCCTTTATCTAGCTGTTGGAAGACTTCTGCTGAGCTACGCGAAAAATCGCCAATGCCCAAAATAATCCCCGGATTCACAATCACCACATCAAGGCCTTCTTCATGTCCACGCCAAACCTCACGCTCAGCCATGTGCTTACTGCGTGAATAATGTGTCAACTCAGGGCCGTCTTTCCACTCTGTGGTTTCATCAACGGGTTCCAGTTCATCTTTTCGCCCAAGTGAGGCTACAGAACTGATGTAGACGAATTTTTTAACCCCCTCGGCCAAGGCTAAATTGACCATGTTAGCGGTGCCATGAACGTTTACATCATACAATGCATCCCGGTCTTTGGGGTGGAAGGAAACCAATGCTGCCGCATGGAAAACGGTATGCGCTCCTTCCATGGCATCTTCAATGGCGCCTACATCAGACAGTTCACCAACAACCCATTCAGGCTGCATTTCGCTTTTCAACGCATGCTTCAAATATGCTTTTACCGGACCAAGATTAGAATTCGCCCTATGCATCACACGCACAGGCTCGCCCTTCTTCAATAAAGTTGAAATGAGGTGCATCCCAACAAGTCCAGTACCGCCAGTGACTAAATTCATTGTGGCAAAGGTACTAAGTGCCAGTCAAAGTATTTTTCCATACTCGCTAAACCTTTCGCGCATTCTGAAGTCAAGTACAAGAATCTTTTAATAGAACCAATGAAAAAGTCCCTCTTCCTTAACGCCCTTACATTGCTTGTGGGCTTCAGCACTTTCGCCCAAAACCTGCCAGATCAATGGACGGTGAATGAGCTTGACCACAAACTCACCATTGGAGGAATTGACGGCGATGACCTGTATGACCCTTACGACATCAAAACCCTTGAATTGACCTTTGAACAGTCAGATTGGTGGCAGCAGCTTGAAGCAAATTACGACTCCCAAACCCCCATTGAAGCAACATTAACTTACGATGGCGAGAGCATTTCGCAAGTTGGAGCAAGGTTCAAAGGACAATCGTCGTATTCCATGAACAACACTGATAAGAAGTCATTCAACCTAAAACTAGATGAGTGGATTGATGACCAAAACCTTTTGGATTATGAAACATTGAACCTCCAAAACTGCTTTTTGGACCCCTCTTTCATGCGCGAGTTTCTGTACCAAAGACTGATTCGAAAGCACATCCCAGCAGCACAGTCTGCATTCACTGAACTCATCCTCAATGGTGAAAGCTGGGGCCTCTACCCCCATGTTGAACAGCTGAATTCTGAATTCATTGATGAGTGGTTCTTAAGTTCTTCTGGCACCCGCTGGAGAGCTGATTCTGAAACTGACGGCGTTGGCGGTCCTCCATGGGGAGATGGCACAGCAGCATTGAACTACCTGGGCGCTGATGCAGCTGATTACCAAACGTACTACACCCTCAAAACCACCAGTGTTGACAATCCCTGGGATGCCCTCATTCAAACGTGTGACGTTTTGGAAAACACGCCACTTGATCAATTGACAACCGAACTACCCAATGTACTTGACGTTGACAGAACGCTGTGGTTCCTGGCTTCCGAGATCTTGTTTTCAGATGACGACGGCTATTGCTACAAAGGTAAAATGGATTACTTCCTTTACTGGGAACCAGAAACTGGAAGAATGGTTCCTCTGGAGTATGACGGCAATACCGTAATGAAAGACCAAAACGTAAACTGGAGTGTTTTTTACCACGCCAATAACGAAAATTACCCCCTCTTGCACCGCATGTTGCAAGTTGAAGAATACAGACAGCGCTATTTGGCCCATGTTCGTGTGCTTCTTGAAGACACAATGAATCCTCAACTTATTGAAGAAACTCTAACTGCTTGGTCTGCCATGATTGACCTAAGTGTTGAGGAGGATCCGAAGAAAATTTACAACTACAACCAGTTCGTAAATGAGGTTGCCAATTTGCAAGACTGGGCTGAAGACAGACATAGCTACCTCCTTTCAAATGATGAAGTAGCACAGACTGGTGTTGGTTTCACAACTGTCTCTATGACCTCTCCTCAGGGAGAATGGGTGAATCCTTCAGCGTATGAGGCTACCACAATCAATGCCCATTTAGAAGACACTTCTGCCGAAGCAATCTTGCACTGGAGCAATGCATTGGTAGGCAACTTCTCAACCCTTCCAATGAACTTGGTTGACGGGGCGTTTCAAGCGGAGATCCCAGGTCAAGTGCCTGGAACGGTTGTTCGCTTTTACATTGAATCCATCGCCAATAACGGTTTCGGAACACGTGTTTATGAGCCCGCTGGCGCTGAACATGATACGTATTATTATGTGACAGATGCCGTTTGGGCTGCGGCCTCTGAATTGGTCATCAATGAACTTATGGCGAAAAATGATCTTGCCGTTTTTGATGAAACAAACGAAGCAGATGACTGGATTGAACTTTACAACAACGGCCCTGAAACCATTGATTTATCAGGTTACCACCTCACTGATAACTTGTGGAACCTTGATAAATGGCCTATTCCTGAAGGGTACCTTTTAGGGGCGAACGAATACCTCGTTATTTGGGCCGACGAAGATGGTGACGACGGAGAATTTCATGCCAATTTCAAACTTGAAGGTTCAGGTGAAACAGTGATCCTCTTGAATGCAAACAACGAAATTGTAGACTACATCGAATTTGGACAGCAAGAAACAGATGTGGCTTTTGCTCGCGTTCCGAATGGAACAGGTGACTTCGCAATGCAAGGCCAAACTGCAGGTTCAAGTAATGATGGTGTGAATGTGAGTGAAACATTGACCCAGCTATTAACGGTGTATCCAAATCCGGCTAAAACAACCCTCACGATCTCATTGACCGGGGCTCAACTTCAGCCTGCCTCAATCTATTCTAGTCTAGGACAAGTTGTATGGACAGGTCAGCTTTCTGGCAGCACTGCGCTAGATGTCAGCGGATTTGCAAATGGGATGTACCTCCTCAAAACAGAACAACTTACCCAGCGCATTGTGATTAATAGATAGTGTTTGTCAGGGGTGATCGAAGGACCCCAGGAAAAGAATTGGACATGCATGCGGGTAGACAACAATCCGTCCGTAGTTCGTGGCTACTACAATCAATGAGGTAGGTTCTCTCCGCGTGGAAGAGGATCCTTTGCGATACAACGTATCAAATCATATTTCTGACCTCCATGTACCAGAGGGACTAAACAGGGGTAGCAGATCAGCATTGCGCGGGAACCACCGTGCCGTTAGGTACGGAATATGAGTCTTTGATTCTTCGAAATTCGTTGTCCATTTGTGTTCGCATAACTCTTGCCTAACGGCACGAAGGGGCTAATCATGAGCTTTCTTGCTACCCATATTTAGTCCCTCCGGGACAATGGTTTAGGACAAAGCGAGAAAAAGAGAATAAAGACGAGAATTGAAATCGGGTTTCAGAAATCTATTTCCCGAGGATGTTCCCACGAGCACCGCATTTTCCCACGAGCTAAGCTCGTGGCTACTACACCTAATCTTATGAAGGTCTTTTTCTCTTGAAAAAATAACCGCATGACCCCACGAGCGGAGCTCGTGGCTACTAAAACATATCTCAGAACAATGTCGAAAAAAATCATTCAATTCATTTCTAAATTGAAAGGCTGACATTGAGTGAGGGGGAACAATTTATGCGGGCGGACATCAGTCTGCCCCTACCATAAAAACGAATAAATTATGAAGAGGTCGAATTACTCCATCGCTTCTTTAATTTTGTACCCACGTGGAAACCCCAAAACACATCAAACAGATTCTCCAGCGCTTGCCGAACAAGCCCGGAATCTATCAGCATTATGACATTGCTGGTGACTTGCTGTATGTGGGAAAAGCGAAAGACATTAAGAAGCGTGTTTCTTCCTACTTCAACAAAAATAAGTATGAAAATGGGAAAACGAAATTGCTGGTTCGGAAGATTCACGACATCAAATTTATGGTTGTTGAGACTGAATTCGATGCGCTGCTGTTAGAAAATAGCCTTATCAAAAAGTACCAGCCGAAGTACAACATTGCACTCAAAGATGACAAATCTTATCCTTCCATTGTTATCAAAAAAGAGCGCTTCCCACGGATTTTCCCCACCCGTCAAATCATCAAAGACGGTTCAGAATATTTTGGTCCTTATGCCAACGTCAAGGCCATGCATGCGCTGCTGGACCTGATCAAAAGACTCTATCCCCTTCGCACATGCAAATTCAACCTCAGCGAGGAAAACGTAGAGCAAGGGAAATTTAAAGTCTGTTTAGAATACCACTTAGGGAATTGCTTGGGGCCCTGTGACGGACTGATGAACGAAGAAGACTACAATCAGAATGTAGATGCCATTCGAAACATCATCAAAGGAGATTATGCCGATGCCGTGAAAACTCTGAAAAAAAGCATGCATCAGTTGGCAGACGACATGCAATTTGAACTGGCAGCAGATTTGAAGAAGAAAATCGATATCCTCGAGTTCTTCCAAGCGAAAAGCACCATTGTGCACGCGAGCATCCATAACACCGAAGTCTTTAGCATCGTTTCAGACGAAAAAAGTGGGTATGTGAACTACATGAAAGTCATGAATGGCTCCATTGTACAAGGACATACTGTAGAAGTGAAAAAACGGTTGGACGAAACCGACACAGAAATGCTAGAACATGTGATCATCTCTGTGCGTGAGCGCTTCCAAAGCAGTGCGCATACAATTTTCGTTTCAACGGAGGTAGACCTTAACATCCCAGAAGTTAAGTTTCATGTTCCGCAGCGAGGAGACAAACGGAAGTTGCAAGACCTTTCTGTTCGCAACGCAAAATACTTCATGCGAGACAAGCACAAGATGCTAGAAATGGTAGATCCTGAAGCCCATACCAAGCGCATTTTAACCACTTTACGAGATGATTTAAGGCTGAAAGAAATGCCTGTGCACATTGAGTGCTTTGACAACTCAAACATTCAAGGAACGAATCCGGCTTCAGCCTGCGTTGTCTTTAAAAATGCGAAACCTTCGAAAGGAGACTACCGCAAATTCAACATCAAAACCGTTGTTGGTCCAGATGATTTCGCCAGCATGGAAGAGGTTGTATATCGCCGGTATAAGCGCTTGCGAGATGAAGAACAACCACTGCCACAATTGGTGATTGTTGATGGTGGGAAAGGGCAGTTGAGCTCAGCCATGAAGGCGATTGATGAACTAGGCCTCCGCGGGCAGCTAGCTGTGATAGGCATTGCAAAACGACTGGAAGAAATCTTCTTCCCTGGAGACAGCATACCTGTCTACATTGACAAACGCTCTGAATCTCTGAAACTGATTCAACAACTCAGAAATGAAGCCCACCGCTTTTCGTTGAGCCACCACAGAAACAAGCGGAGCAAAGAAGCACTGAAAACATCGCTTACAGATGTTGAAGGAGTAGGAGTTACAACAGCCCAAAAACTATTGACCCATTTCAAAACCGTAGAGAAGATCAAAAACGCCAGTATTGAAGACTTACAGGCAGTGACGAATCTAAAAGTGGCACAGAAAATTCATCAGTATTACAGAATCTAACCCTTAGAACTGATATTTATAAAGTTAATTTATTGGGTTTTCAACTGTTATTAATCTGTTATTCCGTAGTTTAGTTTCATTCCTAACTGGAAGATAAATTAATTCTAGGCGCATGTCGAACACCACTTCAACCCACCTTCACGAGCTCATTCATTCACTTACCAAGCCTGAGAAACGCTATTTCAAGGTGTTCTCTTCACGACATGTAATTGGTGATGAAAACAACTATGAAAGGCTTTTCGATGCTATTTCGGCACAAGAAGAATACGATGAAACCGAGATTCTAGAGCTGTTTCAAGACGAAGCGTTTATCCACCGCTTTAGCATCACGAAGAACAGACTCTACAACATTATTTTGAGGTGTTTAGACTCTTACCACTCAAATAACTCAGCCGAAGCGCAGATCAAAAGACAGATCCATTCAGTGGAAATCCTCTTCAAAAAAGGGCTGTACCTGCAATCAAAACGAGTTTTGCGTTCTGCTAAAAGACAAGCGCTCAAGCACCACAAAATCACCAGTCAAATGGAGATTTCGCGCTGGGAAAAAAAGCTGATGGAGCATGGGCAATACCAAGAGATGGGAAAAAAAGAATTGAAATCCATCTTGCAGGATGATTTGCTGGCTACCTCGCGCATTGATGCTTTCAATAAATTGTGGAATGTCAAAAGCAAAATTTTCAGCAACCTCTATTTACATGGCAAAGCAAGGAGTAAAAAAGAGCTGGTCAAATACAAAAAGATTTTAGACGAATTGGCTGTGAAACAAGAGAATGAAGAGCTACTTGTAGAGAACGCTTATTTGTTGAACCACCTCTACAGTGCTTACTATTTTGGGGTGAGCGATGAAAAATCATCTTATCCTTACTTGCTCAAAAACCTTGAGCTTATTGAGTCCAACCCTGAGCATTTCAAAGAAGATCGCACGCTTGTGTTACCCACTTTGAGCAATGCCATTTATGTTGGGAATAAACTAGGCTTCGAAAAAGAGGCCTTTGAGAACCTCGAAAAACTAAGACGACTTCCAAAAATAATGGGCGCAACAAGTGACCCAGATTTGACCATTAAAGTCTTTGCGCTTTCCAATAGTTTAGAACTCGCCCTGCTGACAGAACATGGAGATTTCAAAAAAGCCATTGCTTTGGTGAGCACCATTGAAGACGGGTTGATTAAATATGACCGTCAGCTGAGCAGCGTGCACAAGGCTTCGTTCTACTTTAATATTGGCGTGCTATTTTTCAAAGCCGGACATCCGAACGAAGCGTTGAAATGGGTGAATCAGTTGCTCAACCACATAGAAACAGACAAGATTCAAGACCTCTATTGCATGGGACAGGTGTTGAACCTCATCATTCACATGGATCTAGGGAACCGAAGTCTCATGCCTTATGCCATGCGCAGCACCAAGCGCTTTTTGGAAACCCGCGAACGCGTTTACAAATTTGAAAGCGTTATGCTCAAGTTTATCAATAGCATGCTGCGCGCAGAAACCACTGCAACAGAATTGAAACTCATTCGAAACTTGGTAGCAGAGTTAACTGAGCTGAAAAAGGATCCTTTCGAGCGCACTATTTATGAATACTTCGACTTCCTTGAGTGGGCTATTAGAAAAGAAAAAGAGCTTTCTACAGAACGGGGAGATCGTTAAATGAACACCCCTAATTATTTAAGCTTCTGGCACCTCTTCTTTACCCATTAGTGAGTCCCAGCCTTGCGCTTGGATTGGCACTTCGCCGCCATTTTTCAAGACCATTTGAGTTCCATCGCTCACCTCAGACATGTGTCCAATGATGGCGAAATGTGGATCCCCTTTGATCTTGTCAAAATCAGCTTGCTTTATGGTGAAGAGGAGCTCATAATCCTCGCCACCGCTCAACGCACACAAAGTTGGGTCTAGATTGAAGTCAAGCGCTGTATCAAACGTTTGTTGGTCAATTGGAATCTTGTTTTCGTGCAATCTGCATCCCAAATTAGACTCTGTACAGAGGTGAAGAATTTCTGATGCCAGTCCGTCAGAAACGTCGATCATTGAAGTAGGTTGCACGTCAATTTTTGCCAATAACTCAATAATATCTCTGCGTGCTTCTGGCTTTAACTGTCGCTCAAGGATGTAATCAAATCCTTCCAATTCTGGCTGCGTTGTTGGTGCTGACGCAAAGACTGTTTTTTCCCGTTCCAAGACTTGAAGGCCCATGTAGGCGCCGCCGAGGTCTCCTGAAACTACAATCAAATCTTTGTCTTGTGCCGTTGAACGCTTCACAATTTTGTCTGGCTTCGCTGTTCCAATTGCCGTTATAGACAGTGTTAATCCGCTTTTTGAAGATGTGGTATCTCCGCCTACGAGGTCTACGTTGTAAACTTCGCACGCTTTCCGAATTCCAATATACAGCTCCTCCACTGCCTCTACTGAGAACCGATTTGATATTGCTAAAGCCACCGTGATCTGCTTTGGCGTGGCATTCATGGCATACACATCTGACAAGTTGACCACCACCGCTTTGTACCCCAAATGCTTGAGCGGGGTATAGCTTAGGTCAAAATGAACCCCTTCTGTGAGCAGGTCAGTTGTAACAACAACCACCTCTTCTTTTGGGTCAATCACTGCCGCATCATCTCCCACTCCCAAGAGCGTTGAAGGTTGAACGTGTGCAAGATCTTTGGTGATTACTTTGATCAAGCCAAACTCACCGAGTTGGCCTATTTCAGTTCTTTGTTCAGACATGGCGCAAAGGTAGCGGTTTCAGAAATTGAAATGGGGGTTCGGAATGGTGAATCGCATGCGTGATGGAAATGATTGCTGCGCAGGGGCGGATGGTGGTTAGTGGGCGGATATCAGTCCGCCCACTAATGCGCAATACTTCGGTGGGGCCTTCCTCTTTCACTGACGCTCCTGCAGCTGCCCTCTTTCATGTTGGCCGAAATAGCCAAGAATTTTATTCGTGGGTTGAAGTGAGAATAATCGCGAAGAAGTCAGCGGCACCTTAAAACATACCGGCGGCCCTTCTCCCACGAATTCCATTCGTGGCTACTAAATCCGTCCAATTCATAGAAGCAGTTCATTCCCTAAATACCTTTTCGGTTTCGATTTATGCATTTTCAAGGGCAGACCGAAATCCGCACCCTGCTGTCATGAAAGATTTTTATCGCCCTGAATGAATGAATGGTCTGATTTCATTCACCAACAAAAATCAAATCAAGCCAAACCAGAAGGTTCGCGGTGAGCCTGAGCAATTGAAGCCCCTGCAACACACCAAAATACCTCATTCATGGTATTTTTTTTACGCTATTTAGACCTTTTCTAAATAAAAGCTGGTAAATTTGCAACAAGCTTAAGGAACAACTGTTATAGAGTTCAAGAGATGATAAAAGTAAACAATACAGCAAAAGAACAGGTAGCCAAATTAAGGTCTACAGAAGGACATGCAGACGAGGCATTCATTCGTGTGGGCGTTAAAGGTGGCGGGTGCTCAGGGTTAATGTACCAACTGGAGTTCGATCATGAACGACAAGATGGTGATCAGGAGTTTCATGACAACGGAGTTACCGTAGTTGTGGACCGAAAAAGTTACCTCTACTTGGTAGGAACCGAACTGGAATATACCGGTGGATTGAACGGAAAAGGATTTGTATTCACTAACCCGAATGCAAACAGGACGTGCGGATGTGGAGAGAGTTTCTCCGTTTAATGACAAATTGATTTAAAAGAAAACAAAGGCAATGGCATACGAAGGCGATGAGTTATTGGAAGAGGTAACACGCAAGCAATATGAGTTTGGGTGGACCACCAACATTGAATCAGATAAAGCCCCTCCGGGAATCAACGAAGGGACCATTCGGTTCATCTCTGCAAAGAAGAATGAACCGGAATGGATGCTTGAATGGAGATTAGAGGCGTACGAGCAGTGGTTAAAAATGACTGAGCCAACTTGGGCGCATGTGCAGTACCCAAAGCCAGACTTCCAGGCAATTTGCTACTATTCAGCTCCAAAACAAAAAATTGAGCTTGACAGCATGGATGATGTAGATCCTGAGTTACGCAGGACCATGGAAAAGCTTGGTATTTCGCTCGAAGAGCAGAAGAGACTTAGTGGTGTAGCAGTTGATTTTGTGATGGATTCTGTTTCTGTTGCCACCTCATTTAAAAAGAAGCTTGGTGAACTGGGAATCATTTTCTGCTCTATGAGCGAAGCGATTCAAGAACACCCAGAATTGGTGAAGAAATACATCGGTTCTGTAGTGCCGAAAAACGATAACTTCTATGCTGCTCTTAACAGTGCCGTATTTACAGATGGATCGTTCTGCTATATCCCTAAAGGCGCCCGTTGCCCAATGGAACTTTCTACCTACTTCCGAATCAACGAAGCAGGAACCGGACAGTTCGAGCGTACACTGTTAATCGCAGATGAGGGCTCTTATGTTAGCTACTTGGAAGGATGCACTGCCCCTCAACGTGATGAAAACCAATTGCACGCTGCAGTAGTGGAACTCATTGCGCTTGACGATGCAGAAATAAAGTATAGTACCGTTCAGAACTGGTACCCTGGTGATGAAAATGGAAAAGGTGGTGTGTTTAACTTCGTTACCAAACGAGGAATCTGTGAACGCGGCGCAAAAGTTTCCTGGACACAAGTAGAAACTGGTTCTGCAATTACATGGAAATACCCAAGTTGCATCTTGAAAGGTGACAACTCTGTAGGTGAGTTCTACTCTGTTGCCGTTACGAACAATATGCAGCAAGCAGACACAGGAACCAAGATGATTCACATTGGTAAGAACACCAAAAGCACCATCATCAGCAAAGGAATCTCTGCTGGGAAATCGCAAAACAGCTACCGTGGATTGGTGCAAATCAACAAAACGGCAGATAATGCTCGTAATTTCAGTCAGTGTGATTCATTACTCATGACTGATACCAGCGGCGCCCACACCTTCCCGTACATTGAAGTAAAGAACAAATCTGCCAAAGTAGAGCACGAAGCAACCACTTCAAAAATTGGTGAAGATCAAATCTTCTATTGCCTTCAACGCGGAATTAGCGAAGAAAAAGCCATTAGCTTAATTGTGAATGGCTACGCGAAAGATGTGTTGAACCAGCTGCCTATGGAGTTTGCTGTTGAAGCTCAAAAGCTATTGGCTATTTCACTTGAAGGCTCAGTAGGATAATTCATTTCATTTCAAAGAACCATTTTTCAGGGCATCCCTGAATAACGATATACACTATGCTTAAGATCACAGATCTACACGCCTCAATTGAAGATACAGAAATTCTTCGAGGTCTGAATTTAGAAGTAAACCCAGGAGAAGTTCACGCCATCATGGGACCTAACGGTTCTGGAAAAAGCACTCTTGCAAGTGTTTTAGCTGGCAACAAAGATTACGAAGTAACAGCAGGCTCTGCCACTTTAGAAGGAAAAGATTTGCTTGACATGGCAACGGAAGACCGCGCTCGTGAAGGGCTGTTCCTAGCTTTTCAATATCCAGTTGAAATCCCAGGAGTAAGTAACATCAACTTCTTACGCACGGCCTTGAACGAGATTAGAGAATACCGCAATCTTGCCCCTTTAACCGCCAAAGACTTTTTGAAGTTGGTGAAAGAAAAATCTGCCCTCGTTGAGCTAGATGGAAAATTGACCAACAGATCAGTGAATGAGGGTTTTTCTGGTGGAGAGAAGAAGCGAAATGAGATTTTTCAAATGGCGATGTTGGAGCCCAAATTAGCCATCCTTGATGAAACTGATTCTGGACTTGACATTGACGCGTTAAAAGTGGTTGCTCATGGAGTCAATACCATGCGCAATCCAGAACGTTCGTTCATTGTTATTACTCACTACCAGCGTTTACTTGACTACATCGTCCCTGATTTCGTACACGTGCTGTACAAAGGACGGATTGTTAAGTCTGGAACAAAAGAATTGGCACTCGAGCTCGAAGAAAAGGGCTACGATTGGATCAAAGAAGAAGCAACAGCATAAGCAAAAGCATAAGCAATGAATATGGAAGTGCTAAGCGCCACAGATCAAAAGAAAGAAGCATTCCTCAACGGAATGACCTCTGCATGTGAATCTCCTTTGAGTGCTCATTTTCCGCAGCTTCGCGAAGCTGCGTTAAACACGCTCAATGAACTCGAAATTCCAACTACGCGCAATGAAAATTGGAAATACACGCGTGTAACGCGCATCACAGGAAAAACGTGGAAAACGGGTAACCCAATCAATCAATCGAGTGATTTTGAAATCGCTGGGGTTGATGGCTGGAAAATCGTTTTCATAAACGGTGTTTTCGACGCAGAAAAAAGTGAACTCCCTACCGTCAATGGCCTTACGGTAATGACAATGAAAGCAGCAGCAGAACAAGGAAAACTTGATGCCCAATTCGCTTCATTGACAAAGCAAGACAATGACTGGTTTGAAGCCTCAAATTTGGCTTATGCCACAGACGGAGTATACATTCATCTTGCCGCTAAAGAGCAAGTAGAAAAACCTATTTACATCGTTCACCTCATCGAAGGGCAAGAAGTAGCAGTGGTTTCTCGCAACCTGATCTCAGTTGAACGTGGAGCAAAAATGACCGTGATTCAGCACAGTACTGCCCCAAAAGGAACCATTGGATATGCGAACATCGCCAACGAGTTTTTTGTAGGCGAAAATGCTGAATTCCACTTCGAAAAGATTCAAGATGAATCAGGGGAAGTATATGAAATCGCTACAGAATGGGCACACCAAGCACGCGACAGTCGATTTGACATTCGCACCATTACGTTGCAGGGACACTGGGTTAGAAACAACCTCAACATTGCTGTAAACGGAGAAAATTGTAGCACAAACCTCTACGGAAGCTACATGCCCAATGGCAAAGAACACATCGATAATCACACGGTGGTTGATCATTTGATCTCTCATTGTGAATCAAACGAAGTGTACAAAGGCATTGTGAATGACAAAGCAACCGGTGTTTTTAACGGGAAGGTTTTTGTTCGTCCTGATGCACAAAAGACCAACGCTTTTCAGCAGAATGCCAACATTGTGTTGACCAATGAAGCTGAGATGTATTCAAAGCCTGAATTGGAGATCTACGCTGATGATGTAAAGTGCAGCCACGGGTCTACTACCGGTCAGTTTGATGAAGAAGCCCTGTACTATTTACGTGCACGCGGAATCAGTGAAAGTAGCGCCCGTATGCTACTCGTTCGCGCTTTTGTTGGTGATATTATGGATGCTATTAGCAATGATGCTGTGCGTGAACATTGTCTTGCAAAACTTGAAGAACGCGCCAGCGCATGAGTGAACTGTTGCGACTCGATCAATGGTTGATGCAGAAAAATCTTGTTCGGTCAAGACCGCATGCAGAGGCCCTCATAAAAGATGGAGGCGTAACAGTCAACGGCAAAGTAGTGCTTCGTCCTGGGAAAAAATACACTCCCGAACACACCATTGTACTCATCAAAGAACCCATGCATTGGGTCTCTAGAGGTGCGTACAAGCTTCTTGGAGCAATGGCTGCCTGGAAGATTGACGTGGAAGATCATGCCTGCTTAGATGTAGGTGCTTCAACCGGCGGATTTACACATGTCTTGCTTGACAGAGGCGCAAAATCAGTTTTTGCAGTAGACACAGGAACAGATCAATTGGCACCAGAACTTCGTGCTGACGCTCGGGTAAATGATATCCAACAACGAAACATCCGCGATGTGCAATTGGAAGATTTCGACTCCCCTTTTGAAACCGTCGTTATTGACGTTTCTTTTGTAGGCTTGTCGCAGATTTTGCCCGAAGTGTTTCGTCTTACCTCCACTCCAGTTCAAGTGATTGCGCTGGTTAAACCTCAATTTGAGGTAGGGAAAGAATTCGTTGGAAAGAATGGCATTGTGCGCAAAGAAGCACACCGCCAGAATGCCTTGAAAAAGGTGATTAAGGTTGCGAAAGAATTGGGGTTCGTTCTTCGCGGCAGCATTGACTCTCCTATTCAGGGGGGCGATGGAAACCATGAATATTTGATTTACCTGACAAGATGATTCAAACAGATTTAAAGTACGACATAGAGCGCATTCGACGAGATTTTCCAATTCTCAATCAGAACGTAAATGACCGTCCGCTCATCTATTTTGACAATGCCGCAACCAGTCAAAAGCCGCTTGCCGTCATTGAAAGTTTAAGTAACTATTACATGCATTACAACTCCAACATTCACAGAGGAGTGCACCACTTGGCGCAATTAGCCACAGAAGCTTATGAGAATGCGCGAACGAAAATAAAAGTACACATCAATGCCTCAAAACGTGAAGAAGTAATCTTCACTTACGGCACTACAGATGGCATCAACTTAGTAGCACAGACTTGGGGGCGAAAGAACATTAGTGCTGGAGACACCATCATCATATCTGCATTAGAGCACCATTCGAACATGGTTCCATGGCAAATGTTAGCAGAGGAGAAGGGCGCAAAAATCAAAGTGATTCCCGTTTCTGATGAAGGCGTACTTGACCAAAAAGCCTATGCCGAGCTCTTGAATGAAAGCCCAAAATTGGTAGCCTTCAACCACGTATCAAATGCACTTGGAACAATCAATCCTGCCAAGGAAATGATTGCTGCGGCCAAGGCCGTTGGTGCGGTAACCGTAATAGACGGAGCACAGGCCATTCCCCACTTAAAGGTAGACGTACAAGACTTGGATTGTGACTTCTATGCCATCTCAGGACACAAAGCCTATGGCCCAACAGGCACAGGGGTTTTGTTCGGAAAAGAAGCATTGCTAGATGCCATGCCGCCTTGGAGAGGTGGGGGCGAAATGATCGCAAACGTAGGTTATCAATCTGCTACTTACAACGTGCTGCCTTACAAATTTGAAGCTGGAACACCGAGCATTGCTGACACCATTGCATTGGGCGTAGCTCTGGATTACATGAACGAAATTGGGGTTGAAAACATTGCAGCGCATGAACATGATTTGACTGTTTACGCAACTGAACAGATGATGAACATTCCTGGGATGCGGATTATTGGTACCGCTCCTGAAAAAGCAGGCGTTATTTCATTCCTCGTTGGAGAGCTACATCCGTTTGACATTGGAACGTTGCTTGACAAATTAGGTGTGGCTGTTAGAACCGGTCACCATTGCGCTGAACCATTGATGAGTAGACTGCAAATTCCAGGAACCATTCGGGCTTCCTTTGGAGCCTATAACTCTAGAAATGAGGTAGATTCGTTTATGGTTTCTCTAGATCGTGTTGTTGGAATGTTACTCTAGCAGATACGATTTCGTGTAGAATAATCGTTAATAGACTCGAACGAACACGAAGTCTATTTACCTATGCGAATCACCCTAATTGTTTGCGCTTGTCTATTTACTGCCCTCTCTTTGGGTCAAAGATGGGCTGTCTCAGAAGTCACTCTTTCTTTTGGAGGGAGCAAGGGGGAAATACCCGCAAATAAACCTGAGCAATCTCACGGTTCTGCCTCAATCCCTTTCCTTCTTGGGCAAGACTTCCCTGAATATGTGCTCAGTGAGAACATAGATGGATTACACGTGCTCTGCCAGACATATGCTTCTGTCTTTGAGTCCTATGATTTTGCGGGCAGACATCAATCCGCCCATACAATCAAATTTAACCAATGATGAGATTCACCCCTTTTGCAATTGCTTGTTTTGCTGTTACCACGGCCACGGCCCAAAACTGGTCTGTTTCTCAGCTCAGCGCCGGATTTGGAACATCAACTCATCATGTCAATCAACGTGCTAGTGAACGCCTGTTCTCTTTGGCTCCGGCCTCGGTTATTCCTTCCCAAAATTTAACGGGTTATTCAGCGTCTCATACGGCACACGAAACTTCGTCTTTCACCAGCATTCAGGTTCATTTTATTCAAGACGAAAGGGCTAAATATGATCTTGAACGTGAGGTTCGCTTCGGTTTACTCATTCATTTAGGGCGAAAAGGGGGTGCGAAGTATGAACAACAAACGCCCACTGATCAAGGCGTACTCATCGAACAGTGGATCGCTCATTTGTTAGAAGACGAACTGGGGTTGAACGCTGATTTCCTCTGGAGAAAACACTTCGATGCGTTTTCATTTTATTCAGGAATAGGAGGGAACATGGGAATTGCTTTGGGCGGTGAAGTGCAACAAACCCGGCTTGTCTATTACAAAGATGATCCATTTGTGACCAATGAGCTCTTCAGTAACTTGAACACCACCTTCCCCACAGGAAATTCTTATTATTTCAGAGCAACAATTCCCATTGGGGTAGAATATTCCTTCGGGCAATTTGATGTAGGAGCTGAATACGGAGTAGGGGCCACTTTCAATAAAGCCGGAAGCCATTCAAATTTGTTTACTAGTAATGTCTTGTCTCTGCGCTTCGGCATGGAATTAGGGGGCTAAGCATCCTAGATTTGAACAGGCCTATGGGCGCAACACTGACCTTGCTTCGAATTAGAACTGGGATTGAAATCAGTTATATTCGCCGCTTACAATCTAATTGAAGCGCCTACATGTCATATGTGATTCTTTTTCTCTTCATCGTTTTCCTGTTGTTCCTTGCCTTTTTCTATTTGAACCCGCAATTTGGAGGGTCCGTTACATCCCACAGAAAATCGAGTTATTCAAAGTCGAAAAACTGGGATGGAAAACAATTTACAAACCTGGTTGAAACCTCCATGGACGTGAGTTTAAAGACCATGCCGAAGCTGCTCAAGGCACAATTTACAGATCGTGAAGAACGCAGCCCTAAAGTGCCCATTCCTATTCTTTCTTTCGATGAACGGGCCTTTGAATCAGAAACAAACAAGCCTAAATTTATCTGGTACGGACATTCTGTACTCTTGCTCCAAATGAATGGGAAAAACATTCTGATTGATCCTATGTTGGGTCCAGACGCCGCCCCCATAGCCCCCTTCCCCTCCAAGCGGTTTTCAGAGAATAGCCTAGACGTCATTGACCAATTGCCAAAGATTGATTTGCTTCTGATGACCCATGATCATTATGACCATTTGGATTTGGCCAGCATGCGGAGATTGAAAGACAAAGTTAGCCACATCTACTGTTCATTGGGTATTAGAAGACACCTAGACCGCTGGGGGTTCAAATCACATACAATTCGAGAATTTGACTGGTGGGAAGATGCTGATTTCCATGGCATTGCTATCACTTTCACTCCTAGCAGACACTTTTCTGGAAGGGGTTTAAATGACCGCGCCAAATGCCTTTGGGGAGGCTGGGTTTTCACGTCAAAAGATCACCGTATTTACTGGAGCGGAGATGGCGGTTACGGCGCACATTTCAAAGAAGTTGGAGAGAAACTTGGTCCATTCCACTGGACTTTCATAGAAAACGGACAATACAATAAGCTGTGGCACCAAATACACCTTCAACCAGAGGAGGCGGTTCAAGCAGCCATTGATGCCCGAAGTAATAAAGTGATTGCAGTTCATTGGGCCGGTTTCGCGCTAGCACTTCATCCTTGGAAAGAATCCATAGAGCGATTTGTAAAAGAGGCTGAAAAGAGACACCTTACTGTTTGTACTCCAAAAATTGGCGAAGTGGTTCTTTGGGATCAAGAGCCGGTGAATGCCCATTGGTGGGAACAACTGGATTAATCTAGAACACGCATGTTTGTAAACAAAAACATCAATTTAAAGGGGATTGTCAGCTTCAGCGGCGTGCATATACTTTGGATAACAGGGTGGGTTTCCGCGGTCACAATCTTATACAACAAAACACAGTGGGATTGGCTGTCTATTCCTTGGTTACCGCTTTCACTGGTAGGAACCGCGGTGGCTTTTTACATTGGTTTCAAAAACAACCAGGCCTATGATCGGTTGTGGGAAGCGAGAAAAATCTGGGGTGGCATTGTCAATAGCAGCAGAGCTTTAGGCACAAGCATCAAAGGTTTTGCATCAGATCTCTTTCTTACCACTGAAATGAGTGAAGATGAATTAAAGGCGTGGCACAAAAAAATCATCTATCGTCATATTGCCTGGATTTATGCTCTGAGGGATCAGTTGCTCATTCCCACGCCTTGGGAGCACATCAGACAGAGTAAACATATTGCTAGAGTTGCTGCCAAAAGAATGAAGGTTTCTGGCATAGGAATGTTCGATAATAACACCACCAAGCAGGCCTTGCAGCATCATTTGCCCGTTTCAGAACATGATCGCCTCCTAAATTACAAGAATACAGCAACACAAATCATCGATCAACAATCCCAAGATTTATTGGAAATGCGCAGATTGAACATCATTGATGATTTCCGCCACATGGAACTACAGAAAATCCTCAATGATTTTTACATACATCAAGGGAAGTGTGAACGCATTAAAAAGTTTCCCTTGCCGCGTCAGTATGCGAGCATGAGTTTTGTGTTTGTAGCCATTTTCATCTTCCTTCTCCCCTTCGGCATGGTGGCAGAATTCGCCAAATTGGGTGGGTGGGCCATCTGGGTTTCAATCCCTTTTTCCATTTTGGTCTGTTGGATTTACCTCATGATGGAACTCGTTGGTGACTACTCTGAAAATCCGTTTGAAGGCATGGGCAATGACATTCCGATGATGTCCCTCTGCAGAACCATTGAAATTGACCTGAAAGAAATGTTGGGCGAAACAGACCTCCCTCCAGCAATTGTACCTGAGAATGGTGTCTTGATGTAAGCCTTGCTAACGCGAAGAGTTATTCCTCAAAAGTGGTGTAATTATTCAGATCTTCTTCCCAAGAATACGGAGTGAAAACAAGCTTTTTTCCTTCGGTGTGTAGCCCCAATTTGGCGTTTAAAATTTGTTTTATTCCTTTTCGCCCTCCGAAATCAGCCCAATACCATTTAAAAAGGGTGCTGATGTGTATTTCTTGCGTCTCTGGCTGATCAATTGTTTCCCCTTCGAGGAAAGACAGTGAGGCCAAGTCTAGTTGACTATCAATGCGGTCTGCGTTATAAAAGGCAATTGGCGGACAGCTTTTCGCTCCACAATTGAGGGCAAAATGAATGCGGTAGTCTAACCGCTCTACTGCCAGGTTTTTGATGTGGTTCGGTACGAAAAAAGAACGCACAAAGCCCATCGAATATTTGTAACGGTAGCGGCGCAGAATCCCATGCTCAATGTCATCAAGACTCAGTTTAGTTCCCGCAATTGTGATGGCCTTCGTGGTATACACCTTCGGTTTATCTAATCCAGAGCGACGTAAAAGCAGAAAATAACTGTTGTAACAGTTCACCCAAAAACTCTTCTTTCGCCCGTCTGTATTAACTTCTTGGCAAAAAAGGGGGAATGAATAGTTGGCCAATTGATTGGTCAATTCCTCTGTAGGCTTATTCATTTTAACTTGGTAAAGGAGGTCTTCAGAAAGAGGGTTGGCAGGGCGCATTGAGCTTCACTTTAATCTAAGTAAGCGAAAGTTTGTCACGGGAACAGCGCGAAAACGGAAAAGGGCTCTTTTAATTTGATCTGTTCTTTCGGCAAGTATTCATCTTGAACAAGGAGTATCCCAGACCGTGGCCCAATGAACTTATTATGATCTGCAATGTGCCCAGTCCCAAGAGACCCGTGGCTAGAGTGGCACTAATCAAATCAGTAAAATACAAGATGAGTATGACCGCCGCGGCAATTGTGCGGTGCATCCGTTCAGACTTTCCCCTATTTCTCTTCATCTGCTAAAAGAGATGGCTGATGTACAAAACCAGAGGCGAGAAAAACACCGACAGCGAAATTCACGCTGCGCAAGCCAAAACCCATTTAACCCCACTGTACTTCATGCCTTTACGAAGGCAAGAAATTTCTTATCAGTACAAAGTTCAGATCAAACAAATCCGATCATCAAACAGGCGCTTTCTATTCGTTTCAAAAGGCCCGACTTTCTTCCTGGTTAAATTGTTGACAGGAGCGAACAGCAATTCCTTGGGCCAAAACCGAAATTGCTGATCTGCTTATTCATTTTAGCACGTCTCCTTAGAAAAGGATCGTTGAAAAAGAGAGAAACTGTACTTTAAATCTTATTTTTAACTCATGAAGGGCATTGTGTTTACAGAATTTCTAGAAATGATCGAAAGGGATTTCGGCTACGAAATAGTTGATCAAATATTGAATGACAACCAATTGGAGTCTGGTGGGGCTTACACCTCAGTTGGCACCTACAATCATGCAGAAATGATTCAGCTCCTGTCAAGCCTTTCGAAAGTGACCTCTCAAGACGTCAGTACGCTGTTGGAATACTTTGGAAACTATATGTTTGTGACCTTCCGAAAAGGGTTTCCTGCTTTTTTTGATGATTGTGAGCATGGATTTGAATTTTTAGAATCCATAGACAATCACATTCATGTGGAAGTAAAAAAGCTCTATCCTGACGCCATGCTGCCTCGTTTCGAGTCTGAAAAAAATGGAAACGAAATGCATTTGAGGTATTTCTCAGATCGGCGGATGTCTGATTTCGCTTTAGGATTAATTAAAGCTACCATGCATCATTATGGTCACGGATTTAGCGTAGAGAAGGCTGAGTCCAACACGGATGGAACGGAAGTGCTCTTTCTCATAAAGATTGCCGCGTGATTGAGGAGCTGAAACGACTAGAAAGGCGGCTTGAGCGCGAAATAAAAGCACGCAAGCAAGCTGAAACAACGTTGGAGGTCAAAGCGCGTGATTTGTACAATTCAAATGAAGCGCTCCAGCAAATGAACAATGAACTGGAATTGCAAGTTTCTCTTCGCTCTTCTGCTTTGATAGCAAGTGAAACCCGGTATCGTCAACTCGTAGAAAATGCAACGGACATTATTTTCAATATTTCACAAGAGGGAATATTCACCTTTGTCAATAAACTAGGCATCATCGCTTTAGGGTATAAAGAAGAGGAGGTGATAGGAGCATTATTCATTGAGTTTATTCCTTCAGACTACATGGGATATGTTACTTCTCATTACAAGAAGGTGCGCGAACAAGCGCGCGAAAAAGACTACTTCGAATATCCGGTTCTTAAAAAAGATGGGGAAATATTGTGGGTTGGTCAAAATTTAAACCGAGTTACCACACCTGACGGCCTCGTCTATTACTCTTCTATCACTCGAGACATTGATCAGCGTAAACGTACCGAGATTGAACTTGTAAAATCACAAAAAGCCTTAGAAAAAAGCGAAGTAAAATACCGCAGTATCATTGAAAACATGGAGCTTGGCCTGCTTGAAGTGGACACACAAGGGGTCATTATTCGGGTATACGATCGTTTCAATGAGATGACCGGTTATTCAGGCAACGAATTGGTTGGGAAAACAGCCATTGAAGAACTCGCTGTATCTGGCTTTGAAGCTATAGCCCTGGAACAGATAGAAGGAAGAAAGCAAGGATTAACAGGCGTTTACGAAATCCAAATTCATAAAAAAGATGGTAGTAAAATTTGGGTACTCGTCAGCGGGGCTCCCTTCTACAATGAAAAAGGGGAGGTGATTGGGTCCATCGGTATTCACTATAACATTACCGAAAGAAAGCGCTTGCAAGCTGAACTTGAAGACGCAAAAAAAACGGCTGAAGACGCGCAAGAAGCAGAGAAGCTCTTTTTAGCAAGTATGAGCCATGAGATTAGAACACCGTTGAACGCAATCATTGGCATGAGTCATTTGTTAGACGAAATGCCTTTGAACTCTGATCAGGAAGAGTATTTAAAGATCATGCAAAGCTCTGCTCACCTTCTGAAGCATTTGATCTCTGATATTCTTGACCTCTCAAAAATTGATTCAGGGAAAGTTGACCTGCTTTTAATCCCGCTGAACATAGAAGAGCTCTGCTCTGGGGTTATCAAGACCTTCCACTATAAGAATGTCAATCCGCAAACCTCTTGGGTTTTCACATTCGAAAATGACCTTGATTTTTTCTTGATTGCAGATCATCATATGCTAACCCAAGTGTTGATTAACTTATTGGCGAACTCAGAAAAATTCACTGTAAAAGGATTTATTCAGCTCAAGGTTACTGTAGAAAACTCCTCCTCTGACATAGCCGCGGTAACGTTTGAAGTCATTGATACGGGCATTGGGATTTCAGATGAAAACCTCGTCCACATATTTGATCATTTTAAACAAGCCGATCATGAAATCACACAAGAATATGGTGGCACAGGCTTAGGGTTGTCTATTTCAGAAAAACTGGTCGTCCTCATGGGGGGTAATTTAAGCGTTGAATCGCGAAAAGGAGAAGGAAGTAAATTTGCATTTACCTTGCAACTGAAGGTAGATAAAACCCAGCGCACAACCACAACCACGTTATCTAAGCTGCCTGAGAACATAATCAATGGCAAGGGCAAGCGCATTCTCATTGCGGAAGACAACCACATGAACGTTAAATACGTCTCTGTGCTCCTTAAAAAATGGGGCTTCGATTACCACATCTCATACAACGGCCAAGAAGCCATTGAAGCCTTCAAAAATGAGGTTTTTGATTTGATCTTAATGGATCTTCAGATGCCTCTAATGGACGGATTAGCAGCTACAAATGCGATTCGACAGCTTGAGAACGGATTGACCGTTCCCATAATTGCCCTCACAGCATCTACCTACATATCAAAAATGGAAACCGCTTTAGCTCAAGGAATGACAGACTTCCTAAGCAAGCCTTTTTCACCTGATGACTTCTGTGATAAGCTGAAAACTTACCTTGATTTGCCAAATGCACAGAAAGAAGTCTCTAATGAATTTCAGTACTGCTCAGAATTAGACGGTGCATATTTAATTGCGGCATACGGCTCAGCTTATAACCATGCGCTTGAAATGATGGAGCTCTTTGTTAAGGTAATCCCTGAATGCATAGTCCTCCTCAATAAAGAAGTTGAAGAGGGAGATATAAGAGCAACTCAAGCTACAGCACATCGAATAAAACCAACCTTCTCCATGGTTGGATTGTCTTCGATCTCAGAGCGGGCAGGAAAAATTGAATTGCTCGCCAAACAAAAAGAGCTTCTCGAAGTTAAAAAGGAAGTAGCACTCCTGATTGCTGAAATCAATCATAATATGCCGTACATTCAATCAGAAATTGAACGCATAAAGACCCATTTAAGTAAATGAATTGTTTAATTGTTGATGACGAAATCATGGCGAGAAAATCGCTGGAAAATTTCTGTACTCGTGAGCCTGGCCTTAATTTAATTGGCACCTGTAAGAATGCTGAAGAAGCACTCACTAATGTCCAGAACAATGAAATTGACTTGCTCTTTCTTGACATTGAAATGCCTGGAACGAATGGACTTGAGTTGCTAGAACTCTTGCCTTACATGCCTCAGGTAATTTTTACAACTGCTAATAGGGAATATGCATTTGAAGCCTATGAATACGACATCACAGACTTTCTAAAGAAACCAATTACGCAAGTACGATTCGAGAAAGCTGTTGCCAAAGCTATAGAACAGCGTGGACAACTTACCGCGATCTCGAAAGCAAGTGCAATAGAAGAAATCTATGTTCGTGCTGATAAAAAACTCGTTCGAATTCCCTTCTCAGAAATACTCTATTTCGAAAACGTGGGTGATTATGTAAAGGTGCACAGTACGCTTGGGGCGTTTCTGTTTCACTACACGATTAAAATCTTAGAAGCCAACATCTCAAATCCTCGGTTTCTAAAGATCCACCGCGCTTACATCATTAACATGTCTCAAATTAAAGACATCCAAGACAACACATTGACCATCGGTGACGCGGTCATCCCTATCAGCAGAGCGCATAAGTCTGTTCTCATGAAGGCCATTAACCTACTTTAGATCAAATTAGGTTAACTATCGAAAGAATATCTCCAACCATCGAAAACTGAAGGTATTTGTCTTTGCTTTGTCTCAAATTTACGCCAGTGCACTAGCAATTCAGGGTACCATAAACACTTGAACTGATGGTAAGTATTATATGAATTTCTTCTTAAGCGCTTCTACAAGCTCAAAGGAGAAAACCAAGCACAAAGCAACTTAGATATTAGTTCTTCATCCTATTAGAAGAAGTAGAATCAATTGCAGTTAATTTTTTGAAAACTAAGTAACCAGAAGATTGGTGGTTCTTTCATCTGGGTTCTATGTTAACACATTATTTTTACACCTTTCAACGGAGAGGCTTTATTATCATTAGCAGTTACAAGGTTCCCCTGGTAGTTTAAAGAGTCTATTGGGGGATTTTTTTTTTACACATGGTTGTGCTTTTTCTTCAACCAAAACGCCACTCGCACAAGCAAAATAAGCGCCGGAACTTCTACTAGCGGACCAATTACACCAACAAATGCCTGTCCCGAATTCACGCCAAAAACAGCAATCGCTACAGCAATGGCCAACTCAAAATTATTTCCCGCAGCAGTAAAGGCCACCGCAACAGATTTGCTGTACTCAGCCCCTTTCGCTTTCGACATAAAATAGCCAATCATGAACATCAATCCGAAGTAAATCAGCATGGGTATGGCAATCTTCACCACGTCAAATGGAATTTCCACAATCAGTTGACCCTTGAGTGAAAACATTATCACAATGGTAAAAAGCAATGCGATCAGAGTGAGTGGAGATATAGCAGGAATGAATTTCTCTGTGTACCACTTCAAACCCTTCCATCTTACAAGGATTGTACGTGATAGAAATCCAGCTAGAAACGGGATCCCCAAGTAAATTGCAACGCTTTCTGCAATGGTCGAAATTGGGACATCAATGGCTGCGCTTTCCATGCCCAAAAGCGGAGGCAGTTTGGTAATAAAAAGCCAGGCATAAAAGCTGTATGCGAATACCTGAAACACACTGTTGAGCGCTACCAATCCTGCTGCGTACTCTTTGTTTCCTTCAGCTAAATCATTCCAAACCAACACCATGGCAATGCACCTTGCAAGACCAATGAGTATTAAGCCCGACATGTATTCTGGTTCGTCATGCAGAAATAGCAAAGCCAAACCAAACATTAAAACAGGTCCAATAACCCAATTGAGCACCAATGAAACACCCAGCAATTTGGTGTTCTTAAATACACTTGGAAGCAGCTTGTAATCTACCTTCGCCAAGGGCGGGAAAAGCATTAAAATCAATCCCACAGCAATGGGGATATTGGTGGTTCCAAAGTTAAAAGAGTTGATGAAGTCTGATGAAGTAGGAACGAAGTAGCCTATGGTGACACCAATGGCCATGGCAATGAAAATCCACAGCGTTAGAAAGCGGTCTAAGAAACCTAGTTTTTTTGGCATGATTCACTTTTTATTCGGGTAAAAAGGCAATGGAGTTCTGATGCAATTTGCAACGCAAGTGCTGCATATTTTCTCTTCATTTCAGACGTGCCGTCATAACGCTTTGGGTCTTCGTAATTCAAGGCGAAGCGCTTGAGAGCTCCCGGAATCAGAGGACAATCTGCATCAGCTTCAGCACACGTCATGAGGGCAATGAGGTTCTCTTGCGGATTAAATGAATTGTTCCACTTTTTTGAAAAACATTCTAAAGGTGTGATCTCCTTCTCAAACGAAATCAAAATACTGCCGTTCCCTGCCTCCTTGTTTTCTATTTTAAAACCCTGTTGACGAAGCGCACCAATAGCATTTGAGTTGAAAACGGTTACTTCTGTTCCTCCAGAAAATGAATGTAAATCAAGTTCAAAATGATGTGCCAATGCTTCTGCCCAAACTTGGGCTATCTGGCTTCTTCTTGAATTATGGGTGCAGATAAAACAAAGGTTTAATTCAGGATTGTCTTGCCAAGTTCTTGAAATTTCAGCAGCAATGGACGCCAATTCTTGTTGGCGCTCAAGCGATATCGAGTGCTGTTCGATTTCTGTAATTGTGCTTCTAAGCTGTTGGATCATAGTGCTTTCATTAGCAGCAACCTCCCCCTGGAGTGCAGCTGGTGGTATCTTTCACTTGGTCTATAAGCCCATTCAATTTCACCTTTACCTTCTCCACCGGAATCCCACAATTTTCTTTCGCCAAGCAGTCTGTGAAACTGTTTTCTAGGACGAACTGGTCACCGTCATGAGACAGGCCATATTTACCAATGGTGTCTGCTTGGTACTCAACCTCTATTTCTACATTCTTTAATTTGAGCGTTTCCTCTGAGAGGGAAATGATGTTCAGCAGCTTTTCTGCTTTGAGCCTGTGTGCCAGATCAATGGAGTACCACAACTGCAAAATAATTTTCTGTTCTTCTCTCACTGTGCCTCCACAATCAATGAAATTCTTGGTTGACATGCCCACCTCCGTGATGTGAAAATGTGCTGGAATGCGCTTCTTTGATGGAAGAGCGAATTGCATTGTCGGATTGGCTGATAGGAGTTCTTTAAGTTCTGATAGTTTCATAGTCCTATAGTGTGCATTGCTGCGATGACTAAATTCAATTTTTTTTAACAGCAGGAATTCTTCGTGCCGTCAAACTGGTTAAAAATGTCTGAGAAAAGGCCTTGTATTTCTTTCCACCGCACTGGATCTATGCAATAGCTCATAGCGGTTCCTTCTATGGTCCCTTGGATCACACCAATGGATTTCAGCTCTTTCAAATGTTGACTGATGGTGGCTTGAGCCAGACCAATTTCTTCTACCAAATGACTATTGATACAGCTGTTGGTCTTCAACAAATGATGAATAATGGCAACACGCGCTGGGTGCGAAAATGTTTTTGCAACGCGTGCAATCTCATTTTGCTGTTCCGTAAATAAATCTGTTTTCGTGATTCCCATAACATTGTGTTATTGCAATATTACGATGCTTTGTTCTGATTGCCAAATACCAAGATCAGCTGCGCTGCTTATTTGCGCCTGAACGGACGTGTGATTTTTTGCCAAAAACGCTGTCTCGGCTTCAAAACGGTAACATAGAAAGCAATTACTTCTGCTTGTTCTATCATTTGAATGTTTACTGTGTGTATCCCTTGCGAGAGCGCTCCCAACTTGATTTGGTAATCTTGATACCCAATGATTTGTGCCTGTATGACTTGCTCAGCCATGACCTCTGGTGTACAAGTCACCTCAAGTCGGAAAAGTCCGTCAAAATCTGTTGCGGCACCTGTGTTAAGATCAGTGATGAACACGTTCACAAAAGACATTGGCTCGCCCATGTTATCTATGACAGTGCCTTCCAAAATGTAGGTGCAACACTCTGTTGTGTCTGTTGCTGCCTGCTCAACTACTGGCGGTGATTCTAGCGTGTCTGTTTGAACAATGACCTGATGGCCTAGTGTTTTCGCCGCCACAGGCGAACTGATTGAGAGCAGCAAAGAAGAAACCGCAGCAACGGCCTTCGCATTCATGCCAGATAAGGGAGCTTGATATCCCCAATTGTCTAGCTGTTTTTGGCTGTACATTCCGCAAAGCGCATTGTTATTATCAGCCTGCAACGATTCTATTTCTCTCCAAGATTTTCCTGTGAAATCGAAGATCTTCTTGTCGCAAGCACTACAAATTCTTCCGCCCGGCAATTCTTTCATGGCCAGCCAATCTTGCGCGCAATACTTCGGTTTTGGAATACTCATAACACGGACTTTAATTGAAGATGTCTTTCTTAAGCGTTTTCCATAAACGGATTAGGCATTCTTCTGTTCCCATTTGGTCAGCAATCCTCGGGTTTGTTGGTTGAGCTTTTTACTAAAAAACTTCGTCCCTCCAATCAGAGTCCCTTTGAATCCGAGCGCTTGAACCGCCCATTCCTTTAGGTCAAAAAGGTCATTGTGGTTGATTATTTTTCCGTCTTTGAACGAAAATTCAGCGTAGATTTTATTGTGAACTTTCCTTCCTGTAGCACTGAATAAATAGATTGCTTCCCAGTAAGCGCTTCCCCCGTTCTCATCTCCTTGGATCTTGGATGTGGCAACGGTAAAATCCTTGCCTTTTTGGCTTTCGCAAAGCATTTTCCACATGTTCCCTGCGTGCTCACCTCTCAGCTCACCAAAAGCGGGATCAGTGAAAACCACCTTTTCGTGGTAACACCTCGCCATGGCCTCACCGTCAAGCCTGTCAAAGGCATCATAGAATTGGGTTATGATTGATTTCATAGAGAAAAGGTACAAGAAATTGACCCTCCATGTGGCTTCTGTAACCTTTAAACGAAACAAGTATCTTTAGTGCTTATTCCTCTGCAATGAATATTGAGACGTACAGAGATTTTTGCGTTCAACTGCTTGCTGTTACAGAATCATTTCCGTTTGATAACAAAACCTTGGTTTTTAAAGTCGCCGGAAAAATGTTCGCCCTAACTGATGTTGATGATTTTAATAGCATCAATTTGAAGAGTGACCCTGAAGCAGCTATTGAACGCAGGGGTGAATATCCTGCGGTGCAACCTGGTTATCACATGAATAAAAAGCATTGGAATACCGTTCTAATAGACGGCAGTATTCCTGACCAACTATTGGAGGCATGGATCAAAGAGAGCTATGGCCTAGTGGTAAAAGGATTAACAAAGAAACAACGGGAAGCTGCGGGATTTTAAGTAGTTGTCATTTATACATCCTACTTTTGCAGCACAAAGCTTGACTATGAATCGCACCTTACAACAATTGGCGAATGAGCTTTCTGAGGCCTTGAATCGACTTGAAAATGGCGATTTAAAGCTTGACGAAATTGCTCCATTGACAGATACAGCGCGTGAGATGTACGAACGTCTCGTTGCTTTGCGCTACGTTGCTATTGAGCAACTGGTAAAGCCACATGCCAATAAGGATGGAAGTTTTAGGTTGGGTGCGATTCACCCGAATCAAACTTCGCTCATTGACGCAATTGAGGAAGTGAGCAAGTTAGACGATATAAAGAAGGCTCCCAACGTGATCCAGGAAAGCTTATTCGAACCTTCTTTTGGAGCGATAGAGGACTCTGCTGACGAAAGTTCATCAGACACATTGGAGCATGTTGTTGTTGATGATTTGCAGTTCGAGGAGCCTGAAGAAGAGGAAAAAGGCCCAGAAGAGTCTGATTCAGAAGTCATTGATACTCCATTGCCCTTGCCTTCAGAAAAAATCATTCCTGAGTCTGCTTCTGAAAAGAACGAGGACATGACTTCGAAAAAACCATCAAAACCAAAGCTTCATTCCCCTGAGAAAGTGAACAAAGAACCTTCCCATGTGCTCCAAACTGCAGATGATTCTTTGGCGCAAAAACTGCGAAAGACACCGATTGATGATTTGCGGAAGGCCATTGGCTTGAATCAAAAATTCTTGCTCATTAACGAGCTGTTTGAAGGAGATGCAGATACTTACAACGCATCAATTGACCAGTTAAATAGCAGCAGTGGTTTCGAAATGGCTTCCGGGTGGATTCAGTCTGAACTGCGCAACCGCTTCGAATGGGATGACGAATCTGCCACCGTTCAAGATTTCCTTGACTTGGTAGAAAGACGATTCTTATGAGTAAGTTAACCCTCGTACCGACGCCCATTGGGAATTTAGCAGACATGACTTACCGTGCGATCGAAGTGTTAAAGTCTGTTGACGTGATTCTTGCAGAAGATACCCGCACCAGTGGCAGGCTGATGCAACACTATGAAATCCCCACGCACATGCGTCCGTTTCACTCCCACAATGAGCACAGGGTGGTTGAACGCCTGTTGAATGAAATGCATACTGGAACTGAGATGGCATTGATCAGCGATGCAGGAACACCTGGGATTTCTGATCCTGGATTCTTACTTGCTAGAGCCTGCTTCGAAGCTGAAATACCCGTTGAATGTTTGCCCGGAGCTACTGCTTTTGTGCCCGCATTGGTCTTAAGCGGAATGGCCCTTGATCGCTTTATGTACGAAGGCTTTCTTCCGCACAAAAAGGGAAGGCAAACACGTATTAAAGGCATTGCAGAAAGTGAGAATACGGTGGTACTTTATGAGTCACCCCATCGGGTATTGAAGCTCATAGATCAGTTGGCTGAGTTTTGCGGTGAAGAACGAAGAATTACGACCAGCAGAGAGATCAGTAAGCTGCACGAAGAAACATTTCGAGGCACTTTAGCTGAGGCCCGTATTCATTTCAACGAGAAAGCGCCGCGTGGTGAATTTGTGGTGGTCATAGAAGGACTCTCTGCGGCTCAGAAGAGCAAGCGGTGAACATCACTGACCTTCTCAACCCCTATTACTTCTAGTTCTCCGTAATGCTTCTTAAGGTTTCGATTGTAAGCAGATACGAGCATGCGTTTGAAGCCCATTTTCTCTGCCTCAGCAATGCGCTGATCAATGCGCGATACAGGGCGAATTTCTCCTGAAAGGCCTATTTCGCCCGCTAGGGCAGTGTCTTGAGGAAGCGGCAAGTCTAGGCTACTGCTCAAAGCAGCTGCCACCACAGCAAGGTCAAGCGCCGGGTCTTCTACCCGCATGCCTCCTGCAATGTTCAAGAACACATCTTTCATTGCTAATTTAAACCCACACCGTTTTTCCAAGACGGCCAGAAGCATGTTCAACCTTCTTAAGTCATAGCCCGTAGAAGAGCGTTGAGGCGTGCCGTAGACCGCGGTGCTCACAAGTGCTTGAATTTCTAGTAGTATAGGTCTAGAGCCCTCCATAGAGGCTGCTATAGCAGAGCCACTTAACGAAGGGTCTTTCTCTCCAATCAACAAAGCAGACGGATTAAGCACGGCGTGTAAACCGTCATTGGCCATCTCGTAAATTCCCATTTCATGGGTTGAGCCAAACCTGTTTTTTACGGTTCGAAGGATTCGGAAGGCGTGGTACCGATCCCCTTCAAATTGCAAAACAACGTCTACCATGTGCTCAAGCACTTTTGGTCCTGCTAATGCGCCGTCTTTTGTAATGTGTCCAATAAGGAAAATGGGAATGTGTTTTGTCTTGGCTATGGCTAATAAATCTGCTGCTGTTTCCCTAATTTGACTCACACTCCCCGGAGATGCTTCAAGCAAAGGGGTGTGCAAAGTCTGAATGGAGTCAACAATAACGAGGGCTGGCATTACCGCTTCAATCTGCTCTCTAATTACCTGCATGTTCGTTTCTGGAAGCACGAAAAGCTGATCTGATAGAGGCCCAATGCGTTCAGCGCGCATCTTGATTTGTTGAGGGCTTTCCTCACCACTCACATACAGCACCTTTCCTTTGGTAAAACGCATGGCCGTTTGGAGCAACAAGGTAGACTTCCCAATCCCGGGCTCTCCGCCGCACAACATCAAACTTCCAGGAACGAGTCCGCCACCCAACACTCTGTTTAATTCTTCATCTGACAAGCGAATTCGCTCACCAGTTGTGCTTTTAAAATCAGCTAAGGGAGCTGCTGTTTGTTGTGTGTTGGGGACCAATGAACGTCTTGTGTTCTTGGTTTCAGGCAAAACGGTTTCTTCAATATAGGTGTTCCATTCATTGCAAGACGGACATTTCCCAATCCATTTTGCAGAAGAAACACCACATTCCTGACATACAAATTGTGAGCGTTGTTTGGCCATTGTTCTTTGCATAAAAAACGGGGCCCAAAGTGAGCCCCGTTTCAAATTTAGATTCTTTTCGCTTAACGAAGAATGGTTACTGAGCCATTGTAATCTCTTCCGTTTGGAAGGATGAGCACATACCAGTAAGTTCCTTCTGCTTCTTCTTCAGCTGTCCAGCCACCAGATTGATAGTCTTCACTTTCATAGATGAGGCTTCCCCATCTGTTGTATACGAAGAGCTGCACATCGTTGTAAACTCCAAGTCCTTCAATAGAGAAGTCTCTGTTGTCTGCATCTCCATTTGGCGTAAACACGTTTGGAATAGTGATTTCACATGGATCAATAACAACCTCAAAAGAGGTAAATCCTGAACCACACGGGTTCGTTGCTGAACCATTGATGGTCAAGATTTGTCCCCAACAGTCTTGCGAGAGTTGTGAAGACACAAGGTTCAAGTCATCATTTCCTGAAAGTACAATGTTTTCCCCTGCGCAGTTAACGCTCCATGTGTAAACGAAAGCATCTCCTGCATTCATTGAGAATGTATTCGAGATTTCAGGACAAAGCGTTACAAGCTCTGTTGGCTCAGGGTTTGTTTCAGGAATAGCTCCAAAAAACACATTCCCGGTAAACGTTTCTGTGTTGCAGTTCCCTGGATCCGTAACGGTTGCTGAGAACTCCCCGTTATCTGAAGGATTAAAGGTGTTAGAAATCCCTTCTGTTCCATCACTCCAAACAACCGTCCATGTATCATCTGTTCCATTTACAAAAACAACTCCCTCTGTCTCTCCAGCACAGAATGCATTCAATTCAGGGAACGGGTCAATTTCTCCTGCAATAGATATTTCAGCGCACGTTTCCACTCCGTTAGGAAAGCATTGATTGCTCACCGTTACGCAATACGTACCTGTACTATTGGCATCAAATTCTGGGGCTTCACTTAAAAAGAGTCCATCTAGCGTCCAGTTGTAAGTTAAGCCCGGTGTATTGTTAGCTATCGGATCTAAAGGAACTATACCTCCGTCACAAAGCACTTCGTCTTCAAGGTTTATTATTTGTGGTTCGAACTGCGCCACTATATTAAAGTCAGCATCTTGAGAGCCACACTCATTTGTAATTGTCACAGTCAAGGTAAGGTCTTGTTCAGTGGTGTAACTGTAAGTATTAGACTCCACATCATCAACCCCTGGGCTTGGCCAATCAATTGTGGCAGTTCCTCCTATGTCTGTAATGGTTGCGTCTATTGTTCCACCCTCACCTCCACAAAGAAGGGTTTCTATTGGAGATACAGAGATTGTTGGACTGCTTGTGAAGATTATTTCATACTCGTATGTTTGTCCGCAAGCAGCTTCAGTAAACTGAACGGTATAAGCACCAGACTCACATGGAGTAAACACTGTATCGAATTCGGTTAAATCACTAAATGCATCGCTGCAATCTGGACCATCAATAATCTCCCATGTCCCGAAAGCAGGTTCAGCGCCACAACCAGCTTCTTCTGCCCAAATTATTCCATCAACCAAATCTCCCAGAACAAAACTGTTTTGGTTTGAACAGTTAAATCCTTGAATGGTATTGTTCTCATCACCGTCACCAGAAGAAACATAAACGATTTCAATGTCATCACCTGCTTCAATTTCAATTGACTCAATCTGAACCGTACCGGTTGAAGTAAAGATACCAATTGACTCTCCATTTATGAAGACCTCAATATAGGCTCCATTCCATCCAGAATTATCAGATGAAAGAATGTACAGTGTCAAATCTCCTTCTGCAGGGTTTGAAAAACCACCTTCGAATGTTATCGGGTCAAGGTTATCACAGTATACGCCTGACTGATCGTCTTCTGGAAGGAAAGGGCTAATAGACGAAACATTGAAAACACGCTGAGCGAAACAACCGCTCACCATCTCGGCTAAGACTCTATAGGTACCTGGAAGCACTGATGCTGAAGATCCAAGAGGATCCCCTAAAATATCAAGAACTGTTCCTCCTAATCCAGTCCAGTTTTCATCCCAAGAGTAAGCTATGAATTCCAATTCATCAATTTGATCAGGGTCAATTACTACAAGCACAGGCTCATCATAGCAAGCAGGGTTTGGTGTAATTGTAATGTCAACAAGCTCAAAAGGTGTGATGTCTAGTTCCAGTGTTAAATCTGCCTCACATCCTTGCAGATCAGCTGTAAGAAAAATAAGGCCTGCTTGATTAAGTGCACAAGCTTGCGTATCACAACCTGTTGACCAAGAGTAGGAGTCAAAACCATCTGATGCTGTCAAGGTAGTTTCCTGACCAGCACAAATTTGAATGTCTCCATCAATAATTGTTAACGGAGGTAATACCACGTCCAACACGTTAAACACGTAGGTGATTTCAGTAACACCCTCTGGGCTTCCTGTATCTGTTCCTGTAAACGTGATTGTGTTTATTCCAAAGTTTCCAGCAGTTCCAACAAAGCCCCCCTCAAAGGTGGCAATGGCGCCGTTCTCTTGCGTGGTAGTGAAAAGATCATCAAGATCTCCTGTGATATCAATTATCACATTTTGATTTGTTTCAGGAGGGATGAATGAAATAATGAGCGGAATAGTGTCATTGATACAAACGGTAATTGTATCGCACACTGCCGCAGAAGTTGCAATTGGTGGTATATTAATTTGACCCTCTATTGCTGTGTTAAATGTAAATACTCTGTCAGAAAGCCACGCAATACCATCTTGTTGTTGTGGAGTAAAACCATAAGGGCCATTGTAACTATCATCCAGGTAATTGAACCTTCCAAATTGGATGTTCAAGCCGGTTGTGGTGCTTTTATCAGCTCCAACTGTGCCTGGAGTTGGCCCATTGGAACCGGAACCTCCTCCAACATCACCATGTGCCCATTGCATTGACTTGTAGCAAAGCTGGACATTGATTTCTTCAGGCAGCAATTCGCTGTCTACAGGTGTAAAAAGGATTTGAAACGTATTCGTCTTGTCATCATGATTAGAAAAATAACCAACATCTACGAAATTCACATAAACCCCTTCAGGTGTCACTTTGTACCAGATTTCACCAATTGCCCGGATATCAGAATCTGCCCAATATCCAGCAATTTGATCGTATGCGGCAGGAGGAAATTCTTCTGGAGTCCAGTCTATGTAACCTCCACCAAAAGAAACTGTTCCTTTAGAATTGATAAAAAACTCATCAAACGAAGTGCCGTAGTGATCGTGTGACCAGCCATTCAAATCAATAGGGCCTAGCCATGCATCTACATCGGGGCCAGCACCGCCTGTCTCCGTCCAGTCATCAGTTAAAATCTGAGTATACGTCTCATCTGGCTCAACCCAGCAATCGCAATCGCCTTCAGCAAGAGCTCTTCCTGCTCTATTCTGGGCCATGCGTTCTGCATTCTTACCTTTTCGTTCAGAAACAATTCGACGTGCTTCTTGCTCATCGTATTGCTCCCAAGTACGCATGATTCCCCATTCTGCACGAGTCATGTTGTTTACAGCTCCTTCAAAAGAAGTGTACTTTCTAAGAATACTTGAGGGAGTTACTTTACGCGCATCAGACTCTTCATTCTGAGTCACTTGTGCGTTTAATCCCGTCGCAAAACATAGTATTGCGAAAATTACTAGGATGGAGTTTTTCATTGTGCCGATTAATATTTCAGGTCTCAATTTCATGTAGTTATGGCACGAATTTAAGTGATTCGTGTGTTTCAAGGCAAGCAAAGATAAGGTTTCCTCAATTACGCTGTAAAAGAACCTTTCGTTGCTTGGTAATATTTTCATTTAACGCGTTCTTCGCTTTGACTATGAGCACGTAATCTCCCTTAGGAGCAGCTGTTCCGTCAGGATAATTCCCGTCCCACCCCTCGCCGTCTCCGTCTTGCTCAAAAAGCAGTTCTCCTTTCGTACTAAAAACCATCATCTTTAAGATCGTCACGTTTTTAGCTTGAACGGCCGGAAGCAAGAAATCATTTATTCCGTTGTAGTCTGGAGTGAACGTGTTTGGCAAAACTAACAAAGAAGGGAATACAACGTTCAGTTGGTGTTCGCTCTGCTTTTCAAATCCATTCTCATCAATGGTTGTAAGGGTAATGGCAAAGTTGCCTTCATTCACATACAGGTGATTTGGCTGCGCTTCTTGTGAGAAGCTTCCGTCTCCAAAATCCCACTGATAAGTGTGTGCTTCATTAAAAGCAGGTGTAAAGCGGTAGTTAAGCTCTTCAAAAGGGTCTTCAGTAACTTCAAAAGCAGCGGATAAATCAGGGTTTGGTTGCTTTTCTTCTGGTAGGTTAGCTACGCTCTCATCTTCAGGTTCTGTTGATGCCTCTAGTTCACCCTCTTTTTGAACTGCAGGAGTTTCACGCGATTCCGAAGTTATTTCATCTGCGAGCGCGGGCACTGCGACATTCGTTTCAAGTTTCTCTACTGCAACAATGGGTTCCGTCTCTTTTTGAACAGCTCTTTCCGTTTCCTTCCTATCAACAGAACTGATCTTAATTTCAGCAAGCTCTTCCTCAGCCATAGGAGTCTCTGCTGCTTCACTTTCAATTAGTTGCTCCACAGCAGTAACTTCAAGATCAGGGGCAGGTGTTTGTAAAACGATTGTTGTTACAGCAATCGCAACAGCTACAAGTCCGGTTGCCACCCACCCGAGTGTCCCCATTTGGAAAGCTGCAGACGAAGTTCCGGCTACAGCTCCAGCAGCGGGCAGCGCATTGCTGATGCCTTGCCAAATGGCCTGATCAACAGGTGCTTCTGCATGTTGCAGCTTCTCACCAAAAAGGTCTTGTATGAATTTATCTTCGTTGTTCACTTTCTTCTAGTGCCTCTAAATCTATTCTTAATTGAATCTTTGCTTTGTGGAACTGGGTTTTGGAGGTACTTTCACTGATGCCAAGTTGTTCAGCTATTTCTTTGTGGCTGAACCCTTCTATGGCGAACAAATTAAACACTGTTCGGTAACCCGTTGGTAAATTTTGAACGAGTTGTAAAATCTCGTCGGCAGCCATCTCTGAAAAAACATCAAACGATTTGCTAACAGCATTCGTTTCTTCATCAATTTCATCATTGAAACTGTGCTTTTTCTCTCTCCTGATTTGAAGCAGTGCTGAATTCACCATCACTCTTCTAATCCATCCTCCTAAGGCGCCATCACCTTTATATTGTTCCAATTTTTCAAAGACTCTGATAAACCCCTCTTGCATCATGTCTGAAGCATTGGAAGTATTACCAGCATATCGTATACAAACAGCCATCATCTGTCTAGAGAACCGATCATAAAGTTCGCGCTGAGCCTTTCGGTCATTTCTTTTGCACGCATCAATAAGTTCTTCTTCAGACATGGAGGTTTGTGTCTTTATGATACTTGTTAGGATTTAAAAGTTGCCTGCTTTTTTCGCTCAGGAAAAAAAAGTTGCTCAAAGATGTGGAACAAAACGGCTTTATCGTAAATATTTCGCGGGTTAACGCTATTTTTGTTCCTTATGGAGCACATTCGGAATTTCTGCATCATTGCGCACATTGACCATGGTAAGAGTACTTTGGCTGATCGACTACTGCAAACAACGGGCACTATTACTGAGCGCCAAATGCAAGAGCAGACGCTTGATGATATGGATTTGGAGCGCGAAAGGGGCATTACAATTAAAAGTCATGCCATTCAAATGCGTCACATGCATGAGGGGAAGGAGTACATTTTGAACTTGATTGATACTCCGGGGCACGTTGATTTTTCTTACGAAGTTTCAAGATCAATTGCCGCTTGTGAAGGCGCGTTGCTGATTGTTGATGCTTCTCAAGGAATTGAGGCCCAAACGATTTCCAACCTTTATTTGGCCTTGGAACACGACCTGGAAATCATTCCTATTCTCAATAAAATGGATTTGCCTAGTGCCGATCCTGAATCAGTTACAGATCAAATTGTTGATCTGATTGGTTGTGACCCAAGCGATGTCATTCCAGCAAGTGGAAAAACAGGATTAGGTGTTGATGACATCCTCACGGCCATCATTAACCGCATTTCCGCTCCAAAAGGAGATGTTAATGCCCCGTTCCAAGCGATGGTCTTTGACTCCGTATTCAACTCATTTAGAGGAATTATCGCATACTTTCGTGTACTAAATGGTACAATCCACAAGGGCGAAGCGGTAAAGTTTCTGAACACAGGAAAAGAATACCACGCAGACGAAATTGGTGTTTTGGGAATGGAACTCATCCCCAAAAAAACATTGGCAGCAGGAGATGTGGGCTACATTATCTCTGGAATTAAAATTGCCAAAGAAGTGAAGGTGGGTGACACCCTCACTGTGAAAAGCAGGCCTTGTGAAAAGGCTGTAAGAGGATTCGAAGATGTGAAGCCGATGGTTTTTGCGGGGATTTACCCTGTAGATACTGATGACTATGAAGAGCTTCGTTACTCAATGGAGAAACTTCAGTTGAATGATGCTTCTTTGGTTTTCGAACCTGAATCTTCAGCAGCATTGGGTTTTGGGTTCCGCTGTGGTTTCTTAGGAATGCTGCACATGGAAATCATTCAAGAACGTTTAGAACGTGAGTTCAATATGACCGTAATCACTACGGTACCAAACGTTTCTTATTTCGCCACTACAAAAAAGGGCGAAGAGATGGTGATCAACAATCCGAGCGACATGCCGGATCCGTCTAAATTAGATTTCGTCAAAGAGCCATTTATTACCGCTCAGATTATTTCTAAATCGGAATATGTGGGTGTCATTATGACGCTTTGCATTGAGAAACGAGGAATTTTGAAGAATCAGGTCTACCTCACCTCTGACCGCGTTGAACTTACTTTTGATATGCCATTGGGCGAAATTGTATTTGACTTCTATGACAAGCTAAAGTCTGTTTCTAGGGGTTATGCTAGTTTCGACTATTTCGCGGCAGATTACCGAGAATCAAAGCTGGTAAAACTTGACATCATGTTGAATGGTGATCCTGTTGATGCTTTGTCTGCGCTTATTCATAAAGACCACGCCTTCGAACTCGGTAAAAAAATCTGTTTGAAGTTAAAGGAGTTGATTCCTCGTCAGCAGTTCATGATTGCACTTCAGGCGGCCATTGGTGCTAAAATTGTTGCCCGTGAAACCATCAAGCCTGTGCGTAAAGATGTTACGGCGAAGTGTTATGGTGGAGACATCTCTAGAAAGCGTAAACTCCTTGAGAAGCAGAAGAAAGGGAAGAAGCGCATGCGTCAAGTTGGTAACGTAGAAGTGCCACAAGAAGCATTCTTAGCTGTACTTAAGCTAGATTAAATAGCTTTCTTGGCGAGTTCGTTTTTATTAGCTAGTTGACCACAGGCCGCATCAATGTCTTTCCCTCTTGATCTGCGCACATTCACAATCAAATTGCAACTTTCAAGGAACTCCTGAAAGGCATCTACGCGCGCAATTGAAGCTTGCTTGAACTGTTCGCCATCGTCAATTGGATTGTATTCAATGATGTTGATTTTACAGGGTACATTCTTACAAAATCGTGCTAATTCTCTTGCGTCATCTAGACTGTCATTGAAGTCTTTAAAGATGATGTACTCAAACGTCACTCTAGATTTCGTTTTCTCATGGAAGTACCGCAACGCTTCAGCCAAAGACGCCAGATTGTTGCTGTCATTTATGTCCATGATCTGACTGCGTTTCACATCATTTGCGGCGTGCAAAGAGAGCGCAAGGTTGAATTTCACATCGTCATCACCGAGCTTCTTGATCAACTTAGCAATGCCCGCCGTGCTTACTGTAATGCGTTTTGGCGACATCCCTAACCCTGGGGTAGAGGTGATTTTATCAATGGAAGACATCATGTTCTTATAATTCAACAAGGGCTCTCCCATGCCCATGTAGACAATGTTCGAAAGGGGAATATTATACCGCTCTTGAGAAACCTTACTGAGGTAAGCTACTTGATCATAAATCTCACCCGCCTGCAAGTTCTTCATTAGTTTAAGCTTGCCCGTTGCACAAAACTTACAGGCCAAACTGCACCCAACTTGTGAAGAGATACATGCTGTCATTCTACTTTTAGTAGGAATAAGCACCCCTTCAACAACACGTATTTTCTCAATTTCAAAAGCACATTTGATGGTCTTGTCAGAACTCACTTGTTCTTCTGAACACTCAGCAGCGTTAATGATAAACCAGCTAGCCAGCTTCTCGCGTAGGTCTTTGCTGAGGCTGGTCATTTGCTCGAAGTCTGTGACTGAATGCGTCCATAACCACTCATAAACCTGCTTTGCTCGAAATGCTTTTTCACCCTTCTCAACAAGGGCCGCCTGAAGCTGCTCAAAAGTTAAATCACGGATGTCAATTTGCTTCTCCATTGTGCAAATATACGGCGAACCTTTGGGGCGCGCATTTGAAGGAGGCAAGAGAATTAAAGACGCAAAAAAATCCCGCCAATAAGCTGACGAGATTTACCGATAAAAGCAAAGGCCAAATATCATGTTTGTTGCTTAAAAACGAACTTATAATGTATGGCTTGTCCATCATTTTGGCCTGGTGTATCTAAGCTAATTTTCTTGAGTTTCTTTACCACGTAGTCCAATAAATCAGCATCACTTGATTCAATGCTCAGGATTTTTACTTTACCAGAATTATCAATTCTGAAACTTACCTCAACAGTGCCTTGAAGCTCTTGTCCTTGCGCATTAGTTGGAAAGATCATTACACGATCAACCGCTTTGCGAACATAACGAGCAAAGGTTGTTTCTGATGTTTCATTTGTTGGCTCAACGCCTGCATTTGCAGCGGAACCTTGAAATGCCATTACAGCACTTAAAAGAAGAATGATTACGAATGTTTTCATGATTGTGCGTTTGATAGTAAGACGCTCAACAATTCTTGAAGTTACACGGCCCCTACCAAAATCCCTATAAAATCCGTAAGTGGTAAATAACTGATGCTCAATGGTGATACGTCCATATCCGCTGGAGCTTAGAACGAATCTCTTCCTTTCTACGCACCGCCGTTTTTATGGTTGTACCATCTATTAGCGTACAAAAATGCTTCTGAAAATTACACGTTTGAATTTTCCTGACGTTGATCACGAAGCTGTTGTGTGCCCGTACAAAGTTGTCTTGATCTAACAGTTGCTCAACCGCCTTCAAGTTTTTGGAAAGCACCAGCTTATCGCCATTTGCAAGATGAATGACTGAATAGCTTCCTGATGCTTTTACAAAGAGTATTTCTTTTTGGGGGATGAAATGAAACTCACCTTTAATGTATACCTCTACTTTCTGATTGTACTCAAGCGAATTACGCTCAGAATCTGAAGCCATCTTCTCAGTTAGCTTGTTTAAACACAAGCTCAAATCAACAGGATCAAGAGGTTTTAATAAATAGTCAAACGCGTCTCTTTTAATCGCATCCAAAGCATAATCAGAAAAGGTGGAATAAAACACAGTGTAAAACTCAGGCTTTTTAAAGCGGTCAATCAGCTCAATGCCTGACCCTCCCGGCATGTGCATGTCTAGAAAAACTAAATCAGGGTTTAGCTTATCAATCAGTTTGTAAGCGTCTGCACCATTGGCCGCTTCGCCCACAACATTAATGTGCGGAAAGTGATTGGAAATTTGCTTGTACAACAGTTCTCTGGCCGTAGGGTCATCATCAACGATGACCGTGTCAATCTTAATCTTCATGACTGTAGATTTTAGTTAAGATGAAATAGAAGCCGGGCAGAACCAGAGAACATCGACCTCCTTTACAAAGGTGCTTTTTATCTTCACAAAAGTATTCGAGACCTTTTGATTGGTTAAATTGATTAAGAGTTCGGTTGGCTCGGGAAATAATTCGGTTAGCTGTAACAAATCGAAAGAGGTGTGCGTCACACTTTTGAACACAAATTGAGATAGATATGAAAAAGCTAATGATCTTAAGTGTTTGTCTCGCTTTATCTTTAGGGGCATTCGCACAAGAAAAAGTTGAGCCTGTTGAGCCTAAGTCGCAAAAGTCAGATACCACTAGAGTAAGACTGGGCGATTTAAATGTAACGATTGTTGAAGACAAGGAAGAAGACGAAGAAGACGATAAAGAATACAGCGATAATTACATAAAACAGGAACTCACACACTGGGGTGGAATTGATGTAGGGGTGAACATGCTTTTGAATAGCAACAATGAAACAACACTCCCTGATGGTGCAGATTGGCTAGATATAGACGAGGCACGGTCTCTTTCATGGAGCTTCAATATTTACGAGCAGAAAATTAGAATCATAAAGGATCATGTAGGCATCATCACAGGCGTTGGACTTACCTACAATAGCTACGGATTAAAAAACAATGTTTCTGTCTTTTCAAACAGTGATAGCACTTTCGCTATGACTGACACCTTGAATACGTTCGACAAAAATAAATTGAGAACAACCTATATCAAGGTTCCTGTGATGCTCGAGTTCAATACCAGTGCCGACCCAAAAAGATCTTTCCACATTGCTGCTGGAGTGATTGGAGGAGTGCGAATTGGATCAATCACAAAACAAGAATACGAGGTAGATGACGCCAAGCATAAAAACCGTGTGAAAGATGATTTCAACTTTTCACCCATCACTTTAGATGCAGCAGTGCGCATTGGATACGGAAACTTAACGTTGTTCGCCAACTACGGATTAACGCCGTTGTTTGAAAACAACAAGGGTCCAGAGGTGTATCCATTCACTGTAGGAATATCAATCTTACCATGGTAAAAGAGGTTATGTAAGTTAGCAACATACAGTATCAGGTGATCACCCCTGGAAGATTGGCTTCTTCCAGGGGTGATCTGTTTTTAAACCGAATTATTCCGCTATTGGATACATAACTCGAAATATAGACCCATTGTCTTTTTGACTTTCAAAGCTTAGTGATCCGTTCATCTTTTCGATGTGTTTTTTTGAAAGACTGAGGCCAATTCCTGTCCCTTCATACTTTCTAGAAACGCCCTCACTTTCTTGTCTAAAAGGCTCAAAAACTGCTTTTGTTTTTTTAATTCATTGTTCACGATGTTGCCAACCGCCGCTTCAAATAGTCTTTTCTCAGTCAATATAGTCAGCTCAACCGGGGCAAGATCAAGAATCAGCTCCAACCCTTTGGCTTCCGCCATATGGGCATGTTTCTCTGTTATTTATTCTATTAGCTCGTTGGTTTTTACCTTTTCAAGGTGAAAAAGCCCTTCGTCTGCTTGCACTCTGTTTAGATCTAAAAGACCATTAATAGTAGAAAGTAGTCTCAGTGTGCTTTCTTTTTGGGTAGTGAGAAGATTAGCTGCCTCTTGACTTTCCAATTCCATTTCAAGAAGGGTATTCATCCCTAAAATCCCATTGATTGGTGTCAGCAGTTCGTGTGATCTATTTGAAAGTAAGTTCTTCTTCAACTCAACAAAATTTGAACTCAGCTTGCGTGCTTCGGGCTCAGCAACCTCGGCTTTCTTCTCCTGAGTCAAATCAACAAGCATGACTAAAATGGAATCTATTTCTGATTTCTTATTTAGAATTGGCTTGTAGATTCGCTGTGCATAAAACGTTTGGCCAGATTTCATTGTCCTTTCAAAAAAACCAGAAACAACTTCTCCTTTCAATGCTTGCGCGAAATTAGTGTCAAAAGGACCAAACAAATTTTGTGGGACTACGTCTTTGAATTTCACCCTCTTAAGGTTAGGGTCCACATTAAACTCCTTTAATAAGCAATCGCGAAGCCTCGTCTAAACTCAAGATATACCCCGCTTTATCAAGGGGTAACATCTAACTGAATCCATTGTTGATGACCGCTTCAAGTTGGTTGATTTTCAAATTTAACCGCTGCTCAGCTTCCACGCGCTGATTCACATTGACCAGGTTACCAATGAGCCGAATAACATTGCCTTTCTCATCTGCTTCTTTCCAAGCAAAGACCTCATGGTAAGCCACATCTCCATTTGTCTTTAGCATCCGGTAATAATTGAAGTAATGGCCTTCACCTGTTTGAATTTGGGCCAAAAATCTGGCCTTTGCATCAGACCTGTCTTCTTCATGAACGAATTGCAGGTATTCATCGTACGTGAGTTTCTGGTTTTCTTTAATGCCCAATACCTCTTTGAGCCCCAGGCCTGAAGTCATGACATCATTCACCACATCGAAAAAGAATAGTGCTGACTTAATCCCCTTAAACGCCAGCGTCATCGTTCGTTCTTTCTCTTTTAATTTTTCAATTACCTCTTGGCTTTCCGTTACGTCAGTTGAAACACCGCTAACCTTAATGATTGCTCCCTCATGAACGGAGGGTTCTGCAATGGTTCTAATCCACTTTACTTCGCCCTTTTGAGTTTTTATTTTGCCGTAATGGGTGTACTTCTTTTGTTTGGCATAAAGTTCCGTTACACACTCTTTTATGGTCTTATCGTAAGGCGGGAGGAAGAATGAATAAAACATCTCTCCTGTTATGCGAATCTCTGGACTCAAGTCGAAAATAGCGTAGCATTCAAAAGACCAAAAAGACCTTCCATTTAAAGGGTTGTGAAACCATGCGCCCGCAGAAGAAAGCTGAGATATTTTTTGAAGCGAAAGGCGCTCGTTATTTAACTCGGTTATATTGATCGCTTGCAAATACACCTCATCACCAACTTTGGAAAGTTTGAGGTACATCGAAACAATCTCAGACTTACTAGAAACAAATTTAATAGTGCTTTGAGAAACGCTTTGTTGTTTCTCCAAACTCGAAAAGAGGTGCTGAAATAACGGGCGGTCTTCTTCTAAGATGAAAGTTGAAAAGTGCGGTTGTGATTCTAATTTTGAGGCTTCAAAGAATTCAGTCCAATTATCACTAAAGCGCATCAGTGATGCTTGGCAGCTCAAAACAGCGGCAAATTCCATTGACAACTGCTTGATATTTGACCAGTCTTGGTCTGGGAGCCTCACTATTTCAAAATTTAGGATTGTTTAAAGATACACTTATTTTCAATTGTCTTTTCCGTAGTTTGTGCCTTCCAAATGAATGATTTATACTCCTCTAACCCGTTAAAGCAACAATCTCACAGGCTGCAACTCCTCGTTTTGATTATGGCGGGCGAAGCCATCTTCTTTTTACCTTTTGTTCTGCCAAGAATATTCAGGCCAACGGTACTCGCTGTCTTTGAAATTGACAACTTTGAATTAGGCACATTCTATAGCGTGTATGGCATTGTGGCCATTTTCGCCTACCTGTTTGGCGGACCTTTAGCAGACAAATTTCCTCCCAGTAAACTCATGTCGCTTGCCTTGTTTTCAACCGCTTTGGGCGGGGTGGTGATGTACACCCTTCCTGGGGCTGCTGTGCTAAAAGGAATCTATGCCTTTTGGGGGCTTTCGACCATTTTTTTATTCTGGGCTGCTTTGATGCGCACCACAAGAGTGCTGGGTGGGGTTTCAAAACAAGGACTTGCATTTGGGCTTCTTGACGGGGGAAGAGGGCTTTTTGCAGCGCTCGTAACAACTGTGTTGGTGCTGGTGTTGGGGCGGGAACTTGCATCAGAAGCCGCCTTCAATGTAGAAGAGCGAGAAAAAGCCTTCAAAGAGGTTGTTCTTGTGATGACGTCATTGGTGTTTGTCATGGGTGTCATCCTTTTTTTCGCCCTCAAAAAAGTAGATGGTATAAATGCTGAGGAGCGCGAAAAAATTAACCTCTCTCAGGTCATCTCCGTTATGAAACGGCCTGCTGTTTGGCTCCAAGCCATCATTATTGTTTGTGCCTATTCTGGCTATCGGGTCACAGATGATTTCAGCTTGCTGGTAAAAGATACGCTAGGCTACAATGAGGTACAAGCAGCAGGTATTGGTTCCTTGACCTTGTGGCTTAGGCCAATTGCAGCCATTTCAGCGGGATTGCTCGCAGACCGTTTTAGTGCTTCGCGAATGATTCAGTGGTGTTTTGGGCTGATGTTAATTGGCGGAATGGTATTTGGGTTCGCTGTCTCACCCGAAAGCACCTCCGGTACAACCCTTTTTGTAGAGGTCTTCATTTCAGTAGTAACAACATCTCTTGCTGTTTTCGCCCTACGTGGACTTTATTTCGCCGTAATGGAAGAGGGGGAAATACCTTTAGGAGCTACAGGCACAGCGGTGGGAATAGCATCTGTCATTGGCTACCTTCCAGATGTGTACATGGGGCCGTTAATGGGTAAATTATTAGATGATTCACCTGGGATTGCGGGGCATCAGCAGGTGTTTTTGTTGATGGCAGGGTTTGCCGTGTTAGGGAGCGTGGCGGCGTTGGTGCTTCGGTTATTTACTAGAACTGAAAAGGGACTCCAAGCAAAGATTGGTTAGTACAATATATCTGCCGCTACTGCCGCCAGTACATTCTGATCATGCGCTACATTCTGAACAGAGACGTACTGCCAAGCAAAAGGAAGGTTCTGAGCGGCAGCACTATTGAATCCTTCATTGTAAAAATGTTGTGCTCTGTCAAACCTGTTTAATCCCTGCGCATCTGCGAACTCATTGTGACGCAAGCCCTGTGCATTGGGGTCATTGTCATTCGTCCCAATTAGAACAGTAAGGTTTGCAGAAAATAGCGGGGCCAAGTCTGCTGTTTCGCCTGGACTTGCTTCCAATCCGTACGGAAAAACAATTGTGTTATCTGGCACGGTATACCAACCTGCTGAAGCGGCTACCATTCTGTTAATTTTCGCCCCAGAATCAAAAATGAGAAACCGGTGCGCTATTTGGGCTCCTGCTGAAAATCCGAACACGTCATAGGTCGCACTCGCATTCCCTGTAAGCGCTTTGATGTAGTCAAAAACAGGATCTATCACAGAGAACGTCCACTCCTCTTGAAGGTTTAGCGAAATCTCACTGGGATTGTCTCCATCTTCAAAAATGTTTCCAAGGTTGTATCCGTCACCCCCTTCAAAATAGGTCTCTGTGAATGAAGGAGCGACCACTATAAATCCGAGCTCATTTGCCTTTGAAATAAACGCATTTCTGGCAGTGGCGCCGTTCCGATCACTTCCATGAAACACAAAAAGGATGGGCGAAACAGAGCTGCTATTTTCTGGAATGTGGTAATCTACTTGAATTGGCTTGTCTGCAAAGGGCGCATAGTCAGTAAATGTGAACGTGCCTGTTCCTGTGACGTTGCTTTCATCACCAATAACCTGCAGCTCTTCATTCTTATCGCATCCGCTGAATAAAATGCAAACGAGGAAAGGGACCAATGTAAATTTCATAGACGGACCAATTAATTTGCAAATATTGACTGTATTTGGGCTTTTTCACAGTCCAGCACTAATTTTATTTGCGTACCAATTATGTGCGCTCAAAAGTGCGCCTTATAAATTTGCCCCATTATTAAAACACGTCTTTTCATGGAAGGCTTGCGCAAAGAAGAGTAACCCATAATGATCCCATACTTCAGATTGCTATTAATAAAGCACTTGCTGTAGGGGTGAACAATGATGTTCTTAGCTTGAAGTAATTTGATGTAAGAAGACTCTTCGTCAGCACTTTTAAGCAGCGCCATTAGATGTAAACTCTCCGTTTGAAAGTCCTCAATCACCAGTCTTCCCGCAAAAGCTTCATTGAATACTTCTATAAAATCCTTTTTGCGTTGTAATGCAACCTCCTTAAGTTTCTTCATGTGATTTAACAGATGCTTCTTCTCAATAAACTGACTCATTAAAATTTGAATCGAAGGAGATAAAAAGCGGTGAGATAATTTCTGCAACGCTTGAACAGGTTCTAACAGATAAGAGGGTACGACCATGTAACCGAGTCTAATTGAAGGGTGCAACAACCTATTGAAAGTACCCATGTAAATTGTTCTTCCCTCTTGGTCCAATGAAAAGATGCTTGGAATTTCATCCGTTCTTCCGCTTACTTCGCGTTCATAATCATTTTCAATGATGAAGGTTTTGTTTTTACTTGCCCATGCGAGCAACTCTTTTCTGCGGTCAAGACTCATGCGTACGCAGGTAGGGTAATGGTTGGTGGGCGTAACATGAACTAGTTTTGGAGCGTGAAATTTTTTGTCTTCCAACTTACTCACCATCACGCCTTGCTCATCAAGCGTTAAGGCTTCAATGTTGGCATTCAGGCTTTTAAAAATGGTGTGTACGTTCGGAAATGTAGGGTTCTCCATGAGTATGGTGTCTCCCTGATTTACCAAAACGTTTCCGATGAGGTAAAGCGATTGCAATGAGCCTGAAACAATGATAATTTGCCTGTGATCACACTTGACGTTTCGCACGAGATTGAGGTAATTGGCTAAACTTTTCTTCAAAGACTCAACTCCAGAAGAGGGAAAATAAGAAAGAGAAGATACTTTGATGTGCCGCCAATAAAGATTGCTCAAATTCTTCCATTGATTTACAGGGAAGATGTCAAGCGGCGGCAATCCTGGGCGAAAAGCAACACTTTTATCGTCGGTCGGATTGATCTGTGCAATGTTCCGCAAGAAAGATTCCCCTACTTCAGATAGAGCAGGATAGTCAGTGTGTTTGTTCCCTAACTTCTTGCCCTTCGACCCAAATAAAAAATCTAAAATAAGGAACCCTGAACCTGGTTTAGATGAAATATAACCTTCCAAAATCAAAAGTTCATAGCTCTTGTTCACTGTACTTCTAGAGATGGCCAAAGACTCAGCAAGCTTTCGAGTTGGCGGTAAAGACAGCCCTGTGGGAAAGTCATTGTTTACGATTCCCTTTTTCAATACATTGTAGAGCTGAAGATAGAGCCGGTGATTTTCATCTACCTTCCTTTCTTCGAACTTCTCCTTTATCCGTTCTAATATCATTTGCTTTTGGTATGCCTAAAAAGAAACAATTGGTATGCTAAATCTAGGCAAAAAACCAGCTTCTTTGGTAAGCAATTTTTTTAGTTAACCACCAATTGGCCTGAAACCCAACGAATAGCACTCCCATGAGAATACTTTACATCTTCTTCGCCCTTCTTTTAACCTCCTCATTGTCATACGGCCAGCTCATCATCAATGAAGTTTTGTACGACCCTTCAGATGCTGATCTACAGGGCGATGCTAACGGAGACGGAACCTACAACCAAGAAGATGACTCGTTCATTGAATTCTTCAACATTGGTACAACAAACTTTGACGCTAGCGGGTACGAAATTTGGGACGACATTACTGACGGGACACTGCGGTTTGTAGTTCCTGATGGAACCATTGTTCCGCCGCAAGGGGCATTGGTTGTTTTTGGAAGCAGTCCTTTGGTAGGTGATTTTGGTGGGGCCATTGTTCTGTCTGCAGACACCACTCCTTCGCATCTAAATTTCAACAACAGTGGTGAAGTAATTGGCCTCAAAAATCTTGACGGTGAATGGGAATTGACTTTTGATTCTGACGCCCTTTCTAACAACCCAAATGAATCTTATACCCGTAATCCAGATATCACGGGAGAATTTGAGCAACACAACGAAAACACCCCCCTCCTGTTTTCACCAGGAACCATGATAGACGGAATGCCTTTCAACACAGGACTAGCAGTTGAAACCATTTCAGTGATGGGCGAAGGTGGTGTATCTGAGATTACAACAAACGCGGGTACGCTGCAAATGATGGCTACTACAATGCCAGACATCGCAGCAGATGCAACTGTAATTTGGTCTGTGGAAAACGGAACTGGGGCAGCTGCAATTGACGCAAGCGGATTGTTAACTGCTGCCGCAAACGGAGATGTAACTGTAACCGCAATGGCAAATGACGGCTGGGGAGCTACAGGGTCAGCAGTAATAACTATCTCAGAGCAAACGGGCATTATTGTTACCACAATTGATGTGCAAGGAGCTGGGGGCGTTTCTGAAATCACCACCGCTGGCGGTGAGCTTCAAATGGAAGCTGTTGTGATGCCAATGGACGCCGTAGATCAGTCTGTAACCTGGTCTGTCTTGTCTGGAACTGGATCTGCAACAATCAGCACCGGTGGTGTTTTAGAAGCTTTGACAAATGGTGTTGTAACTGTTGTTGCAACGGCCAATGACAATTCTGGAGTTACCGGCGAGGCCACCATCACACTGTCTAACCAAGATAGCTCAATAGCAGAATGGACTGCAACCTCTGTTCATATTTTCCCAAACCCCACAACTGATTTCATTTCTATTGCTTCAAGCGGAACAATTGAATGGATAGAAATTTTGGCTGCTGATGGAAAACGGGTTGAGACCTTTCAGGGCAACCAATCCACATTTAATGTGAGCAATTTGAACCCAGGACAGTATTTCATTCGTGCTAGCTCAAACGGTGTCATTGTGCACAAGCGATTCATCAAGAATTAATCACTAAAATTCGTTCGCTAGAGCAATCTGAATTTTAATCCTCATCCATTTTCTAACACAATACAATCCCCATGTTGAACAAAGTTCTTAGTGTCTTTTTTATCTCTTGCTTGTTTTTTTCTTGCAAAACAGATGATGTTGAAGGATCCTTTGGGGATGGGAACGGCCCTATGGTTGTGCTTTCAAGCAATGCAATTAACATTACAGAGAATGGCGGGGTAGCAACAATTACGGCTACGCTAGCTACTTCAACGAGCATTGACGTTTCAGTAGGTTTGACCTTTTCTGGTTCTGCCAGCAGCGCAGACTATGCTGAAAGCGGATCAACAATTGTTATTCAGGCGGGTGCACTTTCTTCAGGAATTACTATTACCGCTGCGCAAGATGACATTGAGGAGGGAAATGAAACCATTGTCTTAACTATTTCTGCCCTTGTGGGAGGAAATACTGACGGAACTCAAGAAATTACTTTGACCATAGAAGATGATGATGTTCCGCTTGTAGCCCAGCTTATTCTGAACGAAATACTCTACGACCCTTCTAACTCTGGATTGGATGGTGATGCTAACGGTGACGGAAGCTATGCTCAATCTGAAGATGAATTTTTAGAGTTTGTAAATTTATCTGCCTCACCTTTAAACATGAGTGGTTATAAAATTTTTGATGAAGAAAGCCTTGCCTCTGACACGCCCAACCACAGCATTCCTGACGGCACAATAGTGCCTGCTGGCGGGGTGCTTCTAATCTTCGGAGGAGGTACGCCAACCGGGGTTTTCGGAAATGCAATTGTGCAAATTTCAACCACTGGAGATCTTAACCTCAACAATGCTGGTGACGTCATGTACCTGCTAGATTCTGCGGGTGAAACCTTGATCGCTTTCGACATTGAACCCTTATCAGGCAACCCCAATGAATCCTACACAAGAGACCCTGACCTAAGCGGGAATTTTGTGCAGCACGGTTCTGTGGTTGACGGGGTGCTATTCTCACCAGGAACACGAACTGACGGAAGTCCTTTATAGCCAAATGGAAATCCTAGGCCCCATCATATCGCTGCTGTTTCTGGTTGTAGTCGCAAGACTCCTATTGAAAAAAGTATATCCGCATGCGGTCTTACTTGCAGCGGGTTTATTGATGCTTGCGCTTGCCTTTTTCTTGAAATTCGAGATGCCTGGCTTAGAAGACCCTACAGGTTTTAAGGGCTTCGACCTCTTTAGATACATCAAGGAGTCATTTTCAAAAATTGATGCTGGAGTTGGGCTGATGATCATGGCCATTGGCGGATTTGTAGCTTACATAGATCACATTGGCGCCTCAACTAGGCTTGTAAACGCCGCAATGAAACCGCTTTCGGTCCTTAAAAAGCACCCTCACATTACTGCCGTTTGTGTGATCCCAATTGGACAAATTCTGTTCATTTGTATTCCATCAGCAGCAGGATTGAGTTTGCTTTTAATGGCATCTGTTTTTCCTATTCTGATTGGTCTGGGAGTCAGCAGGCTTTCTGCGGTTTCTGTAATCACAGCATGCACCGCTTTTGGAATTGGACCCGCATCTGCCATCACTGCCAGCGCAACAAGTATTTCTGGGGTTGATACAATCCTTTACTTCCTCAATGACCAATTGCCGCTCATTATTCCACTGAACATTACGTTAATGGTGGCATACTACTTCGTGAATAAGCACTTTGATAAAAAAGACAATGCCCAAGAAAAGCTAGAGACAAAACCGCTCAGCGAAGCAAAAGCGATGGGACCTGTGCACTACATCCTCATTCCTGTTTTCCCATTGATCCTGCTCATTGTCTTCTCAGATTTGTTTAGCTTTTTTCCTGAGCCCATTGTGCTAGACACAACAACAGCCATGCTCATCTCCTTGTTTGTTGCTTTGCTCTTTGAATGGATTCGACTCAAAAGTCTGAGCAAAGTCATGCTTTCATTGAAGGTGTTTTGGAATGGAATGGGCGAGATCTTCAAAACCGTTGTTACCCTCATTATAGCTGCTGATATTTTTGCGAAAGGATTGATTGCCCTTGGCTTTGTTGAAGGACTCATTGCTATGAGTCAAAGCCTTGGATTTGGATACGTAGGAATTGGTATTGTGATGACCGTTATGATCTTCCTCTCGTCAATGATGATGGGAAGTGGAAACGCGTCCTTCTTCGCTTTTGGTCCTTTAGTGCCTGATATCGCCGCCAAATTGGGAGTGAAATCTGCTTCTATCCTATTGCCTATGAACCTGGCAGCCTCTATGGGGCGAACGGTTTCGCCTGTTGCTGGTGTAATCATTGCCGCATCAGCAATTGCTGGTGTTAGTGCGTTAGCACTCGTTAAAAGAAACCTCATCCCGCTTTGTGCTGGACTGGTTGTTCTCCTCATCTCCCATTTTATATAAGCTATGTTATTAATAAGAAACGCCAACATATACGCACCGGAACCCTTGGGGATAAAAGACATGCTCATCATTGATGGGAAAATTGTTGCTATTGAGGATCACTTCCATCCCAATTCGCTCAACGCGAAAGAGTGGGATGCAAAGGGGCAAACCGTAACTCCCGGCTTCATAGACCAACACATTCACATTACTGGAGCAGGAGGAAAACATAGTTTCTCATCCATGACTCCACCGGTTTCAGTTGCAGACTTAATTGCTTGCGGATCAACCACTGTTGTAGGTCTTCTTGGAACTGACGGTGTCATTAGAAATGTTAGAAGCCTCTACAGCAAGGCGAAAGCCTTGAACCAGGAAGGTCTTTCAGCCTTCATGTACACGGGTTACTACGGTATTGAACCTAAGTACATCATGGAGACCGTGCAGGAAGACATGACCTTCATTGACCTTGTGGTAGGATGTAAAGTTGCCATTTCTGACATTCGTTCTTCGTACCCAACAGCAACTGAAATGCTCAGGTTATTGCGAGATGTAAAGGTGGGCGGCATGCTGAGCGGAAAGAAAGGAATTCTGCACATACACCTTGGGAATTTGAGCACAAAAATGGATCTCCTCTTTGAGCTAGTTCAGAAATACGAATTCCCTATTGAACACATTTCTCCTACCCATGTAGGAAGAACAAAAGAGCTTTTTGAACAGGCCATTGAGTTCGGGAAACTTGGGGGCATGATAGACATTACCACTGGCGCTTCGAAATACACAGACCCCTACAAATCTGTACTCGAAGCCATGGATGCTGGTTTGTCAATTGATCAGATGACTTTCAGCACAGACGGGCATGCCGGACTAGATAGAAAAGACGAAAAAGGCGAATTGATTGGCATTAAGAAAGCACCTATTCAGGCCAATCTCCAGGAAGTTGTTTCCCTCATCAAAAAAGGCGGTGTTCCCATTGAAGAAGCCATCAAGCTTGTTACTATTAACCCGGCCAAAAACGTTGGGCTTAAACAGAAAGGAAGAATTGCTGTTGGTTTAGACGCCGACTTCTGTTGCTTCAATAATTCAATGGAACTCACTGATGTGATTGCGCGGGGGAAAGTGATGATGGAAAACAAAGAAATTATTTACAAATCCCTATTCCACGAGGAACAAACGCAATGGGTCTAAAAATGATACGTCTGTTCCTTCTGCTATTGGCAGCGAGTTTCATAACTGAATGTGCGCAAGCCCAGGCTCCTGTTTTGAACAAGTATACCTTCGGCGAAGGCTTAAAATTCACCGGTGAGAAAGGATACAAGTTTGCATTGACGGGGTTTGCCCAGCCGTACTTTGAGTCGAAATTCTACACGGAAGATTCCCTGGGTCAGAATGCCATGAACAGGTTCAGAATGCGTCGTCTTAGACTTCGCTTTAGCGGCTCAGTAGCAGATCAGAAAATTGAGTACCGCTTGCAAGTTGATTTGAGTGGTGTTTCTGAAGTAGGAGATGATGAAGGAGCCTTTTTACTAGACGCATGGGTAGGGTATAACATCACAAAAAGGTCTAAAATCTCTTTTGGTCAACGCGCAACCCCTACTGACAATAGAGAGTTAAGGATGAGTTCTGCAACTCTGCAATTGGTAGAACGAAGCAGATTAACCTCTGCATTCAGCAGCATTAGAGAGTTTGGTCTCTTTTACCAAGGAGATGTTCGCTTCAAAAATGGGATGTATTTGAAAAACTACATTGCAATTACGAACGGTGACGGGCTAAATGTGCGCAATGCAGATTTTGGAGGCTTTAAGTATGGTGGGAGAATTGACTTCTTACCCTTCGGGTTATTCACGAAGTTTGGCCAATTCAGACAAGTGGATATGGTTCGCGAAAACTCACCAAAACTTGTGGTGGGAGCCAGTGCCAGTCTCAATCAAGGAATGAGTAGCAGAAGAGGAAGAAACAGCGGCGCCATTTTGTATCAAAATGATTCGTCTGAAGTTTCACTTCCTGACTATTTCAAGGCTGGTGTAGACTTCCTTTTCAAATTCAAAGGGTTCTCAGCCTTGGGAGAAATTGTAACCAGTACAGCCAATGTCCCAAATGACATTACTGCCCGCGTAAGAAATGACGGTTCAGTTTCTAGTAATTTCGACGTGGATGGAGAAGAGAATGTAGAACGTTATGTAAAGGGGAGAATGATGTTGGGTACCGGATACAACATTCAAATGGGGTACATCTTCAAGAACTTACTTTCTATTGACGCCCGCTACACGCATTTAGATGCTGACCAAGATTCGTTTTTGAACAACGGTACTTTTTACAACAGACCGAACTACTACACGCTTGGGGTCAGCAAATACATGGGTCGTAATTACGGTTTCAAAATACAAACATCTCTTACTTATGTTGACCTGGCCGAAGGCTCAAATGACATCAATAGCCGCCCGATCTCAGGCAACGAGGTCATCTGGAGAATCATCACATCACTTGCCTTCTAATGAGAAATCTCTGGATCATACCGTTAATTCTACTTTCTCTGGGTTCCTGCGCTCAGATGAATCCGCAGTCGAAAAAAGTAACAGAAACATTCTTTCCTGAGTTTGACGTGACCATTAATACTCCTGCTTTTCAAAAGAAAAAGGGCTTCACAACGCATGACGAAATGATGGCCTTCCTTCGCCAATTAGAAGAGAACCACAAGGAAACACTTTCGATCACAACAATTGGAACCAGTCAAAAAGGAAAAGCCATTCCAATGGTGGTCCTCAGTCGTAAAAACGGCAACACGAACAAGGTAAAAGTCTGGTGTCAAGGTGGCCTCCATGGAAATGAGCCTGCCAGCACAGAGAGCATGCTCTACTTACTTGACCAGTTGCTGAACAACCCTGAATACATTCAATTCCTAGACAGAATTGATCTTGGAGTGGTTCCAATGGCAAACATTGATGGCTACGAAAAGCAAGACCGTTACGCCGCCAACGGGTTGGACCTCAACAGAGATCAAACAAAGCTCATGGCACAAGAAAGCCTTGCCCTCAAACAAGCATTTAGTGATTTCAACGCTGAAGTAGCTCTTGACTTTCATGAATACAGACCCTACAGAAAGGACTTTACACAAGTTGGCACCTTCGGAATCACATCCATTTATGATGTCATGTTCTTGTATTCAGGCAACCTCAATGTTCCTGAAAATTTGCGTGCATTCACAAAAGAACCATTCATTAACGATGTCAGAAAGGTGATGGACGAAAATGAATTGAGGCACCATGATTACATTTCGTCATCTTACCATGATGGTCACCTCCATTTCAAACAGGGGTCAGCAAACGCACGCTCCAGCGCAAGCTCTTATGCATTAACCAACTGCATCTCAGCACTCATTGAAGTAAGGGGGGTAGGCATCAATAGAACCTCGCTCAAAAGAAGGGTCATGTCAGGATTTCTTGTGGCGAAATCTTTTATGCAAACGACGTATGACAATGTTGACGAAATCAAAAAGCAAATCCAACTGGCGAACCTCGATAAAAGCGATGCCGTTGTGAAAATGAAATCCCTTGTTTCTGAACAACAAATTCAAACCATAGATTTAGATAAAACAGAAGAGATGACGCTTGATGTAACCATGCGTGATGCACTCATTTCTTCATCTGTGCTTTCTAGAGATCGGCCAACAGGCTACATCATCAGTTCTGACCAAAAAGGCCTTGTTGAAAAATTGCAAACACTTGGACTTGAACTTACCATGCTTTCTGAACCCCAAGAACTCCTGGTTGAGAGGTACATCATTGAAGACTATTACGAGCAACCTGAGAAATACGAAGGAAGCAAACTACAAAAAGTAACCACACAAGTCATTCAGGAAACCATTGAAATGGGCGCTGGAACTTGGGTGCTCCTTCTTAATCAGCCAAAAGCAAACCTAGCAATTGAGGTGCTGGAACCTGAAGCACCAAACAGTTTTGTATCGTTTGGACTTATAAAAACCGCTTCTGGCGAAGAATTACCTACCTACAGGTTGCTAGGAAATTATTTAGCGAAGAAACCATGAAATTGAAATCTCCCTCTAAAGTCTTTACGGTTTTGTGCCTGTCTCTTCTTTCGGCTTTGCCCGGGAATTCTCAGGAATCACCTTCTGAGCAAGCCAACTTTGAGTTAGGAAGCGGGTTGAGCTTTCAATTCAATGAAGGCGACTATTCCTTCAATCTAGGGGGAATGATCCAGCCCAACTTTGGTTTTATAAATGACGGTGAAGCTGACACTGATTACATCTTGAACGCCAGACGAACGTACCTGAATTTTGGTGGGGAAGCGGTGAAAGAGAAAGTAGATTTCTTCATCCAGCTAGACTTCAGCCTCAATGAGCCACTTCTAGATGCTTGGGTGGCCTACCATCCAATAAAAAACATCTCAATAGCAGTGGGTCAGAAACAAACCATTGCCAATAACCGCGAGATGTTGTTTATGGAAGATCAGCTTCAATTCGCTGATAGAACCCTTCTTAGCACAAAGTTTAGCGGCTCTGGCAGAGAGTTCGGCTTGTTTGTAGATGCGCGTTTCGGATCAGAAAAGTTTGTTGTGATGCCCCGCATTGCTGTGACTTCCGGTGATGGTAGAAACTCCTTCGGTGCAGATTCTAGAGATGTTGATTTCGGCGGATTAAAATACGCGGCCAGGCTTGATGTTTATCCATTCGGCGAATTCTCAGAGGGCAATGAGAAATGTGTTCCAGATCTAATGGGCGAAGAAAGTCCAAAAATACTTCTAGGCGCCGCCGCTAGTTTCAATGATGGTGCAAGCGGAATTGCGGGCGAAGGCCATGGGGATTTTATTATTTTCAATGCCGTTGGCTTGCCACAACTGCCAGATTACCGTCAGCTCTATGGTGATATCCTTGTTAAGTACCGCGGGTTTTCTTTGTTGGGCGAATATGCCGTAGCAACAGCAACATCACTTGAGTCAACCTTTGTTGACCCAACAGCCTTAAATCCACTTGTTCCCACAGAAATCAGCGAGTACTTGATGCTTGGAACAGGCTTCAATGGAACATTGGGCTATGTTAGTTCAACTGGATATGGAATTGACGCCAGTTACACTCAAGTGGCCCCAGAATTTGAATTCAATCCTAGCTCTATCCTTACTGAACTTTCAGCTGTAACAATAGGCCTTTCGAAATACATGAAAGGAAACGCCTTGAAAATTCAGGCATCAATATCCCAAATCACAGATCAGTCTGATAATAAAATCACCCGTGGTGACCTGATTTTCCAACTAAGATTTTAACAAAAACCGAATAGCCTTTTCTTTAATTTAATTTATAAATCATGACTTTTAAAACCTTTTGTACAAGTATAGCAATGACGTTTTGTGTGTGCTTCCTGAGCGCCCAAGACCTCATGATCACAGGCCTGATTCATCCTGCAGCTACCCCAAAAACCATTGAGCTTTATGTTGTTAATGACATCCCTGATTTGTCTCTTTATGGCATTGGTGTTGCGAACAATGGCGGAGGATCTGACGGAGAAGAATACACCTTCCCTGCTGATGCAGTGCTAGCCGGTGATTTCATTTATGTGACGAATAGCAATGTAGATTTCAATATCTTTTTCGGTCTTGTAACTACTTATGAATCGTCTATTGTCAGCTTCAACGGTGATGATCCTGTTGAGCTTTTTGGCAGCGGTGTTGTCATTGACTCTTATGCTGACGTTGCAGATGATGGTACCGGTTTACCCTGGGAATACAGCAACAGTTTCGCTACAAGAGTATGTGGCACTGGCCCTGATGTTACCTTCGTTCAAGAAAATTGGAACATTGCTCCTTTAAATAACTTTGTTGGATCAACAACCAATGGCGACGCTACCATTTCTTATCCAATTGGATCTTATGTGTCTTCTTGCCCGCCGCAAGGTTGCACCAATGCATCTGCGTGTAATTTTGACCCTCTTGCCGTTGATGAAAACGGTTCTTGTATCCTTGTAGGAGATGCCTGTGATGATGCTGACTCTGGAACAGAAAATGACACCGTTCAGGGTGATTGTTCTTGCGCTGGAACTCTTATTACAGTAACGAACAGCCTTGTTCTTACCGGACTAATACACGCTGAGGCGGCACCAAAAGCAATTGAGCTTTATGTGGTCAATGACATCGCAGATTTGAGCACACACGGAATTGGTTCTGCCGGTAACGGTGGAGGAACTGATGGTGAAGAATTCACCTTCCCTGCTGATGCTGTCACTGCTGGAACATTCATCTATGTGACAAATGACCTTGTTGCTTTTAGCGACTTCTTCGGCTTTGCTGCTGATTATACTGATGCAGGTGCTGCACTTAATTTCAACGGCGACGATGCTTTCGAAATTTTCGAAAACGGTGCAGCAGTAGATGTTTTTGGAGAGATTTCTCTTGACGGAACTGGAACAACATGGGAATATTCAAACGGATGGGTAAATAGACTTTGTGCTACCGGTCCTGATGGGGCTCTATTCATTGAAGCAAATTGGACCATGAGTTCACTTGACGCTTTTGTTGGACAAACAGCCAATGCAACAACACCTGAACCATTTCCGAATGGAACTTATCTAGAAGTATGTCCTCCTGTTGGTTGCACCAACGTTGCTGCCTGCAACTATGATTCAGAAGCAAGTATTGATGATGGCACTTGTATTCTAATTGGTGACGCTTGTGATGATGAAAATGCATTCTCTACAGGTGACGTAATTCAAGGAGACTGTTCTTGTGCCGGAGTTCTTCCTCCAACAAGCAATAGCCTCATCTTATCTGGCGTTTTATATCCTGATGCAACACCTAAAACCATTGAGTTGTATGTTGTAAATGACATTGCTGATTTAAGTATTTATGGTTTTGGTGTAGCAAACAATGGCGGCGGAACAGACGGACAAGAGTTCACGTTCCCTGCTGATGCAGCAACAGCTGGAGACTTCATTTATGTTACAAATGATGATGCAGCGCATACAGCCTTCTTCGGAGGAACCGCAAACTACATTACATCTTCTGTTAACTTCAACGGTGATGATGCCATTGAAATCTTCGAATCAAGTCAAGTGATTGATGTATACGGAGACATCAACGTAGACGGAACTGGAACAACTTGGGGCTACGTAGATACATGGGTAGCTCGTAAATGCGCTACAGGTCCTGACGGATCAACCTTTGTAGAAGCCAATTGGGACATTGCACCAGAAGGAACATACACTGGACAAACAGACAATGCTACTACACCAATTCCATTTGCACTTGGTGCTTACGCTGATGTCTGCCCAGCTGCGGGTTGTACAGATTCAAATGCTTGCAACTTTGATCCTACAGCACTCACTGATGATGGTTCATGTATCTTACCAGGAACTGCTTGTGATGATGCTAATCCGTTTACTACTGGAGACATCCTTCAAGCAGATTGTTCTTGTGCAGGAATGCTCATTCCAACAACCAACAGTCTCATCCTTTCAGGTATTATCTATCCTGGAGCTGCACCCAAATGCATTGAGATTTATGTGGCAGCAGACATTGCTGACTTGAGCGCTTACGGATTCGGAGTGGCAAGCAACGGCGGCGGAACAGACGGACAAGAGTTCACGTTCCCTGCAGATGCAGCTACAACTGGAGACTACATTTACATTGCCAATGATGCAGCAGCCTTTACCACATTCTTTGGATTTGCTCCAAACTATGAGTCAAGTGTGCTCTCTTTTAACGGTGATGATTCAGTAGAGCTCTTCGAAAACACACAAGTGATTGATTCTTTTGGAGACATTGCTGTTGATGGCACTGGCACTACTTGGGAGTATGTAATTACTTGGGCAAACCGAATCTGTGCAACAGGACCTGACGGTGCTTTTGTTGAAGCAAATTGGACCATTGCGGCCCAAGACATTTACGCAGGTGTGCTCTTGAATGCTGATGCTCCTGAGCCTTTCCCTGTTGGAGAATTTGGCCCACTATGTGTAGTATTAGGTTGTACAAATCCTGCAGCTACCAACTTTGATCCTGCAGCAACTGCTGATGACGGATCTTGCGAAATTCTAGGCTGTACCTACGCTATTGCGATCAACTTCAATCCAGACGCCAATGATGACGATGGGTCTTGTGCCTTTGATTGTGAGAATAATTGTCCTGCTGACATCACACAAGATGCAGTAGTCAATACTTCAGATCTACTCGTATTGCTAGGAGCTTTCGGCAATATCTGTGACTAAACCGAATGTTTGAATTCCAAACAGAAAGAGCCGTGCAAAAATGCACGGCTCTTTTTTATGCGCGTATTTTCTTAAAGGCTTATTCGAACAAAAGCATTGCTGCCTCTACAGACATGACTTGAAAATCATGTCCTACCCCCGGAACCTCTACTTTCGTCCATAGAAAAGGAAGTGCGTTGGCCGCACAAATTGACTGGCTCTCACTAAAGAAGTGCAGTCCTCTGGCATAGCGATGAGGTCCTTGGGCATTTGCTCCAGCAGAAGTATTCAGCACAGGATCATTCGGATCATTGTCTGCTTGCCCCAGATGAACGATCAGGTTTCGCCCAAAAAAAGTGGGCATCTCAGCCACTCCCGAAGGGCTCTCTATCAAACCATAAGGAAAATTGATATTGACATCAGGAACTGTATACCAGCCAGCATTCGCAGAGATCGCTCTGTTCACACTTGTGTTAGATGTGAAGAGCATAAAGCGGTGCACAAACTGCGCTCCTGCTGAGTGTCCGAACATATCAAACGAAGCAGACGAATTTCCAACGTCGTCCTTCACAAAGGAAAACAAAGGCTCAATAATAGAAAATGTCCACAATTCCTCTGGGTTCACAGCCCCTCCTTCATCTTGAACAAAGCCTGTCATGTAATAAAGGCTCCCAGGAAAATCTGCTGCTGAAAATTCTGGGGAGATAACGATGAAGTTATAACTGTTCGCACTGGAGATCCACGCATCTCTATACTCAGCGCCATCTCTCGAATTTCCGTGGTGCACAAACACGATGGGCATGTTAGAAACGTCACCAACTGGAACATGGTAATGCACCGTGATTGGCTTGTCTGCCAGAGGAGCATATCCATTAAAAACAAATGAACCTGTGCCAGCTTGGATGAATTCAAAAGGCGCCGGTCCATCACATACGCTCCCAAACGCCCCCAATACCACCAGTAAATCTGCTGTTCCAATAATTCCATCTCCCGTTACATCTTCTGGACAACATTCCGGAATAATACATGACCCATCATCCTTAGTAGCCAAAGGATTGAAGTTAGATGCAACAGCATAAATGCATCCAAAAATCAAACAAGAGCCATCATCAATGACCGCTGTTGGATTGTAATTCTGAGCGTTAAGATTGGTACAACCCAAAAGGGACTCTAACACAAAATCACCAAGCGGATAAGGTTCACTGGCGGCTGCATTAGTTGTTTGACCTGAGAAATTATTCAGCGCACTGAAAGACCAGTTTTCTTGCACAAACACATTTCCATCTGGTCCGGTGTTGGCCTCTCTGTGTGCCCAGCCTAAAGTGTATTCCCAAGGCAAGCCATCTCCTGGGGTTAAAATATCTCCAAATATGTCAATTGCATTCCCGCTTTCATAAACGACAAAGGCATCGTTGCCATTGAAATTACAAGCTGAACCACCCTCTTCAAAGTTGGCGGGAAATCCGAAAAAACTAAGGAAAGATCCGGCGTCATTCACCACGTAGATAAATTCACCTGCGGTTGCTGTTCCGCTTGGGAAAGCATATTCCACGCCTGGGTTTCCTCCTCCATTGTTGGCACACCCCAAACCATAAATAGACAGGTCAGGTATGTCTGCAGCAACAAAGAGTTCAACCGCCTTTGGACTTCCTGAAATTGGGCCGTGCATGAGTCCAGTTAGAATGAGATCTTGAGCAAAATTAAAATGAGAAAGAAACAGCGCTATAACAATTAGCAAAGAAGACTTTAAAGCCATAACAACACGTGATTTTACAGTTCCTTAAAGGTACTGAAGTCTATTGTGAAATCAGCCAAAAGAGGCCCCATTTCAACAAGAATTCACAACAACCAACTCATCCTTTTTGTACTAAATTTCAATGCGATAACAGTCGCCTTCTTCGTAGGATTTGAATCTTCTAAATTCTGACGCTGATCAACATCTCTAAACCCAAAACTCAATCCATCTCTGAGTTGATGTGTGCACCAATCTGGCAAAGCACCCCCTCAATCCTTGGCTGCCGGGCTTCTAGGCTTCTGGCCTTTGAAAAACCCACTGTTTCTGAGGTTATAAGCTTTTCATCTATTGGGGTTAGCCATTAAGGAATCAAAGGTTTGTAGCTTATCTTTTTTCATGCTCTCGTTATTCTCATTGCTTTTAAATCTAACTTTGAGACTTAGAGGCTGGGGTTTCATGGAGTTACGCTTGAGCAAACCATGAGGGCAAAGCCATCTAAAAACGATGTATTATACAATTTCAAGACGATCTAAATGAAAAATATTTTATTCTTTTTATGCCTCTTCCCCTCTGTTATTGGATATTCCCAGAGCCTTCCGATTAACTTTGAAGGTGATATCACGACCGAAGATTTCGTTGATTTTGACGGAGGAACGGCTTTAGTCACAGCCAACCCATTGGAGGAAGGAATCAACATAAGCAGCACGGTTGCATCCATCGTCAGAAATGAAGGGGCTATTTATGCCGGGAGCAAAATCATCCTCTCTGAAAATCTGGATTTTTCTGTTATAACAAGAATAACGATGAAAGTCTACACCTCAGCTCCAATAGGCACAGTGGTGAAGTTCAAACTCGAAGGTGCTGGACCCCCGTCAGAGTTAGATGCCTTTACCACTGCTTCCAGTGAATGGGAAACGCTAGAATGGATCTTTCTAGATACGCCTTTAGGGCTCAATGAAATTGTGTTCATGTTCGACTTTGGAAATATAGGAGATGGCTCAGCCAGCTCAACGTTTTATTTTGACGACATAGAGCAGGTGGAAGGACCAGCACCTCCAATGCCCACGGCTCTGCCAATCGATTTTGAAACAGGTCTGGAAAACACTGACATTCTCAGTTTCTCTGGTGCTGAAGCGATCATCATTCCAAACCCTCAATCCAATGGGATCAATACTAGCAACACAGTATGCCAAATAATACGTGATGGAGGACAGTTCTGGGCAGGGAGTTATATTTCTTTGATAGATAATCTGGATCTTTCAACCAACTGGGTTATTTCAATGAAGGTTTATACAACTGCTCCAGTTGGAACTACCATGAAGTTAGAGTTGCAAGGCCCAGACGCGGCATATGCTACTGATTACTTGACCACGACATCTGGAGAATGGGAGGCCATCAGCTGGAATTTTGACGGGCAGATTGATGATTTTAACAGACTTGTTTTTATGTTCGGTTTTGGGACTGTGGGTGACGGTTCTGCCACCTCTACGTTTCTATTTGATGATGTACAACAAGTCCAAGGGCCACCAATCCCAGACCCTATGGCAGCGACATTGCCAGTAGATTTTGAAGAAACGGTGGTTTCCACCGACTTTGAGAATGTCTTCGGTGCAATAACCACGGTAATCCCAAATCCACAAATTGAAGCTGCCAACACAAGTGCAACTGTTGGCCAGTTCGTTAGAAGTGGCGGACAAGCCTGGGCGCAGAGCAAGCTTGTGCTAACAGAGTTCATGGACTATTCTACACTCAGCAACATTACCATGAAGGTGTATACAGATGCACCGGTAGGCACCGCGTTAAAGCTCAAAGTGGAAAGTACTGAATCTGGAGCAGCCAACGAACTAGACGTCTTAACAACCGTATCAGGCGCATGGGAAAACTATTCTTGGGATTTCGCAGGTGACCCACCAATCTACAATGTGTTGACATTCATGTTTGGTTATGGCACCGTCAACAATGCATCACCAGAGGCCACTTTTCTCTTCGATGACATTCAACAGACAGACGGCACAGTTAGCACGAATGATCTCGTGTCTGAATTAACAGGGGTTCACGCGTATCCCAACCCAGCAAAGGATCAGTTGACGATAAGCTCTAACGGTAAAATTATTCAAGCACTCACTTTGATCGATTTACTCGGAAATGAGGTGATTGTTCTTTATCCGAACGTTCGCCAGGTGAATTTGAACGTGGCTGATCTAGCTAGTGGTATTTACATCGCCAGAATCTCTACGTTCACAGGCACGGGTAGCATTCGCTTGGTGATAGAATAGACCAGCAAAAAAAGCGTAACACTGCTTTGATGAAACGAAACATCTAGCTCAGTAAGAACGATTAAAAAAGCCCTGACCTCAGTGAGATCAGGGCTTTTTTTGTTATTTAACACCTAGATAGAAGGTGTGCCGAAGGCTGCCGTTCAGAGGGCTCAGACCTCAATAATCGCCTCTTCCTCAATCAATTCCTCACCTCTGTATTTCAGCAGCAATTGAACTACCGCTAACACATCTTTCTTGCAGTAAATTTCAATGCGATCTAGGTCATTCTCTTCATAATAAACACGGGCAACATCACTGCCGTCAATGTCGTCTTTTGGGGTGGGGATGCCAAAGAGCTTCGTGAGCACTTTAATAGATGTGTAGTTTTTGTAGTCTCCGAACTTCCACATTTCCATGGTATCAAGATGACTCACTTCCCAGGGCTTTTTACCCGCGGTATCTAGCAACATCGGAAGGGCAACACCATTCACCAACATCCTTCGAGAAATGAATGGGAAATCGAATTCTTTGCCGTTGTGTGCGCACAGTTGAAAGTCTTTGCCGTTGAAATGGTTGTTCAGCAAATTGGCAAAATTGTGCAACAGCTCCTTTTCATCATGACCATAAAAAGAGGTTGTTCTGTACTTACGCTCACCCTTTGACTGACGCAAATACCCAACGGTAATGCAAACAACTTTGCCGAATTCAGCATAGACTCCAGCACGCTCATAGCTGTTACTGAGTTCAATGCCATCTTTCTCTCTGAAGTACTTTGATTTAGACTCCCAAAGGCTTTTCCAATCATCATCAAGTTCATCAAAATGCTGCACAGCTGGCACCGTTTCAATGTCTAGAAATAAGATATTCTCAAGGTCTAAATAGCGTAACATAAGGTTCTATTCAATCACAACTCCCACCTTATCTATAAAGGGGATGGAAATAAAGTTAGCTTCTGAAACCGAACCTGGCTCAAAAACATACTTTTTATCATACAGAACTTTGCCAACGTAGAAGCTGACCCAATATTGGTTGTTTAATTCGAGTGCCTCGGGTAAAATTGGCTCAATTTGAGTGGTCGAAAGAGGGCCTACCTCTTCAATAAACCTTCGCAATTCAGAGGTCTTGAATTTTTCGCCGTCTTTCTCACCATAGCCATTGGAACGAATTAACACTTTCTCTAGTGTTTCTTCTCTGAGGTTGATTAAGTAGGCCGTCCACTCTTTTTCGCCCTCCTCATTCGTAAACTCTGTAATGGCCACTGAAACCCCATCTACTTCCGGCTGATCGATGTCTTTGATCATATCATTGTGCTAGTTTGACGCCCATTTCGACCCACTTCTTTAGGTCAAGGCTCATTTCATCTTCTTTCTCTTTGGCGCGCTCATGCCCTAAACGAACAATCACTAACTCCTCTTCGGGAACAACAACAATGTACTGCCCGCGCATCCCTCGCGCAGAGAAATGCCATGGCTCAACAGATCTAGGAGCTAACCACCATTGCCCCCCATAGTGCTTGACCAGATCTCCATTTACATCTTTTATCCCGAATGTTGCAATACTGGCATCATACCACGTTCTGCTCAAAACCTGGGTGTTGTTCCACTTTCCTTTGTGTAGCATCAATTTTCCTACCCTTGCAAAATCCCTTGCTGTGGCGAAAAAGGCTGAATACGCAATCTCATGTCCTTCTGCATCATCCAACGCCCAATAGGCATCATTCTCTGCACCAATGCGCTTCCAGAAGTACAAACTGAACCATTCACTCAAAGATTTCTTCGTTTTCTTCTCCAGCATTTCAGCCAGAAGTAAGGTGTTTCCGCCTTCATATTTCCAAATAGATCCCGGATAGCCCGTTACACGATACGGTTCCGTTTCTTTCCAAACATCATCGCCAAAATAGGTTTTCGCTTGGTAGCCAAACGGATTGGCATAACTCTCACCAAAATCTATGTTCGAACGCATTTGAAGCACCTGCTGCAAAGTCAATTTAGCATTGGTTCCCTCAGAAAAACGAGGCAATGTCTTCGCTATGGGGTCATTGAGCTTGAACCACCCCCTGTCAACAGCAGACCCAATACTCAAAGAAGTAAAACTTTTCGCCATAGAGAATGAATTCGACAAGGTGCTGACACCTCCGTCTTCGCCATAATATTCGAATAAGATTGAATCTTGGTAAATGACCAAAAAAGCCGTGGTCTTGAGGCTCTTCATGTAGGCCATATCTGCCTCATCAAGCGATTTTCCGAACTGAGATGAAACAGGCCAAGATTGTGGCTCACCCATCTCAACTTTTCGCACATCATGGTATTCAAAATCATCAATGTCAGGACTGGCAAGGCCCCTCAAATAGGTAGAGCGCAAACCTTCTAGGATGTGCTCATTTCCCGTGAGGTAAAGCACCGCTACAGCAACCAGCAAAACGGTTGACAATCCAATCAAAAACTTTATTAATCGCTTCATTTTGTGGTATTCCTTACGAAGGTAGCATTTGATAACCTTTTCGCTTCAATTCAGTACACTAATTCATGCGGAAACTGATTTTATCCATCTTCCTTTTATGCACTTCATTCCTACAAACGGAAGCGCAATCGATTCTGGAATTGCGCTCTTTGTATGACCAAGGGGAGTATGATGCGGTCTTACAAAAATTGCCCGCTCCAACTACTCCAGCAGAGCTTCTACTTTGGGCAGACGCACACCATAAACTCAGCCATTTTGATGATGCCATGCGCGGCTACACGCAGTCTGAATTGCTGGGCGAACAGTCAACTGATCTGTTCCTGAACCGGGCCATTTGTGCCTTTTCTATGGGTGATTTTGAGCTTGCACGAAGGGATCTTCTCACCGTAAAAGAGCAGAAAGAGGACAAGCGCATTCCCTACTATTTTGGCGCGATGGCTTACTTAGACAATAACTTTAAAGGTGCCACTGAGTTCCTGAAAGATGCTTTGAAACTAGATCAAAACTACATGGACGCCCACTATCTTTTAGGCGCCATATACCTCGAACAAAAGAAGTTTTTAAGTGCCGAAACGGCGTTCATTAAATGCCTCAATCTTCGCCCAGAATTTAGCCAATCAAAAGTCAATTTGGCCCTCTGTTACATTGAACAATTTAAATTTCAAGAAGCCATTGATGAGCTCAACCAGCTGATTGAATCAAACACCACTGATGCGTTAACTGATGCCTACTATCAGCTTGGGGTTTGTTACTTTCAAATGCATGACACTGACACGGCTTGTGAAAACTGGACCCGGGCAGCAGACCGGGGTGATGAGGATGCGAAAGCGCATTTAGCTGGGATTTGCGAGGGCAATCAACGCAGAATCAAACGCAGAAAGAACGTGCACATGGCGTTTTAAGCCTCTACGATTTCCGCATCGAATAAGTTTGAAATGTGCAGTTTAAGCTTGGCTTTCACTTCGGCCTCATCTACCTTCCCTCCCAATTCAAACGCCATACTTGTAACCGCCTTGTCATCTATTCCACAAGGAATAATCTTGTTGAAGAAACCCAAGTCTGTATTTACGTTTAGGGCAAATCCGTGCATGGTTACCCAACGACTGCATTTCACTCCTAAAGCGGCAATCTTCCTAGGGTTATCTGTTCCATCGCCAATCCAAACACCGGTTAAGCCGTCTATTCGTCCTGCCTTAATCTTGTATTCAGAAAGCATGAGAATGAGGGCCTCTTCCAGGTAACGCAAGTACTTATGAATGTCTGTAAAAAACTGATCTAGGTCGAAGATAGGATAACCCACCACTTGGCCGGGTCCATGGTAGGTAATGTCTCCCCCACGGTTGATCTTGTAATAGCTTATTTCTTGTTCTTCAAGCTCCGTTTTCGAAAGCAATAAGTTGGCTTCTTCACCGCTCTTTCCTAACGTAAAAACGTGCGGATGCTCTACAAACAGGAGGTGGTTCTTTGGCTCAGGAAGGTCTTCTCCTTTGCGAATGGCAATCTTTCGATTCACTGATTCAGCAAAAAGCTCCTCCTGGTAATCCCAGCTGGCTTTGTAATCTAGAAGACCTAAGTCTTTGCACTGAATTTGCTTCACTAGAATTTGCTCAATTCGTTCTTCAAAAAGTCAATATTGGTAATGATTACCGGGTCTGTGTTTTCCGCTTCAGCGTACAATAGCGATACCCAGTCTCCCAAGTTGACAAGGTAAATACCGCGTTCTTCTTTGGTGGCCCCTTTGGCATCCACCTCAATGACCCTAGCGCCTTTCGACTTGTAGATCTCTTTGGTGATGTCCATGCGCTTAACGCTGCGCGAAAAATCATCTTCACTGCGCAACAAAATGGCTGCAATGTCACCGTTTCCGCTTTCCCAGCCTACCAATTCATTGTGGTTCATTTCTGGGTACACATGGTGCCAGCAAAGCAGTTTTGAGTTTTCGTTCAATTGCTGTCTCCAGCGAATAGCGACCCCTTCGTTGTTTACTTCTGAATACAAGATGATTTGCTTACCTAGTGCAGCATCTGTGATTCTTTTGGCTTCCTTTTGAATGGCGTCATTTGAACTGCTTAAGAACGCGCCCATGGCTTCAAAGCGATTGAAAAAACCTTCTGGAGCAATTCCATAAGCTTCTAACACGCGGGCTAATGAGATGGAAGAATAGCCGAATTGAGATCTTGGTGGATTGCCTCCTGGTATGCGCACGATATCGAAACCGTTTGCTTCTGCCAACTCAGTCACTTCGCCCCCTGAACTAATACATGCTACCATAGCGCCTTTGCTAATGGCTTCTTTCATTGCGCTCACAGTCTCTTCTGTATTTCCAGAATAGCTAGAGATAATGACGAGTGTTGCTCTGCTTACAAATCCAGGCAGGCGATAATCATTGTTTACTACAACGGGAACATTCGCGGCCTCTAGAATGAGTTGCGACATGAATTTGCCCCCAATTCCTGATCCACCAAGCCCTGTAATCACCACATTCTGGATGGTTGAAGGAGGGCCCTTAAAATGGGTTGAATTTGCGTTCTTCCAGGCTTTGTTAAGCTGGTCTGGAAATGAAACAATGAGTTCGCGCATAACATGAATTTTGCGCAAATGTACAGCAGAAGATATTTATATCCTTATCTGATGATGCTGACGTGCCCTGTGAGAGATTGATATTGGGCACTTTCTACCGAATTTACTTCCAACTGCCATGTGTAAACACCGTCTGGAACGTAGTGGCCTTGACCTTGGTGATTTCCTGTCCAACCTTCGCCAGGCGTAGCACTTTCGAAGACTTTTTCTCCCCAACGGTTGAAGATTCTAAAGGCATAATGCTCAAGTAAAGCACCATTCACCACAGGGAAGAAGACTTCATTCAAACCATCTTGATTTGGGGTAAACGTATTCGGTATGAAAATACTCAAGTCTGGCACAACATCAATTGACAGCATTAACGTGTCAACGCAACCGAATTGATTGCTCACAACAAGTTGCAGGTCATAAACGCCCTGTCCCGGAAAGGTGTGTTCAAAATCTGGAGTAGTGTAAATACCACCATCAGAAATGGTGTATTCCCAATCTTCAGCCCCTTCTGATTGATCTGTGACAATGATGTAAGGAAGGCTGGTTGTAGGTTCGTCTGGGGTATAATTGAAGCCCGCTATTGGTGATGGGTTTACTTCCAGCAAATTCGGAATCACATACGCTCCTGAGCATCCTTCCTGGCTTGTAACAACTAGTCCGATGTTGTAGAAACCCGGTTCTGAAGCATCAAAAACAGGATTCTGGTCCGTTGAAAACTGTGTCCCATTGGCGGTCCATGTCCAAGTAACAATGTTACCATTGGTGATGTATGAAAGGTCTTCTAGGTCAATCATTCCTCCTGAGCACAATTCAGTTACCGCTGCTCCAAATGAAGCTACAGGATTGTTAAGCACGGTAACCTCTTCTAGTAAAACACCCACACAACCTTCAGAGCTAGTTGCGGTTAAATTAATGGTATAATTACCCGGGGCGGCATAATCATAATTGAAATCAACTGTGCTCAATTCTGTTCCATCTCCTGTTTCCCAAACAAATTCATCAATGGTTGTGAGCGGAATGGTAGACTCATTAGCGATCAAAAGTGACTCTGTATGGCATAAATCATTGGCGCTAAAGCTCACCTCAGGTATTGGAAACACCTCAATTGTTTGAGTCAGCTGGTCTATGCACCCTTCTGAAGTTGTAACGGTAAGTTCAATCTCAAATGTACCCCAAGCATCAATTCCTAGAGCTCCCGGGTTTTCGTTATTTGACCATGGCTCATTGTTCACTAGCCATTGCCAAGCTGTTATTGGTTCGCCGTCAGACGTGGAAGCATCTGAAAGAAGAAGCGCTTCGTTTTCGCAAACATTCGAAACAGGGAAGGCAGCAATTGGTGAAGCAAAAGCAGTCACTTCTGTGGTAATAACTTCCGCACAACCTGCATCAGAAGTTACCGTAAGTTCTAAATCAAACGTGCCCGGTCCTGGAGGCAGAATGGTCGCGTTAGGGGAGTCATTAATGATTTGATCTGTATCAAACACCCAGTCCCAATCAACAATACTGCCCTCTGCTATGGTTGAGGTACTGGATAGTTCAATTTCACCTTGCCAACAGAAATCTTCAGATTCAAATGAAACCGCTGGCTGAGGGTTTACTGTAATATCTGATGCAATGCTATCTGCACATCCGTTGATGTCTTCAAAAGTATATACCACTTCGTAGGTGCCATATCCTATTGTTGGATCGAAGGCTGTTATGGCTGTTCCTCCAAGTTCAAAAACCCCTCCTAGAGGCGTTCCTCCGTTCATTACTAGCAAATCTGATGCTTCACAAAGTGGATCAAAGGCGGTTAAGGCCACTTCTGGAAGTGGATTGATGTAAACCTCTGATGAATCTGCATTCACGCAGCCTAAGTCTTCTGTGTAGGTATAAACAATGGTATAGCTCTCGTTCGCTGGTTGGCTTGGGTTGAAGGTAGTTGAGGAAGTTCCCTCCACCGTATACGCTCCTGATAACCCTACCGGCAATCCTCCTTCCAAATCAAGGATTGGTTGATTGAAGCAAATTTCTGGAATAAAATCAATGCTCACATTAGGAAGTTGGTTCACTACAAACGGAATAATCTGTTCAAAAACACAGTCTTCATAACTCCCCGTAATCAATAAATTTGTGCTCACAGGGGCTTGAATCCAATACGAATCTGCGTCAATCTGTGAAAAATAATCTGGATCATTGATTAAATAACTCTCTGCTCCTGTGAAACTCACTTCTGCGCTATCTCCAAAACAGACCTCAGAAACAGGCGTCACATCAAAAGTAAATTCCGCAACCACTATTGGAGTTTCACATTCAATTAGGAAAGGACAGCCATTTTGATCTTCCATGATCAGTGATGGACAATAAGTTCCTGGCTCTGTGTAGGTATGTGCTACTTCAGTATTGTTGTTCGAATCTCCAAAACCATCTCCAAACTCCCAGAAATAGTCGAATGATTGATCTGCGGTGTTAAACGCTTCAAAAGTGGTTTGAAAAGGCGCACAAGAAACCGGGTCTAAACCTATTTCAAAGGGGCCGATGATGTTCCCAAAGTTGAAAAGATCTTCCACCATAGTGGTGTCATAACATCCCAATTCATTGCACACAATTAGTTCCACATCATAAACACCAATTGGATAGGTGTGAAAGGGCGACATTCCTGTACCAAGTTGGGCATCTCCAAAATTCCATTGAGAGCAGTTTACTACTCCTTGAGTTGTGTTTTCAAATTGCACTCCAAAGAGGCAGTTATTGACTCCACTTGAATAAGTGAACTCTGCCATTGGTGTATTGATTGAAACAACATCTGACTGACAAAGTGATTGCTGACAGCCTTGAGCATTTTCAGCTACAAGGCAAACATCATACAAACCATTTTCTGCATAAAAGTGATACGCATCAATGGTAGTTTGAATGTTGTCAGGCCCTGAAAGTGGATCATCAAAACCCCACTGAAAAGTTAGGTTGTCCCCAATTGAAGTGTTTTCAACGGTTAAGCTATCTCCGCTACAGAATGGATTGAGTATCAAATTGAAGTCTGGAATTGGAGGCGGCAATAAGTCCAAAATCTGCGTCGCTTCAGAAGCACACCCGAAAAGGTCAGTTGCAGTGAATGTTGCTGCAAATGTGGTATCCCACGGAGGTAAAAACTCATGAATGGGATTCAGTTCATTAGAGATCGTCCCATCACTGAACTCCCATGAATAGGTATCTAAGAAGTTTCCAAGCGGCTGAAAATCGATCAAGACGCTGTCACAACCCTCAATAATTACTGCCTGAAACTCTGCAAACACTAGGTCATTCCAAACGGAAACGGCGTCTTCATATATGGTGGTGGTTGAGCAACCTGAACCATCAACTCCGTTGATCGTAATGTCATAGTTTCCTTGCACCGTATAAGAAATATCTGGGAACCAGTTGGCCGAAAAAGAGAAGGTTGCGTAATCTTCTGTTCCATCTGCAAAGGTGGTAGTGACCTCCCAAATGTTCGCCTCATTTAAAAGGCATACCAGAGATGCGCCATTGCCAAAATCTACATTCCATTCAACAAAGTCTCCTGCATCTGTAGAAGCAAAGTTTGGCTCCAATGGGGCACAGCCTTGCCAAGGGTTTACCGTTAAATCTATTGGCTCTTCTTCTGTAACAATGGTGAATGTGCGGTCATCAGGACAGCCTGTTTCTAAGTTGTAGGCATAGAGGGTAACAACGTACGTCCCTGGTCCAGGAAATACGTGAGTGGGGTTCAAATCATTGTACACAATTGGAGAACCATCCCCGAAGTCCCATTCAAGAGAATCAGCTACAATTGACTCATCATAAAACGTTACGGTATTCAAATCAGCACAGTCTTGCTCGTATGAATACAATGCAACGGGGCCAGAAATGTACATGTAGTTTTCTAATAGCAACAAGGCATTGCAAGCCTGATTATAGACGCTCAGTGTAACGTCAAAATAGCCTGTGTCTTGGTAATCATGGATCGTACAAGAGTCTGGATAACTGAGTGTAAACCAACCTGTATTATCGCCAAAGTTCCATGAGTAAGAGGTACTCTCTTCCATTTCAGTGCAAAACTCTACGGGCTCGCCTGCACAACTTACAGTTGCATTGGCCATAAAATCAGAAACTACATTTGGCTGAACTAAAATTGTTTGACTTGCATCTATAATTGAGGTGCACCCGTTTTGGGTTGTCAAAAATACTTGAATGGTATACTCTCCTGGTTCGGTATAGGTATAACCCGGATCCTCTCCAACGGCGTCAATGATTCCGTCACCATCAAAATCCCATTCAATGTCTGTTACAATTTCAAGACTCTCAATTTCAATGTCTAGAATATCTACATTTTCATAAGTACAAATGACATCTGGATTTATAAAACTGATGATTGGCGGCTGAATTATAATAATGTCGCCTAGTGAAAGCGTGTCACTACAGCCATTGCTGGTATTCACCGTAAGGCCAACTGTGTAAGAACCAAAATCAGTGAATGTGTGCGCTAAATCTGTTGAAGTTGCAACCGCTGCCCCATCAATAAACCATTCATAATCAGTAATGCTTTGCCCTACGCTTTCATTTGTGAAATTAACAGTGAATGGCACCTCACAAGCGTCTTCATCATCAATAGAAAATGCAGCGATGAGCGGAACAAGAATTTCGATTTGAATAGACCCATCTGTCTGTGCCAAGCAGTTGTTGGAATAAACGGCTGTTAAAACCGGAGCGTAAAAACCTGGCGTGCTGTATGCAAAAACAACTGTAGAACCGGTACCGTCTTCGATTCCGTCTCCGTCAAAATCCCAAGACCACGATGTTGGCACAGGAGAGCTTGTATCAATGAACTCAATGGTTCCGCCAGCACAAGAAGTGGTTTCAGAAACAGTAAATGAGGGTGTTGAAGCTTGAATAACTTCAATGGTTTGGCACAATTCCGTTTCACATCCTATTTCGTTCTCAACAGTCAAACAAACATTGAACTGATCTACTGAGTTAAACGTGTGCGAAACATCGTTAACGCCTTGTGTTGTTTGGGTAAACCCATCATCAAAGATCCAACTACAAACGAGGTCCCCGCCCGTAGAATTGTTTTGAAAATCTATGATTGCCGGTGGGTTGCAATCATTGAACGTAGAAGGAGTGAAATCTGCTACGGGGAAATCACCACTCACGTTAATGAGGCTTGGAATGGAAATCGAACTAAAGCAGCCAAACTCATCTTCTACAGACAAAATTGGCGTAAACAGTCCAGCATTTTCGTAACAATAACTTGGATTCTGGTCAGCTGAGATAATCCCATTTCCAAAATCCCATGACCATTCGATAATCGCTCCACCACCTGTGGTTGTTTCGTCCGTAAAGTTGACACACAGGGGATAGCACCCGATGGTTGCATCAGCAGAAAGGCCAGCCGTTGGCGGTGCATGGACCAGTATAAAATCTTCAATGAGCACCTGTGCACCTCCGTCAATAGTCAATGCTACATCATATCCTCCTGGCTGCGAAAAGATGTCGAAGTATTGATTCGAACCAGATGTTACGGTAGTCCCGTCAGGGTAAGTAACCAACCACTGGAATGTTGTAACAGTAGCGGGGTCTGGTGTGTCTAGAGAAATAACTACTGGCATTGGAGCACAGCCTTCCGTCTCATCAAATGAGAAAGAAATCTGTGCTGCCAATCCTGAATTGATTAGCAGCAATACCAGTGACGCAATTACTCTTACCACAACTTAGCTCCCTTAGGTTTATTCTCTCAGGTTATTAACAAAGTTACTAACCTACTGTTAAATAGACGAGTGATTAGGTTAAATAGTTGCCTGTTCGTCGATGCAATCTCATTATCTAGACTCCAAAGATCGTGATTCGTCACCTACTAAGTTGTCAATCAGAGCCCTTTCTCGCATAAGTATATTCCTACAGCGCCTGCGCAGCTGACTCTTCTGGTGTAAAAAGAAGGTTAGACTCCCTTGAAAAGGCTGGGTTTCATCGTTATTTTCGAATCCGAATTGTGTAATTTTGCGACGAAACTAAATTTGAATTTCAAATGCAAATTCTTTCTGAACAAGAACAAGGTCGAAGAGATTCTCTGCAACAGTTGCGTGAGTTGGGCATCGAACCTTATCCTGCGGAAGCCTTTGAAGCTTCCCACTATGCTGTAAACCTCTTAACCGATTTTGAGGCTGGAAAACAGGTAACCCTTTCAGGAAGAATGATGAGTAAACGCATCATGGGGAAGGCTTCTTTTGCAGAACTTAAAGACAGCACTGGCCGCATTCAAATTTACATCAACAGAGATGTCCTTTGCCCTAACGAAGACAAGGTGCTCTACAATACCGTTTTCAAAAAACTTCTTGACCACGGTGATTTTATTGGCATTGAAGGGAAAACCTTCATTACTCAGACCGGTGAGAAATCAGTAGAAGTACATGCGCTAAAAGTGCTTAGCAAGTCCTTGAAGCCTTTACCTGTGGTGAAAACAGATGATGATGGGAATGTGCATGATGCCTTTACAGATCCTGAACTGCGTTACCGCATGCGCTACGTTGACTTGGTTGTAAATGACAAGGTTAAAGACACGTTCATTGCCCGAAGTAGAGTGGTGCAAACCATGCGTGATTTCTTCAACAAACACAGCTACCTTGAGGTAGACACACCTGTGCTGCAGGCCATTCCTGGTGGTGCCGCTGCCAGACCGTTCATGACGCATCACAATGCGCTAGACATTCCTTTGTACTTGCGTATTGCAAATGAATTGTACCTGAAGAGACTCATTGTTGGCGGGTTTGAAGGCGTTTATGAGTTCTCCCGAAACTTTCGAAATGAAGGGATGGACCGCACTCACAACCCTGAATTTACCGTCATGGAAATTTATGTAGCCTACAAAGACTACAATTGGATGATGGGTTTCACAGAAGAAATGATTGAAAAAGTTTGCCTTGACTTGCATCAAACAACTGATGTTGAATTCAGCGGAAAGGCCATTAACTTCCAGCGCCCGTTCAAACGGGTGACAATGACCCAAGCCATTCTAGACCACACTGGTTTTGATATTACCGGAATGGACGAAACGCAACTGAAAGTGGTGGCCAAGAAGCTAGACATTGAAGTGACTGACGCCATGGGTAAAGGGAAGTTAGTAGATGAAATTTTTGGGGAGAAGTGTGAGAAGAACTACATTCAACCAACCTTCATTACTGATTACCCCATAGAAATGTCGCCATTGTGCAAGCAGCACAGAGACAATCCTGAACTTACAGAGCGCTTTGAACTTTTTGTAAACGGAACTGAGATTGCCAACGCCTACAGTGAGCTGAATGACCCAATTGATCAGCGTGCACGTTTTGAAGAGCAAGTAAAGCTCATGGACCGTGGTGATGATGAAGCCATGTTTATTGATCAAGATTTCCTTCGTGCCCTTGAATATGGAATGCCTCCAACTTCAGGAATGGGTATTGGTGTTGACCGCTTGGTGATGTTGATGACCGGAAATGAATCTATCCAAGAAGTGTTGCTTTTCCCTCAAATGCGACCAGAAAAGTTTGAAGAGCAAGGTCCTGAATTGACTGAAAATGAGCAAGTGATTTTCGACCTACTTTCTAAAGAGAAATCAATGGGTTTGAATCAGCTTAAAGAAGCTTCTGGACTTTCGAATAAGCAATGGGACAAAGGCATTAAAGGCCTGACGAAACACGGGGTTGCCAAAGTGACTAAAATAGGAGAAGATCTAGTGGTTGAAGCTATTTAGGCTGCGCCGAATAAAATTTAAAAGGGTGGCCATGAGCTGCCCTTTTTTGTGTCACTCAATTTTTATAAAAGACCCAACCACCTGATCAATGGTTGACGTTGCAACAACAAGATAGCGCCCTTCAGCGAAGGTGCTTACATCTAAATCATAGCTGATGCAATCACGTTCAAGCTCTTTTTCGAAGATGCAGATTCCATTGGACTGATAAACGTTGATGGAGGAAAAAGGAACAGCAAACCGCAGCGCGATCGACTTACTAGCCGGATTTGGAAAGAGGTGGATTTGAAGTTCAACTTCACGTTCACGAAAAGAATACAGCCTTGAACTTCCCCCTCCATTCTCTGCCTCTTCAACCAACAACACACGCCCTTCCTGATCCTTAAAAACACTCTCTATCTGCTGCGTATCAAAGGTGTACTCGTCGTATGCCTCAAAAAGAGATGCGTCTGTGTAGGTGGTTAGGCGGTCATCTGAACACAAATAGAGCTGCGGACAACCCTTGGTTAAATGGGCGCCGGTTACCCAACTGGCTAGCTGAGTGCTGTCTATTAACTGTGCGGTTTGCACGCCCATTTCATTGGGAAGAACATAGTGCTTGGTGTAATTCCTGCCACTGTGGTCTTTGGAGTACAGGTGTATAACCTCGTCATCAACCACGAAAGCTTCGCAGTCAAAATTTCCCGAAGGATTGTACTGCATTTCTGCCAGTTGATCGCTGTAAGTGAATTGTATGGAGTCGAAATAAAGAATTTGATTGCCCTCGAAAAACCCAACAACATTCTCCAATCTGTAAATGACCATGGTGTCTCGTTCACTGAAGTTGTTGCCTATATCACCAATGTACAGAAACCCATTCTGGTCTGTTTGCAAATCTTCCCAATCTCTATTTCGTAAATTATCCAATGTGACTTCGGAAGCAAAGCCTGCATCGTAATCAATAAGCGCAAGTGCTGGATCATTGCCACTGTCTTCAATCATGATAATCTGGCTCATTCCCGGGAGTACCACCATGCCTGAAACTTCATTCCTTTCTCCAAAAACTTCTCCTAAGAAATTCAATGTCGTTTCCTGAGCTGTCAGCGTCAAAGGCAGCATAAAGAAGATGAATAGCAAGTGCCTCATTGCACCACGAATCGTTTTGTAAACTGACCCACGTCTGATTGGATTTCGAACAGATACACCCCTGAAGACAATCCCTCTAGAGTTAAATTGATCAGGTGTTTGCCCTGATTGTGGTCACGGTCCAATTCTACCATTAACCTTCCATCACTGCTGTAAACGGCAAGGGTGGTTCTGCCCTCAGCCTCATAAGTTCCGTTCAAATAAGATTCTGTGGGGTTCGAAAAGAAGACGATTGGGTCTGAGAAGCCATCCTCAAAAATAGCCGTGATTGTTCCCGAAAAAGGGAAGTTCTTTTGGATGCTCAATTGCTGTCCGTTTTCCACCACCCCTTCACTGTAATGCCAATTTACAAAGCGCTTGCCTTCAGCAGGAGTTACTGAAAGATCAATGGCATTCCCGTTGAAATAAACCCCCTCAAAAGGGAGTCTCGGATCAAGGGTGTTGAGTTTAATTTCACCTGCTCCTTCTGGATAAACATCAAAAAGGAGGTTTACTGGACCTTCCAAATCATAGGTGCTTACAATTTGTGATCGCACAAAGTTTTGTCGCACTGGAAAAAACCCAGGAATGAGGTCTTCTGAATGTTCTTCATAGACGGCAAGCGGCTCTGCCCACCGAAGAAAATGGGCTTCCATTTCTTGCTCATACAACCCCAAGATTGAGTCATGCTTTGACTCTAATTTTTCAGAGGTCAGCCTCGTGTTCATGTAATCTGCAAAGCGATTGATAAAGTTGCGTTTGAACTCATCGTTCTCCATCAAATTAATAAATATCTGAGCATTGGTTGCCCAAGACTTTTCTCCATACACCCAGTCAAAAAGGTCAAAGTCATAGGAGAGGAATTCATAAAGCCTCAGGCTGGTGTCTAGGTCATAAAAGATATAGCGCCACTTGCCTTTTGATGCGGAGGGTTTCCAATACTTGATGTTGTTTGCTGGCCAATCAGGATTCCCTGAAAAGAACTCGAGAATGAAATAGTCCAAGTAACTGTTCAAATCAAATTGATCTGCTACAACATCAAAATTGGCTTGTACATTTAAATCTGAATCAAAAATGAAGTTCTTCAAGGGGTCAAAAAGAGTTGAGTCGCCAATAAATCCGTAATTCTCTTTTTCCATCACCAGCACAGAATCTTTGTTTACTTTGATGTTCGCAGATAAGTATGTTGGACTCACTTTTTCGCGAATATTCATGATTCCCCAATACTCCCCATTGATATAAACCACCGCCGGTTGAAAGCCGAAACGTTCAAAATCAAAGTTTTCATAGGCCGCTATTTCATGCCAAAAAGCATCTCGGTAATTGGCGTGAAGAAAGTCTGCACCGCTATTTCTAAGCACCCAATGGCTAAATCTTGTTTGGTTCGGTTTTGTAGCGAAAACGGGGTAATCTATGTAAGCTTCGCCATACTTGGTCTTCGCTGATAAACGAAGGGGTTTCTGGTCCTTGGAGCGGGAGCTTTTTCCTCCGTGAATTTCTATTCCAACTTGTTGGTTAACTACCCGCTCTCCCTCAACGAAATATTCAAGGGACGCCGCAAGCTCAATCTCTTTCCAGAAATTCGCCCCAAAGAAAGGGTATTCAGGGTCGCCGTCAGGCCCTAAAGAATGTATCCCCACTGTTTCATCAAAGAACAAGTAGGGATCAACACCCAAACAAATGATTGGTAAATCATGCGCTGGCGCAATCAGATAGGACGCGCCTATAGGATCAGATGGAAGGTAGTTCTCAACCTGAGCGATGGCTCTAATGGTGTTGGTCTGGGAAACAATGAGGTCTGCAGAGGTAAGCGTCATGTCTTCCAATTGGTCATGCCCTTCAGTTGATGTGTAAATCTCACCATTTATGGCCTCAAAGTTTATGGCCGTCTGAGAAGCATACACCCCCGGCGATGGAACGGGAATGGGTGGCTCTGAATAACCGAGGTAAGGCGTTTGTGTATTTGGTCCTGACGCAGAAAAAACGTCAAAGTAACGGTAGGCATTATCAATCTCTGAGAGCCCATAGCTGTCATTTTCTCTGAGCTTTGGAAGATCCAAAGACTGCATCAATCCGTCTACACCGTGTGCTAAAAATAAAACCTCTCCGTCATTGCTGATTCCAAAATTGAAATGAAGCGGGCTCTGCTCAACATCCCCTTCAGAAAACAAGACGATAAACGCACCTGATTCAAGCGCCATGTCTGGAAGTTGCCACAGGTAATAATCGTTCTCATCATCACTCAAGAAGTAATCTTCAAGGTCAATTTCCTCAGCACCTGAGTTGTATAATTCAATCCAGTCTGGGGTGCGATCAAACGAGTCTTCTAATAGCCCATTGCCACTGCAAACCTCATTTAGGAGGAGTTGTGCTGCTGCTCCTAACGGACAAACACCAATCAACAGCATTAAAAAAGGAAACAAGAATCTCAACATTTTTATTTTCAATGGGTTTCATAAGGTACACTGCTTGCTGCAGAAACCCTATGAACATTGCACGCAATCTTAAATTTCATCTAATCTCAAGCGAAGCGGTTCTAATTCGTTTTTAAAGATTTTCTTCTTCAAGAACCAAAAATGAAACCCCTTTATATCTTGAGGTTAACTACTCTTAATTTGGTCTAACATTTAGGGAGTCTTTCATTTTCAATGTACTGCGCATGAATACGTCTGACTTATGAAAAACAAAAACCGCTCTTAAAACCGTTTTCTGGTGTTCTATCAGCCTCAAGAGGCTTGATGAGCATCTGTTTGGTCTCTCTTTCTTGCTGCATTCCCAACTACAACATCTACTGCGGTGAATTCACCCGCTTTCAAAAAAGTGCGTTCTATGTTCTCATTTCCCGCTGGCACCACTTGGGTCTATGAAAATAGTCAACCGCTTGGGCTTGATACCTTCCCGGTTGTTTCAAACACGGGCATAAATAATCCTGATGCCAATTTTAGAGCAAATCCTAAACAACTTTTTGAACGGGTAATGGGTGACATCATTTCCATTCATCATGAATTTGTTCCCGGGGTAACACACACAAATGTTGTCACCTTAGAAAGTGACTTCTTTGGAATTAACAGCTTTAATAGAAACCACTCCCGCTATCAATTTGGCGAAAACAGCGGGCTCATTTCCTATGAAAACCTGGGCGCTCAGGAGGGGAAATGGCCGTTGATTTCTTTTTTGCCGAATTAGATTAAAGGCGCAAAACCCAGCTCTGAAACCACAAGAGCAACAGCACCGTGCCAATTAACATCGAAGCTGCAATGGCAACTCCCGCTATGTAGAGTTGTCTTCCTTTATATCTGCCTGGCTCCCGGTTTGTTTGAACCAGTCCTATGATTGAAAGAATCAGTGCCACTGGCAAAGCAAAAATCGCGTAAGAAAAAACAATCGGCATTACAGCTAGAATAAAACCTGCTAGCCCTGAACTATTCATTTCACGATCGTCTATTTGGGCTTCTCTAACGACCTTATCGGGCTGAAAAGCTTTCGGTTTCTTGAGCTCTGATTTGGAATCCTTGTATTCCGCTGGCTCCGTTCTGTTCTTCTCATCATCAGCACCTAACATGCGTGATGACTTCGCTTCTTCTGTGATGAGAAGAGTGCTTTCAGTCTCTTCATGCGCAATGACCCTCAGGGAGTCACTTGTTGTGTCAACTCCCTCTTGTTCTGCAACTGAAGCTGTCTTTTTATCTGGAGTCTTGGTTAAATGGTCACCACTATTTTGCAGCTTTTTCTTCTGATGCCGCTCAACATGATAACCCGGTAAATGAACTCTTTTTTGAATGGTACAGGACGAGCTAAAAACCAAAAACACGAGAAAGATGAGCGCAGTGAGAGAGGAGATTTTCATATGTTCACTTCATTTGAAAAATGAAATATAAACAAAAAAAAAGGCCACCTGAAATTACAGGTGACCTTTCATCTTTAACTCTTAACCAAAACAAATAAATTCTTCGGGCTCTCAAACCGAAGAACTACGTTATGCTGTATGGGATTATAACCGGTTATGCTTCAATATGTTCAGTTTGATTAAAAATTATTTTTTCACCTTTGACTGGTCTTTCTTGAAATTCTCCAAAACACAAGAAAGGTCGCCCGCTAGAGCAGACAACCTTTCATTCATTAACCTGCACTTGATCTACACTTCAGTGCTTTCGTCTAGCGCGCAGCAGGGTTCATTAAACTGCTTTTTTGTACATGAACTTATACTTAAACCTGTTCAAGTACCAGTACATAATTGGCACAATGACCAGCGTTAAGAAGGTTGCGAAAGTCAGGCCGTAAATAATGGCCCAAGACATTGGCTTCCAGAAGACGTTGTTGTCTCCCCCGATGTAAATCTTCGGATTGTAATCTGTAAGGAGGGTCACAAAGTCAATGTTTAGACCAATAGCCAATGGCAACAACCCGAGGATTGTGGTGATGGCGGTAAGCAATACAGGTCTCAAACGGGTCTTTCCGCCCAAAACAATGCATTTCACTACCTCATCAAATGGCAAGTGGTCTGTTTCATCCATACCAAGCTCCAGCTTTCTTCTTTCGCGAAGCAAATTGGTATAATCAACCAGTACAATGGCGTTGTTAACTACCACCCCTGCAAGCGAGATGATCCCAATCATGGTCATCAAAATCACAAAATCCATTTGGAAAATTACCAGTCCAAGTAAAACGCCAATCAAACTGAAGAAGACACTGAAACCAATGATAAATGGTGTTGAAATAGAGTTGAATTGCGCCACAATGATCAAGAAGATCATGAACAAAGCAATCACCAAGGCCATAAGTAAGAAAGACATCTCTTTCGCTTGCTCCTCCTGCTGACCGGTAAAGTCAAACGTTAGGCCAGAAGCCATCTCGTAACTGAGCAATTCGCTTTTAATGGTCTTCACAATTTCATCTGCATTGTACCCTTCAAGCACATTTGATTGGATGGTAATCACACGGTCCAAATCAATGCGTTTCACCGCGCTAAAGGTGTTCGCCTTATCATAAGTGGCTACGGCAGAAATAGGCACCTGCTTGATTCTACCATTGGATGGGTCACGGAAGGTGATTTTCTGGTTCAACAACGCGTCTGCATTGTTTCTGTATTGCTCTTCAAATCGAATATTGATGGGATAGTCATCTTCACCATCTTTATACGTGCTCACTTCTCTTCCGAACAAAGCCGTACGAATGGCGTCTCCTACCTGGGCTGTTGACAGTCCGTACCTGCGTGCTTTCTCCCGATTGATAATGATGGGCATCTCTGGCTTGTTCTTATTCACATCCAGCTTCAGCCCTTCTATTCCTGCAATGCGCTTGTCATTGATGAAGCGCTTCATCTTTTCAGCAGCAATTAGAACTTCATCATAATCATCTCCTGAAATCTCAATGTTAATTGGTGCGCCCTGCGGCGGACCAGCAGGGTTCTTCGCCACGGTGATTTCAGCTTCCGGGTACATTTTTAAGTTCTCACGAATGGCCGAAAGCACATCGTTTGAACTTAAACCTTGTCGTTCCTGGAACTTCACAAACGACACCGTAATACGTGCCTTGTGTGGGGTGGAACCCAACTGCGGACCTTCATTCGGGTCACTTGTTCCACTTCCAACGAGGCCGATAATTGAGTTGACAAGAATCTGCTCCTTTTCGCCCGTTTCAGGGTTCAAAACAGCAAACTGATCACTATTAATTACACCAATCACGCGCTCCTCAATCTCTTGCGCAACACGGTTGGTTTCTTCAATGTCAGTTCCAATAGGCTTCTCAATGAACACGTTCAAGTACTGTGGCTCATTGGATGGGAAGAACTCTGTCTTGGGTGGAAAAGCCCCTAGCAACAGAATTGCCAGAAACAACAATCCCACAGTTCCCCAGAAGAAGCCCCATGGTTTTTTGCCAATCAATGCACCAGCCAAGAAACGCTCATAAAAACGTTCAAGTCTGGGTAGAAATCCTTTTTGGAAACGCCTGGTAGCGCCAGTAAGCACGTAAGTGTTCAAAAGGGAAAGTAAACCAGCAATGATCATCAGGTTTCCAAGCCAAGTAATCACGATCGAAAGAAGTGCTCCTAAAACAATCAGTAGGAGTGAAATGAGGTTTACGCGCTTCTTGTTCACTTTTTGTTCGCCCACCTTCATGAAAACAGCCGTCAAGACGGGGTTAATGACCAAGGCCACAATGAGGGAGGAGGAAAGAACAATGATGAGCGTTATAGGCAAGTACTTCATGAACTCACCCATCAACCCTGGCCAAATAGCCAGCGGAATGAAGGCCGCCAAAGTGGTTGCCGTTGAGGCAATGATAGGCCACGCTACCTCGCCAACACCGTATTTAGCTGCGTCATACGCAGACATCCCCTCCTCATCCATGAGTCGGTAGACGTTCTCTACCACCACAATGCCATTGTCTACCAGCATTCCCAATGCCAATACCAATGCAAAAAGCACCATGGTGTTGAAGGTGATGCCCATGGCGTTCAAGATCATGAAAGACAAGAACATAGACAACGGAATAGCAATTCCAACAAAGAGGGCGTTGCGCAGTCCCAAGAAAAACAACAACACACCTACCACCAAGATCACACCAAAGATGATGCTGTTCTGAAGCTCATCTACCTGCGTTCTTGTTTGGTCACTTTGGTCACTCGTTATGGAAACCGAAAGGTTTGAAGGAAGCACATTTTCTTTCGCTAGCCTAAGAATCTCATTGATCTGATCTGACGCTTCAAGCAAGTTCTCTCCAGATCGTTTTGACACATCCAACGTTACCACCGGCTTCAAATACTCTCTTGAATAACTCTCTTTGTCCTCTTCTACAAATTGAACGTTCGCAATGTCACGCAGAAAAACGATGTTTTGCTTTTCGTTCTTAATGATCACATTTCCAATCTCTTCAATGGATTTGAACTCACCAATTACCTGGAGGGTTCTTCGGAAATTATCTACCAACAGCTCTCCTCCAGAAATGGTCAAGTTCTCCTGTGAAATGGCTCCCGCAATGTCATTGAAGCTGATGTTCATGGACTCTGCTTTCAAATAGTCCACTTCCACCTCTACTTCTTTGTCCATCACCCCGCGGATATCCACCTTTGAAATCTCAGGCAGCTCCTCTATTTCTTCTTCAAGGTACTCGGCATAGGCTTTCAAATCATCAAGCGAATACTCCCCAGAAAGGTTAATATTCATGATTGGGGTCAGCTCTGAGATGTTCATTTCGAACACGTTCGGCTCTGCCGGAAGGTCTTTTGGGAACTCCGGATCAGCCTTCGCAGCGTCAACCTTGTCTTTCACCTTTCTCAAGGCTTCGTCAATGGACACGTCGAAATCAAACTCCACCATGATCACTGAATACCCTTGCGTTGAGGTTGAAGTAATTTCGTCAACCCCGGTAATGGTGTTCAGTTCCTTCTCTAACGGACGGGTAATGAGCTTTTCAATGTCTGTAGGTCCGTTTCCTGGGTAAGGCGTTCCAATGTAAATCTGCGGAATCACTACTTCAGGAAAAGCCTCCTTGGGAACGGTGAGGTAGGAATAAAGCCCCGCTATTAAGATAAGGGCGATAAGGACTGAGACCGTTGTTTTATTATCTAGGGACAGCGTTGAAAGGGCAAACTCTTTGAGTTTTTCTTTCCTTGGCTTCGGTTGCCCCTCTTCTTTGATATCTTCTTTCATGATGTCGTTTGAATTGAATCAGGAACCTCCCTATTTCGTTGAAATTGCGTTCATTTCTGAGAGCTCTACTTCTTCTCCGCTCACTACTCTTCTGGCTCCTTTGTCTACAATCAGATCTCCCGGTTTCAGTCCGCCTGAGATGTAGGTATCATCTCCATAAGATCCGCCTAACGTTACAATGCGTTTTTCAACTTCGTAGGTAGCTCCTTTCGCGTTGAGCACATAAACAAATTCATTTCCTTTTGAATCTTGCTGCACCATTGCGTTTGGAATAACGGTTACGCTATCAAGGTGCATATCGTTAATTTTCAAAGAGGCGAACATATTCGGTCTGAAACTGGCGTCTTTAGTAAGGTCTAGGGCTATTTCGAAGGTTCTGTTCTCAGGGTTGATGAATCTTCCAACACGATTAATTGTAGAGGCCACCGTGTCAATACCTGGCACAATGACTTGCGCAGACATCCCGAGGGAAATCTTAGAAAGGTAGTTTTCACTTACATCAGCGGTCACATACATGTTGTCAAGGCTTATGATTCGCGCAACGGGCATAGCGGGGGAGGCCATCTCACCTACTTTTGGTGTGATACCATCTATGGTGCCAGCAAAAGGTGCATTCACCGTGCCCATGCTCACTTGCTTTTGCAAAGTAGAAAGCGTGTTCTCTAACCGTGTCTTGTTCGTTTTCGCTTCAAGAAACTGGATTTCAGAGCCAATGTTTTGGTCCCAAAGACGCTTTTGTCTTTCAAACACCTCAACAGCAAAATCGTATTGTGTTTCTACTTCGGTGATGTTCTTACGAATGAGCTCTGTGTCCAAAGCCATTAGCCGTTGCCCCTTAGATACAGATTGTCCTTCAGAAACGAAAATGGCGGTAATAACGCCCTGTGATTCTGGAAACACCTGTGCGTTTAGGTCTGTTTCAATGTTTCCTTGCACCGTAAAGAAGTGATCAAAATCGCTTGAAACTACTTTCAAGGCAGTCACTTGTGGTAAGCTGAACTCATCAGAAAGTTCAGCAATCTTATCATCAATCTTCATGATTTCAGCCCCAATGCGAGAGGTTTCTGTTTTAAGCGAATCGCGTTGTTCTTTCAATCGTGAGAGGTCTTCGTTCTCAGGTGCGGCACAACCTATAAGGAAGAGAGCAGCTCCAATAATGGTAAAATAAGTTTTCATGTTTTGGAAGTGTTTAAAGGTCATATTATAGGTTGCTAAGGGCTTTGTTCAAGCGTGTTCTAGCATTTAACAATTGCAAAGTTGAGTTGACGTAATTGCCTTGTGAAGTGAGCAGTTGGTTTTGGGCTTGGGTAAGCTCAAAACTCGTTGCAACTCCTTCATTGTACTTGATTTGGGTTTTATCGAAAATCCGTTGCGCTAGCAATAGATTCCTATTTTGAATCGCGCGTTGATCAATTGTAAAGTCAAACTCTAGTTTAGAAGAGTTGTAGTCAAGCATTGCGCCTTGCTCAATTTGCACCAAGGCTGCTTCTGCGCGCTCTAAATCAATTTTCGCTTTTTGAATGCGGTGCGATCCTGCTCCACCTGCAAAAATGGGTACTGACAATTGAAGTCCCCAGAGTTGCGTTGGGTACCAAGCCTGGTCACCATCTAAAAAGTTAAATTCAAAACGTTGGGCATTCTCTTGGTAGGTGTAAAAGGCTCCTACTGAAGGCAAACCACGTGCTTTCTCGTTTTTCACCCCAAGTCTCGCAAGTGATACATTTTGTGATTGAACGCGGAAGTCATAGTTGTTTCCAATGACGAAAGGCGTGGTTAACATTCCGCCTGATTCATTGGCATCGGTCAAGCTCTCAATGTTGTCTGTAAGTTTGATTTCCTTTCGCAAGTCAAGCCCCATTTGGAACTTGAGCATGTCTGCCGCAATCTTCGCTTGGTTCTCAGCGTAGTTGATCCGCGAATCCAAATCTGCCAAACTCAGCTGGAGTTGATCTACATCCATTTCTTCGGCGAAGCCATTCTCAAACAACGCCGATGTCTGAGTGAAGGTTTTTTCTAATATCGTTCTACTATTCTTGAGCAGATCCGTATTTTCCATGGAGATTAAAACCATATGGTACGCCTCTGCTACGGAAGTTTTAGTATCAGCCTCTGATTTTTCAATGCGCATGACCATGGCTTCAGCATACACCTTTGAGGCTTGCACCCCAATGAAGAAAGAGCCGTCAAAAATCAATTGTGAAGCTGAAAGTCCAGCCGTAAGCGTTTGATCAGCGCCAAATTGAAATTCACTTATGGCGTCTGGATTTGCAGTTGGAGCGTTCAATGGAACACCGGTTTCGTCTGCAACACCTCCTAAAAAGTTAACCAAATAATCAGGAAAACCGAAAACATCTCCTTGAGCAACTTGAACTGGAATGTCAATGAAGTTGTTGTACTCAAGACTTCCATTCAATTGAGGAAGTCCTGAAGCAAGTGTTTCTTTCACCTCTCGTTCAGCTATTGACGCATCCATGCGCGCATTTTTTACAGCGAATGCATGCTCAACCGCATAGTTCTGCGCTTCAATTAGGCTGAAACTTTGGCTGGTTTGACCCATTGCTATAGCTGAAAAAGCCACGAAAACAATTACGGCCAATGGTTTGAAAATCATAATGTTAAGAGTTTTGAGTTTGTCAGTTTTGAGTTTGTTCCGTTTTAATTTTTTCAATCAGGTATTCTCGCCCTTGATCGCTGGATATTCCTCTAATGTGGTATCTAAACAGCTCTAAGTAGAGCTCTTGTAAGGTGTTCTTAGATTGAATGAATTGTTCGCTATGGAAAATGGCCTCTACAGACTTCACATAGATGTGTGCAATCACATCTGCTTTGAGGTCTTTGCGGTAAAACCCCTCTTCAATGCCCTTTTCTACGTTGGCCTTAACAGAACTATATATGTTCTTATTCCGCATCTCCTCTGTCTGTTGGAGCACTTCAGGATAGTACTTTTCCATATCAAACATGATGGATGGATGTACGTCTTTGATTATGTCTTTAATGAAGTGCATGGTCTCGAAACTCTCATCTATCGCATTCAATTGAAGCAATGATATCCGTTGAATCTCTTTCTCCTCTTGATAACAATGCAAGAAGAAACACTTCTTTACAAGGTCTTCTTTGTCTGAAACATATTTATAGAGGGTTTTCTTGGAAACGCGAAGGTGCCTCGCAATGTCTTCCATATTCACGCTCTTAATTCCAAAGCGCATAAAAACAGCCTGTGCGTCTGAAACTAACTTGGTGATTTTTTCTTCCATGGCCACAAAAGTACACTCTTTTTACACACGGAAACGTTTTTATGTCAAAAACGTTTCCGTGTGTAAGTTTTGCTGCAAAGAAACGCTATTCTTCTTCTGCTAGACGGCACCATTTAGCTGAACCGTCCGAATGAGGGATTGAACAGCCAGAATTTAAACTGAAATAGACAGGTTTTTTTTTAAAGTGATTCTAGACGTTAAAAAGGCCCTCGATTAAGCCATCATCAACACTATTTGGGAGCGTTACTTTGAGCTTTGGTTCGGCTTCCATGGCGCGTTTAATGGCGAAAATAGCTTCGTCATTCCTTGCCCAGCTGCGTCTAGCAATGCCATTGTTCACGTCCCAGTGTAGCATGCTTTTCAATCTGCGCTCACTGTCTGCTGACCCATCAAGGAGCATTCCAAATCCACCATTGATTACTTCTCCCCAGCCCACTCCACCGCCATTGTGCAGTGAAATCCAAGTAGCACCGCGAAAAGCGTCACCGGCAAAGTTTTGCACGGCCATGTCTGCTGTAAAAGAAGATCCGTCATAGATATTCGAGGTTTCTCTGTACGGAGAGTCTGTTCCGCTCACATCATGGTGGTCTCGTCCCAAAACAATTGGTCCGCTGAGTTTTCCATCAGCAACCGCATCATTGAATGCCTTCGCAATGCGCGTTCTCCCTTCCGCGTCAGCGTAAAGAATACGTGCCTGTGAACCCACCACCATTTTGTTCTCCATGGCGCCTTTGATCCACTGAATGTTGTCTGCCATCTGCTGTTGAATCTCTGGAGGTGCCGTTTTTCGCATCTCTTCCAACACCTCACAAGCAAGGTTGTCTGTAAACGCAAGGTCTTCTGATTTCCCACTGCAGCAAACCCATCTGAACGGACCAAATCCGTAATCAAAGCACATGGGGCCTAGAATATCTTGCACGTAAGACGGATATCTAAACCGGATGCCATCTTCTGCCATCACATCTCCTCCTGCTCTGGACGCTTCCAATAAAAAGGCATTTCCGTAGTCGAAAAAGTACGTGCCTTTGGCCGTGTGATTGTTCACCGCGGTTGCGTGTCTTCTCAAAGATGCTTGCACGTGTTCCTTGAACTCCGCCGGCCTGTCAGCCATCATCTGGTTCGCTTCGTCAAAAGAGAGCCCAACAGGATAATATCCTCCCGCCCAAGGATTGTGAAGCGATGTTTGGTCAGAACCCATTTCTATGTGAACGCCTTCTTGATCAAATTTTTCCCACACATCAACAATGTTGCCCAGGTAAGCATACGAAATCACTTGCCCCTCTGCCTTTGACTGCTGCACCTTTGCGCACAACTCATCAAGGTCTTCAACCACCTCATCTACCCACCCTTGTTCGTGGCGTTTCCATGCTGCGGCCGGATTCACTTCTGCGGTCACAGAAACAACGCCAGCAATGTTCCCTGCCTTTGGCTGCGCACCACTCATTCCGCCCAACCCGGCAGTTAAAAAGAGCATTCCTTTGGTTGCATTGTTACCAGGCCTGATTTTACGGGCAGCGTTTAACACAGTAATGGTTGTTCCGTGCACAATTCCTTGTGGACCTATGTACATAAATGAACCCGCCGTCATCTGTCCGTATTGGGACACGCCCAACGCATTAAATTTCTCTAGATCGTCTGGTTTTGAGTAGTTCGGAATGACCATTCCATTTGTAACTACAACTCTTGGCGCATCTGTGTGCGAAGGAAAAAGCCCCATTGGATGGCCACTGTACATCGCCAAGGTTTGGTCATCTTCCATTTCAGAAAGGTACTTCATGACCAATCTGTACTGTCCCCAGTTTTGGAAAACAGCCCCATTTCCGCCGTACGTGATTAACTCATGTGGGTGCTGAGCTACAGCAGGGTCCAAGTTGTTTTGAATCATCAACATAATGGCCGCTGCCTGCTGGCACTTCGCAGGATACCATTCAATTGGTCTCGCGTGAATGGTGTAGTTAGGACGAAACCGATGCATGTAGATGCGACCGTACTCTTTTAACTCTGCAGCAAACTCAGGCGCCAATACGGCGTGCTGTTCTTTAGGAAAGTAGCGAAGGGAATTTCGCAGTGCCAGTTCCTTTTCTGCTTTTGACAAAATATCTTTCCTCCTAGGGGCATGACTCACGCTCGAGTCAATTGCCTGAATTGCTGGCAACACAGAAGGAATACCCTCCTCTATTTGTGCCCTAAAATCTTCTATGCTGAGTGTTTCGTTCAATTCTAACATGCGATAAAGTTATTCGGCCTGACCTTTTTTAAACCCGTATGGACAGTGTTTACATCCATTTTTGCAGCAGTAACCTCTTTTAAGGTGATACTGTTCAGTAAACACCATGTACCCCTCTTTTGAGGTATAAAAATCACCTGGCTCCAGTTGATTCCGTTTACCGAATCCAGTCATGTCATCTGCCATGCCTCAAAGGTACTAAATGCGATTCTAGGTTATGCCTTTTTCACCCAAACGGGTGACGCCCACCTCAACCGACTCTGCGAAGCAGTGTCACATAGCAGTACCCCTCGCCACAGCTTCGCGCAGCAGGGGTTGCACCCTAGTAATCCTCATCGTCCAACTCAATCTTCACCTTTTCCTTCTCCTCCTCATTGGCCTTCAGCAGCTTCCACAACTTCTTACCCTGCTTCTCCTCTTTCGCGGTTGTTGAACTCTTCTTCGGCTTATCATCTCCTCCTTCGCCCCAATCAACCGTAACACCCGTCTTTTTTGGTGGCGTTTCTTCTGGCGTGCTTGTGCTGTCTTTTCCACCAAATAAATTCAGCTCTTCCCTGAGAAGTTGTTTGAAACTCTCTTTCTCTTCCTGGCGCTCCTGCTTACGCACTTCTTTTCGCGCCAAACGATCATAACCAAAATTCGGATTGTCTGTAGTCCCTGTCATACTCAGAAAGAACCTATTCCCTAATCCGTCATCTTCCACCTCACCAAACTCAGTCTGATTGGCCTGAATAAGGAAGTCTCGCAGGTACAGCCCAACCGAATAATCAATGCTCTGATTGAACCAGTGCGATCCTTTCACGGTAATGTCCATGGCTGATGAATGGATGTCCATGGTGGGGAAATAGATCCGTTCATTGCGAATTTCAATCTGATTTTCCAGCGTTTCGAAGTGAATGTGTTTGAGTTTTTCTTCCAACGCAGCTGTTCTAACAAAAGGCGAAATCAGCTTGTTTTCTTTCATGTACTGACTAATGTGCGCCATGCTTTGCAGCTCAATCAGCTCGCCGTTTTCAAGCTTCAAATCAATGTGACTCACAATGCTGGCGGGATCAATCTCCAATGATTTGGACATGTACGCTCTGAAGGTTGCGTCTGCCGTACAAAGTCCGTGCACATTGGCTGACGTAATAAAATCTTGGCCGAAGTCTTCAAATTCTTCAAACAGTTGGGCGATGTCAATCTTGCGCATGTGGCTTTCAACGCTGAGGCTGTATCCATTGTCAGCGCGGGTGTTGCTGAGCGACATAGAATAGGTTCCGCCGGCGGTTTGGCAGCTCATGTTCCGAAAGTAAATGCCTTGGTGGTCCATGCTTAAATCGCCTTTCATTGTGCTTGCGCGAAACTCCCTGAATGAAAATTGAGCAATGTTCGTAGACAGTTTTAAAACAATGTTCGAAGGCAAATCAACATCGTAAGCTTCGGCAGACGTTGCCTCAGAAACAGCTTCATTTGAAACAAAGGAATTTAGGTCGAAAAGGTTGCTTTGGCAGTCTGCGTCAACATACAAAGTAGCACCTTCATTCATGGCCCAAGGCACGAAATTGGTGAGTTTTCCTTTGAGTAAAAGGTCCGTTTCGCCCACTTTCAAGCTGAGCTGTTCAATGTCGGCATGGTCTCCTAGAAGTTGAATTTGTGCATTCACTTCTTCCAAAGCGCGCGGCAGGCTAGCCAGCTGAATTTCAGCATCAAACAGCAAGAGTGTTCCAGAAACTTCAGCGTTTTTCATGGCATTTGAAAAAGTCTGTGCATCCGGTTTGCGCAAGAATGGAGCCTTTCCGATGTAGGAAAGCGTGAGTGAGGCATCGCCTTCAAATTGACCAATGGGGTCCAGGTTGAGAAATGCTTGCGCCGCATGCAAATCTACTTCGGCATTCGCCTTAAAATTCAGGTGCGGATGGGTGAAGTCGCTCCAAACACCATTGAATGAAACCGTTCCTCCTTCCAGCTCACCTGAAAACGAGCGAATCACCAGTTTGTCTGTGGCGTTGGCTCCGCCAGCTACTTCAAATGAAGTTGAAATGTGGTCTAACGAGACCCCTTCGGCAATTTGTTCAACGCTGGCATTGGAGAGGTTTCCCTTCGCCTCCCAAGCAGGCGTATTTCCGTTTCCGGACAATCCGGTCAATGTAAAATGCGCTGCACCGTCACCTTTCATGGCGTACGACTTCAACAGCGCGCCCTCTTCAGCGGGCAACATGTCTGGCACGTTGGCCAAAACGATGTCGCTAAAGTTAGCATCAATGGAACAGTTAACCCCTTCAGGCAAAAGGGCGAATAACGCGCTTCCTTCAGCATTTACTTCATTGATAGCAATGTTAAAAGTGGGGAATGCGTAGCGTTCATTGGCCACATCTAAAACGGTAGAGAGCGTCCCGGCAATGGGCAGGTTTGGGACCCAGCGCTTTCCTTCAACAGAAACCAAGGCATCAGGAGTAGACAGTTCGCCTTCCAATTTTATTTCGTCCCCAGAAAAATTCCCCGTTACGGTTGCGTTCAAATGCGCCGTTCGCACATTCACCTTTGAATATTCATCATCTAGGATGTAGAGAATGTTTTCGAGTTTCACTGTTTCCAGTGCGAAAGCCACTTCGGTGGTGTCAGTAGATTCGCTCTGCTTCCAAAAGTGGTAGTTATCGCCTCCAGTTGCATTTCGTTTCATGTGCATTCCGCCATCAGAAACCCTGACTTGGTCAAAGCGGTAATCGCCTGAGACGAGGTTAAACAAACTCACTTCGAGGCTGAGTTCTTTCGCCCAAAGTAAGGTATCCCGGTCTTCGAAGGTATCAAAGAGCACCACGTTTTGACACCGAAGCGATGCGTTGGGGAAATGGGCGAAGAAACTGTATGACAGCGTATCAATTTTCATCTCGGTGAGCAGTCCTTCGTTCAAAGACTTGAGCGCACCTTGCTTCAATTCGTCTTCATGGGTACTCACCCACCAGGCAAGTAAACCCACACCCAGCGCGAAGATGGCGAAGGTGAACAGCGAAAAACGAATGAGTTTTTTCATAATTATTCGAACTATACAAAGTAGGCTAAAAGTCAAGCGCGTGCGCGTCGTCTTGCAATCAAGCTGCTAACACCTCTTTGTTAAACAACGCGCGTTCTTTGGTGTTTTGTATTCATAATCAAAAACCGCACCTTTGTTATTAACCCTTTCAAACGAACTTGAATCATGAAAAAAAGACAATTTCTAAAGCTCACAGGCATTTTAGGTGCTGGAGTAGTGGTAGCTCCTTTCATGGCTTGTTCAGATACGGCGAAACCTGCTGAAAATGCTCCTGAAACCCCTGAGGTTCCAGCAGAAATGGCAGCAGCAACCGTGTTTACTTTACCAGAGTTGGGTTATGCATTTGACGCTTTGGCGCCGAATATTGATGCCATGACCATGGAGATTCACCACGGGAAGCACCACGCTGGTTATGTAAGAAAATTAAATGCGGCGCTAGAAAGTGCACCTCAGTTTGGCGGGATGACTTTAGCTGAAATACTGGGAGCAGTTACAGATGAAGATACTGGAGTTCGCAACAACGGGGGTGGACATTTTAACCACTCAATGTACTGGAAAACGATTTCGCCTAGCGAAGCCAATGCACCAACAGGAGCGCTTTTAGAAGCAATCACTGCTGCATTTGGAAGCGTAGAAGCTTTTTCTGAGGCTTTTTTCAAGGCAGCTAAAACACGTTTCGGTTCAGGCTGGGCTTGGTTGAGCAAAGATGATGCGGGTAAACTGTTCATCTCTAGCACACCTAACCAAGACAACCCAATGATGACCAATGTGGTTGAGCAAGCAGGAACTCCAATTCTTGGAATTGATGTTTGGGAGCATGCTTACTACCTCAATTACCAGAACAAACGTGGTGATTACATTACCGCTTTTATGGAGTTGATCAATTGGGACGAAGTGTCGGCGAATTTCATGGCGTAATACCCTCTTGTCAAAAGGTAAAAGCCTCTTTCCCACGAAAAGATTTCGTGGCTACTGTTTCTCATTCGTATTTCAGTTAGCTAACCCTAACCACTCCTAGTTGAAGACAAATCAATAGTCAATGCGCTATGGGGTTGTTCTGACCTCTTCACTCAAAACGCTGATTTCAACTACAAAGTTCTTCGGGACGACTACAAAGTTGTTGTCGGGGGTGTTGATTTGGTTCGGAGCTTTGCA
>Ga0208903_1000070_pt1 | contig 101550 bp, 78 predicted proteins | sample AntAceMetag02UKJ_FD_184769 | JGI IMG/M metagenome (GOLD analysis project Ga0208903, IMG submission 184769) | Saline lake microbial communities from Ace Lake, Antarctica - Antarctic Ace Lake Metagenome 02UKJ (SPAdes) (version 2) | ecosystem: Environmental > Aquatic > Non-marine Saline and...
GTTTCTTTTCCTTTTAAAGCATTGTCTAAGACTAGTTTTACAGCATCTCTGTAATCTTCAGTAATATAGGTTTCTACTAAATCTTTACCCAAGACCTCTTCTTTTTTGAATCCCGTAATTTTTTCAGAAGTCTCGTTCCATTCGTTTACCAATCCTTTACTGTCAATGCCGAAAATTGGTGCATTGGCCGTTTCAATAAATTGTCGCAGTTCCTTGGCTACAGACTCTGATTCTGTTCGCAGCTTATCAATTTCTGAAATATCCTGTCCTACTCCAAGCACGCCAATAATTTCACCAACTGCGTCTCTACGTGTAGAAGAGTTGAGCAGAACCATTACCCGCTTGTCATCTTTAGTAAATAGAGGGAACTCGTAGTTGGCCGTTTCTTTTCCTTTTAAAGCATTGTCTAAGACTAGTTTTACAGCATCTCTGTAATCTTCAGTAATATAGGTTTCTACTAAATCTTTACCCAAGACCTCTTCTTTTTTGAATCCCGTAATTTCAGCTGATTTTTGATTCCATTCATTTACTTTTCCATTCGCATTTATACCAAAAATTGGCGCATTAGCAGTATCAATAAGAAGGGTTAATTCGTGCGCTAATCGCTCTTTTTCAGATCGGTAACCATCAAGTTCTTTTTTGAAAGCCAGTTCTTTTTTTGTAATGACTAGTTCGGCTGCTCTTTTTTCTTTTTCATCGTTTTGAAACGCAAGTTCTTTATTGGCTATAACTAATTCGGCTGCTCTTTTTTCTTTTTCATCGTTTTGAAAAACGAGTTCTTTGTTAGCTATAACTAATTCGGCTGCTCTTTTTTCTTTTTCATCGTTTTGAAAAACGAGTTCTTTGTTAGCTATAACTAGTTCGGCTGCTCTTTTTTCTTTTTCATCGTTTTGAAAAACGAGTTCTTTGTTAGCTATAACTAATTCGGCTGCTCTTTTTTCTTTTTCATCGTTTTGAAAAACGAGTTCTTTATTGGCTATAGCTAACTCAGCTGCTCTTTTTTCTTTTTCATCGTTTTGGAAAATGAGTTCTTTATTTGCTATAACTAGTTCTGCTGCTCTTTCCTCTTTTTCTTGATGGGCGATTTTTTTGTTAGAAATTTTAAATTCTGTTTCAAGCTCTTCTTTCAAAGAAGCGTTCTCTTGAAGTAATTCATGCATCTCGCTTTGGAGTTCTTTCTTGCTTTCGTTTTGATTAGCCATGTCAAATTTGTTTAATTGAAGGGGTCATACTTGGCACTAGTCATAGCTTTTGGTCTATGGTTTATTGCGTTTTGAAAACTAATTTAGCAAACAAATTTTATATGGTGTTCCGTTTTAATGCTTTTTAGTAGGTGTATGATTTATTATTTCTTTTTTTCATTTCATTCACCTGCTGCCGCTCCAAGACCTTGATCAATCTAATTGTATGTATCGGTTTTTTACTGCATTGTTTTACGCTTCAATCATTAAAATATGCATCTCTAAATTCTATGGAAATTCCACTTTTAGCAGAAGCCTCTAATATACAATCAGCATATGGTTTGATGTTTTTATCATGTGCTATTGATCCCATGTAAAAAACAAGGTGACTTATTTTTTTTTCTTTCAATTGAGAAGCTAAAAGCTCAGCATGAACTTCGACTTCTGATGGCTTGAGCAGATGATCGTAATAATCAATTTTTTGATGCGGCTCAATGATACCTAATTTGCCTGAGAGAATTATAAATCTTCTACCCTTCGTTTCAGCTGAATTAAAGACTTTAGTTATTCTTTCACTCTTGTATAGGTCAATTGCAGAAAGCAATTCTTCCGAATGGTTTTTTTCGGCAGAACAATATGTACAGTATGCTAACATTCTTTATTCTAAAACTTCCACTGTAAGTTGATTATTCCTCATTGATTTTCCCTTTAGAGGCCGTTGGATGCGATATTATATGATACTTTTTAAATGACTGTAATGCTAAGAAGGGCTCTAACTTGTTAAGTTCATGATTTGTGTTTCTTCATTGGATATTAATCACTTCGGCTCTAATTTTATTGTGTCAAATACATTAATTCCCTCGTCAGCCATAGCCATCAATTGGTCCATAGTTAATCCTGAAATTTCTATGGCTCTTTCTTTTAAGCTTTGATTACATTTTGAGTGCCATGCAAAAGTCTCATTATTATTAAGCCAATCGATTGTCCAGTGAGCACCCCCATATCTCGAGATAGCAACGAAATCACTTGAGAAATTGTCTTTATAAAAAAGTCCCCGTTCCATTAATTCATCAATGACAAACTCATCCATATTCATTTTTGCAATTAAAAAGAGCTCATCATCTTCTTGGTTGACTTCACTTTTTCCAATATCGAAATCAATGCGAAATTGATTTTCACCTCCTTTATATTTGGTTGAGATTATTTCTCTAGAGAAAACAAGATTTGCTGGATGAAGAAATACTGGCATTTATTTAGTCTTCTTTTTTTAATGCGATGGAGATCTGTAATATTGTTGACTAAAATAATTAAAGATGAATAAATCAGTACATAATGAATGCGAAAATGTTCTACACGATATATGGCTTGAGGAATGAATAAGAGAGAACTGTGGTATGACTCTTCATTTGAATGGCTGAGATTGTGAAATCCTATTTCACATCAAGGGCTAAAAACTTCTAATTTCGTAGGATGAAGTTAATTCTTACTGCAGTTCTGGTAATTAGTATAGTTGGCTGTTTCTCTTCATGTACTGGTGAGGAAGAAAAAAAAACATTGCTACGCCAAAAGGCTGAACCATTATTTACTCTTTTAACTAAGGAAGAAACGGGTATTTCATTCATAAATAAAGTAGTAGAGACGGATTCTAATAACTACTTCAATAATCAGTACATATACAATGGGGGAGGAGTAGCTGTAGGCGATCTAAATAACGATGGGTTAGAGGACTTGTATTTCACAGGAAATCAGACGGATGACCGTATTTATCTAAATTTAGGGGATTTGAAATTCCAGGATATTACTCAATCTTCTGGTATTCTTACTGGTGACGAATCCTGGAGTTCTGGAGTTTCATTTGTTGATTTAAACGCAGATGGATGGTTAGATATTTATGTATGTAAAGCAGGACATAATATGTCTTTAGAGAAGCGCCAGAATCAGCTTTATATGAACAATAGAGATGGCACTTTTTTTCTGGATAAGAATAATGTCCTGGCAGATGAAGGGTTAAGCACTCAAGCATCCTTTTTTGATTTTGATTTGGATGGTGATTTGGATGTCTATGTAATGAATTATCCTGACAGTTTTAATGCTGGTGATGTGCGTAAAAAACAAGAGGAACAAGCCAACTTAGTGAGCTCTGATAATTTATATAGGAATGACGGTAAGGGCAGCTTTAAGAAGATCACGGAAAAGGCGGGAATAGGAAATTATGCCTTCGGGCTCGGTTTAATTACCGCAGATTTTAACGGAGATTTCTATCCAGATATTTATGTAGCCAATGACTATATGGAGAATGATTATCTCTATATAAATAATAGAGATGGCACCTTCTCAGATGAAATCAAAAAAAGGACAGGGCATAATTCCCAGAGCAGCATGGGTATAGATAGGGCTGATATTAATAATGATGGGTTTGAAGATTTTTTTATTGCCGAAATGTTGCCCTCAGATTATAAAAGGTCTAAAGAGAATATGGCGTCTATGGATAGAGAATCTTTTTGGTACTTCATTAGTCAGGGGCACCATTATCAGTACATGCATAATGTGCTTCAGGTAGACAATCATACGGGCTATTTTTCTGATGTTTCACAGATGGCTGGAGTAAGCAAGACTGACTGGAGTTGGTCTCCTATTTTAGAAGATTTAGATAATGATGGTAAAGTAGATTTATTCGTTACCAATGGCGTAAAGAGGGACATGCTGAATAAAGATGCCAAAGCCCAAAGAAAGCAACTTGAAAAAAAGAAGGGACAATTAAGTGTAGACGAGTTATATAATTCTATTCCGAGCACTAAACTGAGCAACTATGCTTATAAAAACAACGGAGACTTTTCTTTTGAGGAGTTGACCAGCACGTGGGGTTTAGACCAGCCTACTTTTTCTAATGGAGCCACGGCAGCAGATTTAGATAATGATGGAGATTTAGAGTTGATTATAAATAATCTAGAGCAGGAGTCTTTTCTTTATAAGAATAACTCATCGGAAGAGGGGCGGTATAGTTATTTAAAAGTGAAACTGGAATGGCCTAGAAGCCCAAATTTTAATGGGTTAAACTCTAAAGTCGAAGTTTATAGTAAGGGGACTGTGTTTTCTAGAGAAGTACTGCAGACGGCTGGCTATCAGTCGGGCAGAAGCGGTATACTTCATTTTGGCTTAGGCGAGCTTTCAAGGGTAGATTCAGCTCGTGTTATCTGGCCTACTGGCGCAGTTCAACCCTTCGAGATAGAGAAGTTAAATAAGTCTTATACGGTCACATATAATCCTACATATACGGTAAAACCTAAGTCAGAAAAGAAATATTTCGAAGAAATAGACCCTGTATCATTAGGGTTAGTTTTTCAGCATAAGGAGAATGTCTGTTATGACTTTAACAGTGAAATCCTGCTCCCTCATAAACAGTCTACATTAGGTCCAGCTCTGGAGGTAGGGGACATTAATGGAGATGGATTAGATGATTTATTTATAGGAGGAGCTAGTGGTCAGGCTGCTGCTCTTTTCATTCAAAGTGATCAAGGTAAATTTAGCCAAGCGAATATTTCTGGTAGAAAAGAATGGGAGAACTTGGACGCAGCCATTTTTGATGCAGATAATGATGGAGATGGTGATTTATACCTTGTAAATGGAGGAGGAGAAAAGGAGATAGCCAAAAGAGATATGTACTATGTAAATAATGGGTCTAATGGTCTGGCAGAACATCCCCGCGGAATACCAGAAATGGACTGGTCTAATGGCTCATGTATAGTTCATGCCGATTTTGATGGAAATGGATTTCAAGATGTGTTTGTGGCTGGAGGCTCTAAACCAGGAACGTACCCACTGGCAGATTCATCTTACTTTTTATTAAACGAGGGAGGGAGTTTTACTTCTCCAAAATCTCCTTGGATAGTTGATTTACCTGATGCAGGGTTTATTACTTCTGCCGTCTCCACTGATTTTAATCAAGACGGAAAACCAGATTTAGTAATAGCTGGAGAATGGATGCCCGTTAGTTTTTATCAGAACACTGGCTCATCCTTTAAGAACGTAACGGCAGAACTTGGTTTAGAGGAAGAAATAGGCTGGTGGTATTCTCTAAAAGCAGCAGATATAAACCAAGATGGTATAGATGACATCATAGCGGGAAACATGGGAAAAAACCATAAGTTCAGCCCATCTATAGACAAGCCATTTATGATTTACTACGATGATTACGATGAAAATGGCAGTGGAGATATTGTGCTAGCCACTACCTACGAGAATGGCACTTGTCTTCCCGTTAGAGGAAAACAATGTATGTCTGAACAGATGCCCTTTATTTCCAAGGAAAAAGTGAGAGATTACGGAGAATTTGCCGATTCAGATTTAAGGAATTTATTAGGGAAGAATCCCGAAGAATCTAAGGTAGCCTTAGCTGCCACTGAATTTTCGAGCAGCATATTTCTGTCTCAACCGTTAGGCGGATTTAAAAGGGAAGAATTACCAGCCATGGCTCAGGTAGGCCCAGTAAATGGAGTTTGTGTTTTTGATGTGAATAATGATGGGAAACTAGATATTCTTACCGCTGGAAATAAATACAATACAGAAGTAGAAACGACTAGAGCAGATGCTAGTGTAGGTTGTTTGCTGTTGTCTGGAGAAACCACGGTGTATAATTCTGGTTTTTTTACGCGTGGCAATGTAAAAGACATAGAGCTAATAAAAACAGCCACAGAGACATTTGTTGTGGTGGCAAACAACAACAGCAAAATGCAAGTATTTAGAGTACTTAATTAAATGCTTTTGTAAGACTTTCAGTCCAGACGTTATATCCTGCTTGATTCAAGTGAAGTCCATCGGTGGTGAATTCTGGGCGTAGTTTACCCTTGTCCTGTAATGGAAAATATACATCTACAAATAACACGTTCAACTGAAGTGACATTTCTTTTAACTCCCGATTAGCATTGATGATTTCGAGGGCTATTCTTTTAGGAGACGTAAATAAACCTGACTCCAGACATTCAGGAGATAAAGACATCACCACGATTTGGGTGTGGGGAGAATAGGATTTGAACTCCTGAATGAAATTACTCAGCTTTTCTATTTTGAATCCAAATCCATGGATGATATCATTAATTCCTAAGTTTAAAATGATCTTCATGGGCGTGGTCTCATTTAAGCCAGCAAGCCTCCAGCTTAAACCATCCAAAACATCACCAGAAATGGACCAGTTTACGGCATCTGATTGAAACACGGAGAGATCATAAGCCTTTGTAAGACTATTGCCCACAAACAGGTAGGTCGAATCGGAAATTTCCTTTAGCAGTAACCCATCTACTTTCGCTCTATAGTCGGAAGAGTGAATGAAGTTATGAGTTAGGTGATATGGCCTAATAACATCCTTGAACCCTTTAAACATCAGCATACAGAGTATAATTCCAACTAGAGTATTTCTAAGTAATCTCATTCATTTATAATTAATGACATCCAAAAAATTTTATTAGCGTGGATTTAACCGAGGCACTGATCTATAAATCAAAGCTAAACTTTTATCTCATCTCACCGTAGACTAGTGTGTAAATGAAAAATTTCATAAAGAATATCGTAGTCGTATTCGTAGGAATACTTGGAGTAAATAGCATAGCAATCTCTCAATGTGAGGTATTTGATTTCTATGATGATTTGGTTCCAGAACCTTATTGGTACGCATGTAGTGGAGGGGATTACACCCTCAATATTTATAGTCCTCATGATTGGACGGATTACACGATTGACTGGGGAGATGGCTCACCTTTAGAAGCAGGGACCAATTGGATTTCACCTGTCTCAATATCCCATGATTATTCGGCTTCAGTTCAAAATTTTGACATTATAATTACGAATCCAGTCTTGGGATGCAGTATTTCAGGTGTATTAGTGATGGAAGAAGCTACGAATCCTTCAATCGTTATTCCTACAGGGGTTTTGACTCAAGCTTGCGCTCCACACCCATTAAGTTTTTCTAATCAGAGTAGTAATGTTTCTGCCAACACCACTTTCACTTGGGATTTCGGAGACGGAAGTACCAATTTGGTTTTAGACCAGACCAACCTTGGTCAGGTTATTTCTCATACTTACGAAGAAAACACGGTAGACTGTAATACTGAGGTTACCTTGTATGCAGAGAACTATTGTAACACTATTCAGGGAGGAGCATTTTTTAATACATTCTCTCCTGTGCAGATTTATGATTCTGATAATGCAGCTATTACAGCTAGCACTACAGTTCTGTGTTTGCCAGATAACGAAGTAACCTATACCAATGCTACAAGCAGAAACTGTTTTTCTCAAGGAAACATTGAGCAGAGATATGAATATTGGAATTTTGGAGATTACTGGGGAAATGGTCAAGACTCAATTGTAGATTGGACCCCGTGGCCACCTGCGAATCCTTATGCTATTCAGTATCCTGGTAATTTAGGAGACTCCTATGAGGTAATGATGATAGACAGTAATTTCTGTGGTTTGGATACTGCATATATGACTGTAACTATTGTTTCTCCACCTCTTGCTGATATAACACTAGTCGATAATGAAATATGCCTAGGAGAGTACATTACAATAGAACAAAACGCAACTGGAAACCCTAATTCGTTTAGCTGGAATTTTGGGGATGGTCTCGGATGGTATCCTTCAGGCTCATCAGACATTGTATACATTTATAATGTACCGGGAACGTATACCATAGCGAGCGCTGTAGGCATAGAGTCAAGCGCTGCATGTGCCGATACTGCTTTCGTGAGTGTTACCGTAGTTCCGTCTCCTGTGGTATCTATTCTAGCAGATAACCTTAGTGGCTGTGGTAACGTCTCTGCCAACTTCCAAGAGTCGAGCACAAATGCTGATAATTGGGATTGGGATTTGGGAAACGGGAATACATTTAATGGGTCGACTCCTCCTACCCAGAATTATAATACTCCTGGAGATTTTGTCGTAGATGTAACTGCCACTAATTCGGCTGGATGTATAAACACAGCACAAGAAATTGTAAGTGTGTTTAATTCACCTGTAGTAGATTTTATAGCCGATAATGTTTGTGAAGGGACTTTAGCTCAATTTACAGACATCAGCACCTCAGATGGAGGCGACCCGATTATTTCATGGGCTTGGGATTTTGGAGATTCATTCACGAGTGCAGAAGAGAATCCTGCGCACCAATATGCTTTAGCTGGAACATACAATATCACTTTATCCGTTAGTACAATTAATTGTAATGCCGCCCTTACTACTGTATTAACTGTAGAGGCTGCACCTGTGCCTCTTTTTTCACCAGGCTTAAATTCTGGTTGTGCTCCACTTGAAGTAACCTTCAGTAATAGTAGTATAGATTCAGATTCTTACGCTTGGGATTTTGGTGATCAATCTGGAAGTTTTATGGAAGAACCAGTTCATACCTTCTATAATTTTACAAATTCTGACACTACTTATACGGTCATCCTTACCGCATCCTCTGACTTTGGGTGTTATCAAAATGACTCATTAGATATTATAGTTTCTCCTGGAGCTCAGGCCGCTTTTACAGACAATGCACAGCCTCCTGGATGTGCCCCTTTTACAGCTGTGTTTAACAACACTTCTTATGGAGCGACTAGTTATGAATGGGATTTTGGAGATGAGTCAGCCACTACTACATCAGAAAACCCCACACACGTTTATACGAATAACTCAGGCTTTATTCAAACCTATTCTATTCAGCTGATCGCTTACTCGCTAAATGGATGTAATGATACCATAGTCTCGGCTCTTACAGTTTATCCTCAGCCTGATTTTGCGTTAGATGTTACGCCTGATGAAGGCTGCTCACCATTAGTAGTTCAAATGCCATTTGTAGCAGGTGGTCAAACTTTTGATTGGGATTTTGGAGATGGTCAAACTTCTATGATCCCAAATCCATCTCATCTATACACCAATAATACTGATGACCCCATCACATATTCAATAACATTAAATGCCATTTCTGCATTTGGCTGTGCGGGAACAGGTACCAGCACTCTAGTAGTTTTCCCTGCTCCAGAGGTAGACTTTACCCTTTCAGCAGTAAGTGGCTGCTCTCCTCTAGAGGTGGAAATAACGGATAATTCAAACGGAATTTCTACAGGAACGTACGATTATGGGGACAATAGCACAGCCGCCTATTCTGGGAATGCTACTCACACGTACTCTAATATTTCTAGTTCATTACAAGTTTACAATGTCACTCTAAATGCTGAAAATACATACGGTTGTGAGGCCTCTAGTACACTGCCTCTCGAAATAACACCAAGTGCTAATTCTGAAATAGTAATACCAGAACCTGGATGTTCGCCATATCAAGTCTCATTCTTAAATAATAGTACCAATGCCACAGGTTTTGAGTGGGATTTCGGAAATGGTTTAAATTCTACTCAGACTACGGGTCAAACAACTTTTATTAATAATTCTGCTTCTGACACGACTTATATAGTCACTTTACTGGCGCAGTCACCTTTAGGGTGTAATGACCTAGACCAAGTAGAAATGGTCGTTTATTCAAGCCCTATAGCGAATTTTACATCTGATGTGAATTCTGGATGTAGTATAGTCTCCGTGGAATTTACAAATAACAGTATAGCTGCCTCTACATATTCATGGAGTTATGGAGACGGAGAAACCTCTACTACCACCGCTAACAATCATTTTCATGACTTTGAAAATTTCACCGATCTTCCTATAGAATATACAGTTACCCTGACAGTTTTTAATGCAATTGGGTGTCAAGATTCTTATGACTTGCCGATTACTGTAAATCCACAAATTTCCGCTGAGTTTGAACAAGAAGAAAATGGGTGTTCGCCTTTAACGATTACGTTTGATAATGAGAGCTTTGGGGCAAATGCAGATTTTGTTTGGGATTTTGGAGACGGAGGAGTTTCTTCAATGTCAAATCCAGTGCATACGTTTATTAATAATACGCTTAACGACACCACATTCACGGTAGAATTAACCTCTTCTTCTTTATACGGTTGTCAAGATGTGTATACTCAAGATATAGTAGTTTTCGGTACTCCGATAGCAGACATTAGTATTTTAGAAACTGAGGGGTGTTATCCGTTGGACGTAACGTTTGAAAATTCTTCTGTAGCAGCGAGTAGCTATACATGGGCTTATGGAACTGGAGAGGTAGGAAATTCATCTGAACCATTACATACACATACATTTTATAATCTAAACTTAACTCCTGTTAACTATACGGTTACTTTAAACGCATTTTCTAATAGCGGATGTGAAAGTTCAGATAATGTATTCGTAGAGGTGCAGCCACAGTTAAATGCTGATTTTAGCTCACCTAACGAAGGGTGTACGCCTTATGAAGTTCAGTTTGAAAACTTTTCTAATGGGGCGTTACAATATCAATGGGACTTCGGAGATAACTCTCCTATAGAAACCCAATTAAATCCTGTTCATTTATTTGAAAATGAGACAGAAGCTACTGTCGTTTATACAGTCACATTAACCATAGAATCGTATGCAGGATGTACAGATACATTTACCCAAGATATTTCGGTTTATCCTAGACCTGTAGCCGAATTTACAGCTACACCAGAAGCGCAAACATTCCCATCGACTACCGTAGAAATAGCCAATAATAGTTTTGGTGGAAATACGATGGAATACCAATGGGGATTTGGAGATGGAACCGATTTCATCTCGGAGTTTGAGCCAGCAGCCCATACGTATGAAACTTGGGGAGAATATACGATCTCCCTAATAGCAGATAATGGATTTTGTTCAGATGCTACTAACTTAGATATAGAAATTATACCACCACCACCAGTAGCGAATTTTGAAGGACCAGCGTCAGGGTGTTCTCCTTTAACTGTTCAATTCGCAAATGAAAGCGAGTATGGCTTGGGTTATAATTGGCAGTTCGGGGATGGGGGACAGGCTTTCGTAGCTAACCCAGTTTACACCTACCAGAACCCCGGAATCTATACTGTAATATTAACAGTAACAGGATATAATAATGGCGAGCAGGATGAACTAGTAAGAAGTGAAATTATAGAAGTTTATGCTTCAGCCCAAGCCGCCTTTGCAGCTACTCCAGATGAGGTGACTATTCCTCAAGACCTCGTGAATTTTATAAACCTCTCCTCCAATGCCGATGAGTATTTATGGAACTTCGGAGATGGAGTAACCTCTACTGAATTCAGTCCAGATCACTATTACCAAGATATAGGAGCTTACTCTGTTTCTCTTTGGGCTAATAATGAATATAACTGTCCAGATAGTATTTTAGTTGTAGATGTAGTTATGGCTTCAGCACTATCAGGCATAGAATTTCCGAATGCGTTTACTCCTATAGATGGTGGCTCAGACGGAATGTACGACCCTCAGTCGTTTAGTAATAACGTGTTCTTTCCAATCTACTCTGGAGTAGTAGAGTACCAGCTACAAATATTTAATAGATGGGGAGAATTATTGTTTGAAAGTAAAGATGTTTTAATAGGATGGGATGGGATGTATGGAGGACAGCTTAGTAAACAAGACGTCTATGTATGGAAAGCAAAAGTAAAATTCACTGACGGAACGCAACTTACTGAGGCAGGAGACGTAACACTACTTAGATAAATGAAAAACCTATTAATACATATCTTCATTATGCTGTTCGGTATGTCCGCTACAGCCCAGTGCGAAGATTTTTCGAGAGCAGATAAATCAGAGTATCTAGATGCCGATTTTTTCTTCTATCAGGCTCGGTTTACTGAAGCCAATGGTATTCTTTTAGGTCTTCACAAAACCTACCCTGAAAACCCTGAAGTATCTTTTAGACTGGCTGTATGTCAGATCGAAACTTCAGGAGATAAGGAGCTCGCCACTGAGATATTAAATTTCTTATTGCACCGCGGAAATAAAGAATCTCTTTTCCATCTAGGGAAATTAGCTCACCTTAATTATAAGTTTGTTGAAGCCATCTCATTTTACAATGAATACGCCAATTTAGAAGAAAGGGAGTTAAGTGACCAAGTGATAAAAAGACATATTAAAATTGCTGAATTAGCCCAAGAGCTCACTAATAAACCTGAAGATGTATTAGTGAAAAACTTAGGAGCAGAAGTAAATTCTAAATTTGCCGAGTATGTACCTGTGATTACACCGGACGAACAGGAAATGTATTTTACTTCTCGAAGAGAGAATAGCACTGGTGGAAGATTAGATCCAAACAAGGAGTTTTTCGAAGATATTTACTACACCAAAAAATTAAATGGTGTCTGGAGTGAGCCTACGAATAACATTTCAGACATTAATACTCCAACTCATGATGCCACAGCGGCCATATCTGCAGATGGCAGGGCTATGGTAATATATAGGACTAATCGCCAATTGACAGGAGGGGATTTATACATCACTAAAAAGTTAAATGACAAATGGAGTGAGCCTAAGATTTTAGATGAAAACATTAACTCCGAATTTCAAGAAGCTAGTGCTTGTTTTAGTCCAGATGGAGAAACTATTGTCTTCTCTTCCAACAGACCAGACGGATATGGGGGGAAAGATCTTTACAGAGTAAAGCTACTGCCTAACGGAGAGTGGAGCTTACCTAAGAATTTAGGGTCCTCTATCAATACTGAGTATAACGAAGATTCTCCTTTTTTAGATGTAGATGGGAGAACGCTCTATTTCGCTTCTGAAGGTCATAATGGTATGGGAGGGTTTGATATTTTTAGCACTATAAAAGTAGGTGAAGAAAATTGGAAAATTCCAGAGAACTTAGGTTTTCCTGCAAACTCGGTAGAAGATGATATTTATTTAAGTATTACGCCTGGTGGGAGAAAAGGGTATTACTCTTCTGTAAAGGAAGATGGGTATGGAGGTCAAGATTTATATGAAATTGACTTTATCTATCGCCAGAAGACTAATCTGATTATTAAAGGGCTGTTAGTAGACGAAAATGGTTCTCCTGTCCAAGGAGAAATCACCATAATTGATGAAAGAAATAAAGAACTTAAAGGAGTATATAAGTCAAATAAAATTAGCGGGAAATATCTCTTGGTGCTTCACCCATTGGTGAACTACAAGATGATAGTAGCTTCAAGTGATAAAGAGGTTATCACGAAGGATTTGTTTTTCGAGTTTCCAGAGGAGAATAACGCTGAAATTAATTTACCAGAAATAGTATTGAACTAATTGAGAAAGCTATTAATCATATCGCTAATAGTATCTCTGTTTGTTACAGACAGAGCGAACGCACAAGATGCACATTTCACGCAATTCTATGCTGCACCTACTCTGCTTAACCCTGCTTTTGTGGGAACGTCTGTTCAGAGTAGATTTGGGATGAATTATAGAAATCAATGGCCGTCATTACCTCAGGCATTCGTTACATATAATGTTTACTATGATCAGTTTTTACCTCAAATTAAATCTGGTATAGGGTTGTTGGTGAACCGAGATCAAGCTGGTCAGGGCGCATTAAGTAATACCAGTATAGGGCTTCAGTATGCTTATGAAGTTAGACTTTCTAGATATTTGTCGTTAAGGCCTGCGTTTCAGTTAGGTTATACCCGAAAATCACTGCACGAAGACAGGTTAGTATTTGGAGATCAATTAATTAGAGATGGTGCCGCCACTATAGAAAGGCTTAGTGTAGAACCTGTAGGTTTAATGGACTTTTCTTCAGGAATTCTGCTATACAGTGATAAATATTGGTTTGGTTTAAGTCAGCACCACATTAATGAACCTGATGAAACGGTTACTACTGGGCTTAGTCAACTGCAAAGCAAGTTCTCTGCTCATGGAGGAGTTAGATTTAAAATACGTAACCCTAAAAGAAGAAGTTCTAAAAAGGATTTAGTAACTGCGTTTAATTACAAACAGCAGGGGCCTTTTAATCAGTTAGATATAGGGACTTACATAGAGATGAACCCTATGGTTTTCGGGATATGGTATAGAGGACTACCTATTAAAAAGAACGGATATGATTATGCCAATAAAGAAGGCTTAAACATTTTAATAGGATACCATGAGCGTAATTTTAAAATAGGCTACAGTGTAGATGTGAATCTCTCTCAACTGGGTGTTTACAGCACTGGAGGTGCTCATGAGCTCTCTCTAACCTATGAGTGGGCTAATAAAAGAAATAGTCGTTTATCTAAGAGACGTATAATCCCCTGTGCTAAATTCTAACTTACTGAAAGTTAGAATATGCAACCAATGATGTTTTTAAAAGGTATGCTTTAGTGATAGTAAATGTTTAATTTACTAATTCTGTTTGAGCTATTTAACTTTTAGAAACACTCTATGAAACTACTATCGATCATCCTTTGTATTCTCATTTCTCTACCCTTTATTTCATCTGCACAGCACTTGTGTAGTGCAGACTATCAACATGATGTTTTTCTTCAAGACGCTGAGAACAGAGCCAAGTTCGCATTTATGAATGAACAAATTTTGGAAGAAATAATTCTTAGAAGATCTGGCGAAGGGTCTAGTGAGGTTCATGTAATTCCTACGGTAGTTCATATAATTCATGATAATGGAGAAGAAAACATTTCTTCAACCCAAGTAGATAACGCTATTTTGTGGTTAAACGAGGCTTATGCTAATTCTGGAGAGTCATTCAATCCTGATGGAGCCGAAGTATCTATTCAGTTTTGTTTGGCTAAAAAAGACCCAGTAGGTGAATTTACAGAAGGAGTGAATTATGTTCAAAATAGTTTGACCGATATGCTAGTTCCTTCTCAGGATTTAGCGTTGAAAGATCTGAGCAGGTGGAACCCTTTGGAATACTTGAATATTTGGATTGTCAAGTCGATTACGAGAGAAGACAACTCTCCAGGAGTCGTAGGTTACTCTACTTTTCCTGATTCACATGGCTCAGATTTAGATGGAATAGTCATAGAAGCAGAATATTTCGGCTTTACTCAAACGTTGAATAATGCAGTGGCTCATGAGTCAGGACATTATTTAGGTCTTTTTCATACTTTCCAAGGAGGATGCCCTAATGATGATTGTCTAACCAGTGGAGATATGGTTTGTGATACACCACCAGACCAGAATTTATTTAATATTTTCTGTTTTGATGGGACCAATTCATGTTCAACTGATGAAGATGACACATCTGATAATAATCCCTTCAGGGCTGAGGTTTTAGGAGGCTTAGGAGACCAGTTTGACCAACAAACGAATTACATGGATTACTCGAGCGTGCTCTGCTTCGATATCTTTACGGCAGGTCAGGCCGAAAGAATGGCAGCTGCATTAGAGCTAAGAAGTAGCTTGTTAGATGCCGACAAATGTTCGCCTCCCTGTGCTAATCCTATAGTAGCCAATGTATCCTCTACCCAGAGTGTTATTAACGTTGGAGAGTCTATAGTTTACACCAACCTTAGTTCGAATTATACTGCGTTACAATGGTATGTGAACCAACTACCAACGAGCACAAATGAGTCGTTTACCTTCACTCCAGAAGTTCAGGGTGACTACATCATAGAATTAGAATTAAACAACGAAACTCCGGGCTGCTATCAGCTCTTAACCTTCCCTGTTCAGGTGAGTTGTTCGGTAACCGCAGATATCTCACCTAACTCCACTACTATTTCTGAAGGAGGAACTGTCGATTTCACTGTCTCTACCACAGGCGCTAGCAGCTTTGAGTGGTTTTTAGACAACGTTTCAGTGGGAGACACAGAGCAGTTCAGTTACACCTTTGATGAAGTAGGAATTTCTTCCATTTATATGGTAGCTTCTAATGGTATCTGTGAGGTTACTTCTCAGGTATGGAATGTTTCTGTAGGAGGCTGTACCTCGGGTAACGAGCACAATATTTGGCATTGGTTTAATCCTACTGGGAATGGGTTTGGCTTTGACTTTAACGATCAGCCAGTTTCCTTCGTCCCTGAAGACCCTATGATATCTTTAGGGCATTGCAAAGCGACTATCTGTGATGATGCAGGAAATTTATTATTTGTGAGTAATGGAATAGCGGTATACGATAGAAATTATGACATCGTAGAAAATGGAAGCGGTCTCTTAGGGGATGAGTCTAGTCATTTTGGGACTATGTTTCTTAAAGTGCCAGGAGATGAGAGCAAGTACTACTTATTCACGACCGATGCTAACCCTAACTTTACAGATGGACTGCGCTATAGCATTATAGATTCAGAAGCCAATAGTGGTTTAGGTCTGGTAACAGACGTAAAAAATGAGTTTTTAGAAACAACCAATAATGAGCATGTAAACATTGTAAAACACTGTAATTTAAATCATAAGTGGTTAGTTTTCTATGACATCCCTGAAGGAAAGATGAAGTCCTACCTTATTACAGAAACTGGAGTTTCGGTAGAACCTGTAGAGACTCAGTTAGATTTAGAACTAAGCAGTGCAGCATATAGTATGGCTTTAAAAGTATCTCCTCAGGGAGATAAATTGGTCTTTGAAAAACATTTAATGGATTTTAACCAGGCTACTGGAACAGTAGATAATGTGGTAGATATGGGGACAGAGTTTCCGTTGGAAAATGTAGTAATTAGCCATGATTTTTCACCAAGTGGGAAAGTGCTTTATTTACTCACGGGGGGAGTTTTTGATATTAATCTATTTCAGTATGATTTAACCTTACCAGATGAGCTAAAGCCATTTCCGACTAATTCAGTTTTCTCTGATGTCCAGTTATACAGTAAGGATATGCAAAAAGGAAAAGACAATGTTATTTATATGGATCAAGTCCTGCCAGGAACATTAGCCACGATATCCAACCCCAATTTACTTGGTGATGCCATGGATTTTCAACAAGATGATGTTTTTGCCAATGCTTTTATAAATGGGTTTGGGAATTTTTATCATGCTTATATAGCTGGCCAGGATATTATTATTGATGGAGATGAAATAATATGTGCGGGAATGGATCAGGAGTTCTCAGTATTTGGTTCTGATTGTATAGATGGAGCTATTGATTGGGAATTCTCGGGTGCGGGTCAGTTTAGTATAAATCCGAATCAGACTGTTTCAGGGTTTTTTCCAAATGCTGGAGAAGCTACTCTAATAGCTAAAACAGCTTCAGACTGTGGAGAAATTACTGACACGCTTCATATTTCGATCATTCAAGCACCCGAACTTGATTTGGGCCCAGATGTTGGATTCTGTTCCTCTGAGCCAACGGTAACTTTGGAAATGCCAAGTGAGTTTGAATTCTACTTATGGAGCACAGGCAGTTTAGAACAAAGTATCTCCTTGACTAATCCCGAACCTCAAACAATAGAAGCTCGAGGATACTACCAAGGCTGTTACATAACGGATGAAATAGAAATCATAGGGCAGATAGATGGAACCATAGACCTAGGAGTAGACCAAACCTTGTGTGATGGGGTGGTTATTGTTTTAGATGCAGGAGTCGGATTTACCGATTATGTTTGGCAAGATGGATCTATCGGTCAAACTCATACTGTGTTTCTAGGAGGATCATATTCTGTAAGCGCGAGTGAACCATGCGCGGCCAGTGACATACTAATTGTAGATGAGTGTGATCAAACCATTAATAATGTGGAAAAAAATGCTTTAACAGAATCGTTTACTGCATATCCGAATCCTACAAGTGATGATTTTGTAGTCGAATTTCAGGCGGCTTCTTCAGAAAAATTGACTGTTGAAATAGTGGATGCTTTGGGAAGAACCGTGTATTCAGAAATTTGTAATGCTATTACTGGAAATAACCAACTTAGATTAAGTGTGAAAGACTTCTCAGCGGGCGAGTATATCTGCAGAATAGAAGGAGTTTCTGTAACATGGAATGAAAAAATAGTAGTCTTCAAATAGCACTGCGGTCATTTATGCATTTCGATTGATGGGTTAAAACACAGTTTTTTGTTCGCTTTAAGAGTCATTGATGAAATACACATATACTCTTCATCGCTTAGGGTGTGTTGTGGCCTATTCTATAGAAAGAAAGGTTTAGTTATGAGCCTTACACTTAAATAGGTCAATGAAACCGTTTAAGAACGATACAGAAGCTTAGTGCAGAGGATTTGATTTGTCTGACTCTCGGTGAGAGATGTCCGCTTTGAGAATTGGAATACTCAAATCTTAGAGTTCTTTTCTAAATACTTGAATTAAGAGTAGCCCAGATTCTTCATAATTTAGCGCCATGCACGTAAAGTTTATAGTTGTAGGGAAAACCAGCTTCCCTTATTTAAGAGAAGGCATAGATATTTATCTCAAAAGGTTAGTTCATTATACAAAAGTGGACTACATAGAAATTCCAGTTAAAATCCCTAAGTCTGCCAAAGAAAAGGACGTAAAGCAATTAGAATCTAAAGCTTTTTTAAAGCACCTTTCTGCATCAGATACCATCATCTTACTGGATGAGCGAGGAAAAAAATTCAACTCTATTTCCTTCTCTAAATGGCTAGAAAAGTTTATGCTAAACAGCACTAAATCTATAGTGTTCCTAGTAGGAGGCCCTTACGGGTTTAGTGATGATATTATTAAACGGTCATCGCAGAAAATCTCTCTTTCAGAGATGACATTCAGCCATCAGATGATTCGATTATTCTTCGTGGAGCAGCTGTATAGAGGATTCACTATCTTAAAAGGGGAGCCTTATCATCATGAATAAGGAGCCTTTCTTTCCTTAGTTTTTTTGCATAAAAAAGCCCGAGGTTTTAAAGACTCGGGCGATTTAACCTTACTCTATTATGAACTCTTAATTTCATTATTGAATAGCCAATCTGCCTTGGTTTACGCGAATTAGAAATAAAGGGTTACAATAAATCTGATGTTTTTAAAAAAAAACGAAAAAAAAAGGGTGTTGCTTAGCAACACCCTTCTAAATTTTATTTTCTAATAAGGTTTATTCAGCAAGAATAACGACCGTATTATTTAGAATTTCTACCGTTCCTCCATTTACATTGAAAGCGTAATCACAATCAGAAGCTTCACTTAATCTAGCTTCTAGGATTTCTGTAGGCTTTCCGTTAGACTTGATTCTGATACTGCCTTTCCCTAAAGAAGTAATAAGTGCAGCGTGATTGTCTAAAACTCCCAATTGGCCATCTATACCAGGAACTTGCACATAAGATGCATTTCCTTCGAACAATTTAGCGTCTGGTGTAAGAATTTCTAATTTCATTTTTCGGATCTTAAGCTTCTGCTAACATTTTCTTTCCAGCTTCTGCTACTTCTTCTATTGAACCTTTAAGGTTGAAGGCGGCTTCTGGATACTGATCCATATCACCATTCAGAATCATGTTAAACCCTTTGATAGTTTCTTCTATAGAAACTAACACACCTTTAAGTCCAGTAAACTGCTCAGCTACGTGGAAAGGTTGAGATAGGAATCTCTGAATTCTTCTAGCTCTATGCACAGCTGTCTTATCTTCATCAGATAATTCATCCATACCTAAGATAGCTATGATATCTTGAAGTTCTTTTAATTTTTGTAAGATCTCTTTTACATCCTGTGCACATTTGTAATGCTCAGCTCCTACTATTTCTTCAGTAAGAATTCTAGATGTAGAATCTAGAGGATCTACTGCTGGATAAATACCAAGCTCGGCTATCTTTCTAGAAAGAACCGTAGTAGCATCTAAATGGGCGAATGTAGTAGCTGGTGCTGGATCTGTTAAATCATCTGCAGGTACATAAACCGCTTGCACAGAAGTAATAGAACCTCTTTTAGTAGAAGTAATTCTTTCCTGCATCGCTCCCATTTCAGAAGCTAGTGTTGGTTGGTAACCTACAGCAGAAGGCATACGTCCTAATAAGGCTGAAACCTCTGACCCTGCTTGAGTAAATCTAAATATATTATCGATAAAGAAAAGGATATCTCTACCACCAGACTCTTCATCACCGTCTCTGAAATATTCTGCTACAGTAAGACCTGATAGGGCTACTCTTGCTCTTGCTCCAGGAGGCTCATTCATCTGACCGAAAACTAATGTAGCTTGAGAAGATTCTAATTCTTTCTTATCTACTTTAGTTAAGTCCCAGCCACCGGCTTCCATAGACTCTTCAAATTCTTTACCGTATCTAATTACGCCAGATTCGATCATCTCTCTAAGAAGGTCATTTCCCTCTCTAGTTCTCTCACCTACTCCTGCAAAGACAGAAAGACCTTCATACCCTTTGGCGATATTATTAATCAACTCCATAATAAGTACAGTCTTACCTACTCCTGCTCCACCGAAAAGACCAATCTTTCCACCTTTAGAATAAGGCTCGATAAGGTCAATTACTTTAATTCCTGTAAAAAGAATCTCAGAAGATGTAGAAAGATCTTCGAATCGAGGAGCTGCTCTGTGAATTCCTTTTCCGCCTTCCATAGAAACTTCACCTATTCCATCAATGGCAGTTCCTACTACGTTAAATAATCTTCCTTTAATCTGCTCTCCAATAGGCATTTTAATGGCGCTTCCTGTAGAAACGGCTTCCATACCACGGCTTAAGCCTTCAGTAGAATCCATAGAGATAGCTCTAATAGTGTCTTCTCCTATGTGCTTTTGGCATTCTAAGATAAGGTCTTCACCTTCTCTTTTTACTACTAAGGCATCTAGGATTTTAGGAAGCTCTACTCCTTGAGCAAAACTTACATCCACTACTGGCCCGATTACTTGAGATATTTTTCCAATGTTCGCTGACATTTCTGTTAGATTGAGGGGGTTGAAAATCCGTGCAAAAATACTCAGATAACACGAATAGACAATGGTGATTCCAATTTATTTTATCCGCCTTTATACAGCACTAATTAACACGTTAAATCCTATGTATATTTGTGCTTGAAGTTACCGTAGATTTGAAAGTTCATAATTCTCTAGATTCCGTCACTAATATTTCTAATGCTGTAGTCACTACAGGAACCTTTGATGGGGTGCATTTAGGCCACCAGAAAATACTTAAGAAATTAAATAAACTTGCCGATTGTTGTGAAGGAGAGTCGGTTCTTTTCACTTTTTTTCCTCATCCGAGAATGGTTCTTTTCCCCGATGACCATGGGCTTAAGCTCTTGAATACCTTAGAAGAAAAGAAAGAAAGGTTAGCTGCTTCGGGCCTAGACCATTTAATTGTTCATCCTTTCTCACTTGAGTTTAGTAGGCTGTCAGCGTTGCAATATGTAAGAGATATCATGGTGAATACCCTAAGTGTTCACACTATGGTGGTTGGTTACGACCATCATTTTGGAAGAAATAGAGAGGGTAATCTGGAGTTGTTGAATGAGTTCTCTCAGACGTATGATTTCGGAATAGAAGTCATTTCTGCTCTTGATGTTGAAGAGGTCAATGTAAGCTCAACTAAAATCAGAAGATCAATAGGAGAAGGGAATATACATTTAGCCAATGAATACTTAGGATACAAATATTCATTCACGGGTAAAGTAATAGAAGGAGAAAAGAGAGGAAGGCTTTTGGGTTTTAATACGGCAAATATTGAGATAAGTAGTGAGTTGAAAATCATACCGTCTTTTGGTGTTTATGCCGTCAACGTTCTCGTATTTGGACAGATTTATAAAGGAATGTTAAACATAGGAATGAATCCTACGTTTAATAATGAACACAAAACTCATATTGAAGTGCATATTTTGGATTTTGACTCAGATATTTATGGAGAAAGTTTGACCATAGAACTCGTGAAAAAGCTCAGAGATGAAAAAAAGTTTAATTCGAAAGAAGATTTGGTACAACAATTGAACGAGGACAAGCGTCTTACTATAGAAACCCTAAGGTGAAACTATTAACGATACTCATATTATTATTCCAATCCTTCGCAGTCTTAGCGCAATGTGAAGAATCATCTGCGGCATTTAAAGTAAAGAAATACACCAGTCTAGAGCAGGCTATGCTCGAGCCAGATAGTGTTTTCTATTTAGATTTGTCCAGATCTAAATTAAAGCAACTACCTCACGATGTTTACGCTTTTAAAAATCTAACCGTGCTCATTTTGGATAGAAATAGGCTTAGCGAGATTCCTGAAAAGATTGGTAATTTAAGATGTCTTAAAACCCTGAGTGTGGAGAGAAATAAGCTGGAACACATAGATAATGGCATCTTCCGACTTAAAAACTTGGAACATCTAAACTTAAGTAATAATGAGATTAGAGTTATACCTGCGCAAATAGGTAGGTTAAGCAATCTGATTTCATTGGAATTATGGTCCAATATTATAGAAGAATATGCTCCTGAATTGGCAACACTGGCTAAGCTAGAGAAACTTGATTTATTAAATAATCAGATGACAATTCCTGAGCAAGAGATGGTCAAAATATTTTTACCGAATACCGAGATAATTCTGTCTCCTCCATGCGATTGTAGCTTTGATTAATTCATTTACCATTTGTTTTACAGGACCAGAATGTTCAGGCAAGTCGACTTTATCGGAATTTGTTTCAGATGAGTTTGGAGCCATTCTCGTTAAAGAGTATGCTAGAACATATTTAACTGGTATAGGGAGGCCTTATGTAAAAGAAGACTTAAGGATTATAGCTAAAGCCCAATTGAATCAGTTAATCGAATCTATTTCTGACAAAGAGATCACCGTTATAGACACAGGTGCTGAGGTGGTAAAAGTTTGGTGTCAGGTTAAATACAATGAAGATGACCAGGTCATATACGAATTAGTACAACGACAGCATGCGGTAGTCGATTTATATGTGCTTTGTAAGCCTGACATACCTTGGGAGGCAGATGCTTTTCGTGAGAGCCAATTTGATAGAGACAGGCTTTATGAAATCTACAAAGCCTTTTTAGAAAAGGAAAATGTTCCCTTCATAGAACTCTCAGGAGAGTTAATTCAGAGGAAGGCAGACCTGACTGAAACCATAAAGTTCTTGGCATAAAAAAAGCCCCTCATTTACAATGAAGGGCTTCTCAATAAGTTTATAATGGATTATCTCAGTTTAAAATTAACTGGGATAGTATACTTTAGTTTCACAGGCTTACCTCTCTGAGAAGCTGGCGTGAACTTAGGTAATTTCATTACCGCTTTGGTAGCAGAATCATCTAAGCTTTTGTGAATCCCTTTAAGAATTTCTACATTTCCTACATTCCCATTTTCATCCACAATGAACGTAAGGAATACCTTACCTTGAAACCCGTTTTCTTTGGCTATCTCAGGATAGTCAGCATTGGATTGAACAAAATTGATTATTTTTCCTTGTGTGCACTGATCCTGTTCCTTGGCATTAGCTATTTGTTGACATTCTCCAGGGAAAACAGGCATTCTTTCAGCTCGAGTCATAATCGGAGCGTCATAAATTTCTTCCTCCTCTTCATAATTCACGTCTTCTATCTCCTCTTCATCATCTATTTCCATATCTAGATTAAGCTCGATGATTTCCTCATCATCTTCTACTATCTCCAGAACGGCAGTAGTTGGTGGTGGCGGTGGTGGTGGCGGTGGTGGTGGAGGTGTGGAGGGTGCTATGGTCTCTTCTACCAATTCATCTCCCACTTTAATCTTTCTGGTCTCTTCTATTTCCTTGATATCGTAAGATGTGATAACGAAAGAAACGAGTAATAAAGAGAGCACACTACAGCCTCCTAAGGCTAGCCAGCTAAACTTTTTACGCTCTAAATCTGCGTCTTTAGATTTTTTTAATTCCATTTCTCTTTAATTGAAGATAGGTCTGGTAAATAAACAATTTTTATTCCAAATTAGGAGAGGATATCTCTGAAAAATAATTTTAAAATCACAATTCCAAGAAGCACTCCGATAGCATTGGCTAAAATATCATAGACATCTGTGAACCTTTCAGAAAATAGCGAGCCTTGAAGTAACTCTAGAACAGTACCATACACGATGCAGATAAGGGCACTGCTTCTCAGGCTATTTCTCTTTAAGGTTTTATATCTATGTTGTTTAAAAACAGAGAAGGTAAGGCTACACATAAGAATTAGAAATATTCCTGCATGGACAGCTTTATCAGGCTCTAGGAGTTTCCAGAAACTAACACTAGGTAAATTTGACCCTGGGATTCCATAGAGAATAAGGATTATAGAAGCCCAGATAAACGTAAAAGAAAAATGGCGCCAGAGCACGGAATTAACCTATGATTTTTTGGTAATCGGCAGCAGAAAGAAGAGCGTCTACTTCTGATGAGTCAGAAATTTTTACTTTTACCATCCACCCTTTACCATAGGGATCTTCATTTACTGCCTCAGGAGTCTCTTCTAAGTCTTCGTTAAACTCTATAATTTCGCCTCCTAACGGCATGAAAAGATCAGATACAGTTTTAACTGCTTCCACAGACCCGAAGGTTTCTTCAGCATCTAAAGTCTCTCCTAGTGCATCTACATCGACATAAACGATATCTCCTAGTTCCCCTTGAGCGTAAGCAGTTATTCCTATAACTGCTATGTCACCCTCGATTCTGATCCATTCGTGGTCCTTAGTATATTTTAACTCTTGTGGAAAATCCATTTTTTTAAATAGTATTTGGAATCACAAAAATAGAGATTACTTGTAGATAATTCTTATCGAATAGCACGAAATTATTGCTACGCTAAAAATAGATATTTACTGAGTTAGCGTAAATCTTAATGAGATTCCAGAACTAATATTGGATGTTCTAAAGGAAGTAGAAATTTTAGGCTCGGTGATTTGATGATCATAGAAGAACCTAATCGTAAGTTTGTCTGATACTTGAAGGTCAGCAGAAGTTTTAAGGGAGAACAGTCGTTGTCCGGCAGTAACTTGATTTGTTCTTTCTTCTATTCGTCTTATAACAGTAGCGTTATTTCTAATAGTTAAATCCGCTCTTAAGTTAATAGGAGAATTCTCTAAATATCTACCAGGAAGTCTGCTTCTTTTACTTCTTAACCATCCTATCGGTACTTCTGGAATTTTACCGCCTAATCCGATAATAAAGGACCTACTCTTAGTCTCAGTTACTTGATAATTTGAGAGACCCAGAGTTATTGTTCTATCTCTTCTGAACTCAATTTTAATTTGTGGATCTATAGGTTTTTTATTTTTGTTCTTTTTGTTGAGCGTCATGTCAAATCCAAGGAGAGGAGACAATTGTTCAGAGATAGTTACTGTGCTGATTTGCTTGGGGTCTACGTAATTAGCGAAATTCGCTTGATCTAATTCCTCCTGAATATCTGGAGCCAAGGCCGTAGGTCCTACGTATCCAACATTCGTGACATAGGATACATTGTAATTCGCCTTATAACTATGATTTATTCTAAACTGCTTGAATATTTTTTTCATAGCCTTAATCTTGGTAAGGCCATTATACCTTAGCGTCCAGTTAGGCGCCATTTTTATCCCTGTGGGATTAGTACTCACATTACTTACATCTTTTCCTGTGTATGCAGCTATGAATGATGGAATAACTACCCGTTGACTTAAAGGGCCATATCCAGTGTAGAAACCCTGTAAAGAATCTAGTTCAGTAGTGTTAAAAGGATGTTCACTACTTACTATTCCCGAGGCGTCAAGGCGGTTCAGTAAGAATTGGTCAAACACCTCTGAGGTGTTATTAGTTTCATTATCATTAATAAATGTGGTAGACCAAGCTATTATAGAAGCACTGTAGTTTCCTGTTTCATTGGGAGATTGGGAGACATAATCACCCCATTGTCCATTTTCTACTCCTTCTACTATATCTAACTCTTGTAAGTCGACATCATTAATAGCGAAGGGGTCGTATACATAGAAACTACTATTATTTATAGACTCTTGGCTATTCATATTCAGCTCTATCTTCACGTCCTTAATAGGCTCTATATTCGCTCTAAAGTTGTATGACTCAGAGAAGGTATTGCTTTGAAGAATGTTTAAATTTTCCTGCTGTACTAGCCAAGCATTATCAGAAATGTCCTCTAATAACCCCGAGCTCCTGTTTCCGAATAGACTTTTCTCTTGCTGTCCTAATAAAAATCCTAATCCAGGGCCGTTAAAGTTCCTGTCCATTCCTAATATATAGGTATTAGGGTTATAACCTGGCAAGAAGGTACTTTCATTCTTAGAATAACTTCCAGATACATTTTTGACCATCATGGCCAGTTTAATTACTTGATGCAGTGGATTAAATGTTGCTCCTTTTTTCTTTTTCCTGTCATCTTCTATGGTTTCACCGAATCCATCCACTTCCTCTTCGTCATCTTTCTCTTTCTTCTTAGGTGTTTTCCCTTTGCTTAAGGCTTTTAAGAAGTCAGACTTGTTATAGAGCGTTGCAAAGTTTGCCTGAGCATTTAGCGTAATATTTCTGCTATTTTCTATGGTGTTACCTAAACTATCTTGAGAGAATGGTGCTCTTCCCCAATTGTATGAGGTTCCATATGCCGCATCAGCACTTATGAAGTTGATAACAGGAAACTTGTCTAGCGGAAGTTTGTAATTCAGACCTGCGCTATGGTTATAGCCAGTGGTAATACCAGGCGCTATACCTACAGTATCAGTTCCAAGACCATTTAGCGCAGCTACTTGGTCTTTATATTCTTCTTTTGAGAATCTATCTCTAGCACCTTGCGGTTGTCTAATAAGTGCCTGGTTACTGGCGTTAAAGTCAAACTTTAGAGACTTAGTTAAATCATACCTGAACGTATAATTTCTATTCCAATTCCAATTTTTAACTATTTGGGGGAGTATGATGGCATCTGTTTCATACCCTAGAAGAATTGCTGTATTATCTCTAATGGCACTTTCTCTGTACATTCTGTCCATAGTGGTGCTAAACCCTAATTGTTTAGGCCCTATGTTAAAGTTGAAGTCCTCAACGAATTTTAGTGCTTTAGTGTTTTTAATAAACCCGATGTTAGAGAATGGCTTAACCTCTAAAGGTTTATAGGAAAAAGCATAATTCAATCCTGCGCTTTCATTAATCGTAAGATCTTTCTCAGTGTTTATGTCTCGAGATTCAATATCACTATAGTTATAGCTTACCGAGAAATTTTTAACGCTATAAAAGGGCGTTTGTTTTTTCTTGTCAGATTTCCCAGCTCCTTTCCCTGCGCTTGATTTAGGGCCGTCTTTAGTACTAGGGTCTTTAGTGCTTTTTTTGTCTTTCCCTTTAGGACTAATTCTTACATTCGAAAAGTTGATATTTCTTCGGGTAGTCAGAGATTTACTGATATCTCTTCGTTTTGCAGCATCTGTAGGAGATAAATCACTAGTCGAATCGAATAATTCTACATCTGGTGATAATGGATCAAATTGAGGGGTAGTCTCACTCAATGAGTAGCCCATATAGACAGGCAACTGAACTCCGAGATCTTCACCGAAGAGTTTACCCATCTGTAAAGTGGTACTGAGGTTTAAAGTACGAACGGTTTCTCGCTGTCTCTCTTGAATTCTTTCTTCTAAACTACCAAACCCTGGTGTAGAAATAGATCCTGCTACAGAGAAGTTACCGAAATCTGCTAGAGAAGTACTTAAGGTGGCAAGGGCTGCCCCTCCACCTTTATTATTGAAATCAGTTAATCTTAATTCATTAGCCCAAACTATTCCACATTCAGAGAGGCCGTCATCGGTTGCATATGGATTGTTATCCTTGTCTGGATTTTTTAACCCAATCATAACGGTTACCACATTAGCTAGGTTAGGATTCCCCTTAACCCTAATCCTGGAGCCGGATGGGGCGTTGGACGCCTCATAAACGGTGGTTATGTTGAAGTTTGCGTTATTTCTTTGGGTTTTAGCTTGCTGCAGTAAATCTAATTCGATATCGAATATATTGTCATCTGGCCAGATAGCTTCAGCAGAATTATCATCCTGGTCTGTTATAGTCAGAGGAATTTCATACTCATAATAATTTTCGTCAAAGTCACTACCTAGTCTTAGGAAACAGGCCAAGTCACCTTTCTGTAAAGGATTATTTAAATCTCCACTTTCTGCATGGACAAACATTTTCAGCCGTTCATACATTCGCATATCGAAATTTACATTTCGATAGGTTGCTCTGCTATCTCCGTCTTGTAAGTTACAGACCTCCATGGATAGACTCTGCTCGTTTAGGTTTCTGAGGTTAGCCGCTCCCACGTCTATTTCCCTAGTAATACCAGGAGGTTCTACATAACGAATAGGCTCCCTATTGGAGTTTTCTTCTATGTTAACAGCGTTAACCACGAATGTAGTTTCATCGCCATCTGTTTGGTCAATTTCTCCAGCTTCTTGTAAAGACTCTTGGTAAACTCTCCACTCACCTCTTATTAGCTCTAATCTGGCGAATCTTAACGTAACTTCTTCATCCCAATCCTTCATAAACATTCTAAGGAAACGTATACTTCTAAAATCAGTAATCCCATTAAAACTTTTCTCAAAATCTCTAACTGGGATTTTAAACTGATACCAAGTAATAGGCCTATCCGATGTAGCTTCTGTGTTTTTAGTCGTTTGGAATACATCTGTAAGGTAATTATTACCAATATTCTCTACTGATAAATCCTGAGGGTTTAAGCTTACTTTATACTGGTAATAGCTCTCTATAGTGTTGAGCGTATTATCCTTATTAATATCTTCTGTATTAGGAATAGTGGTAGCTGCTTCTTGTTGGTTTAAGGAGTTCCCTTCATAAGCATTGAAGTTCTTATGTCTTTCTAAAGTATTTAACCCCCCTGAGATGTTTCTTCTTGGATATTGATAATCATCTGCAGAGACATCAGCTAATATCGCGGTGTAAGCCTCAGTCGTTAAAGGACCCTGTAATGCAGTTAAATATTGGTATTCATTCTCGAAAAACGTAGCCTCATCTGTACTATTTAATCCATCTATACCTAGATCCTGAAGTATATAATTAGGGGAGGTGTTATCAAAAGCGTTTACAACATTAAAGTTGCTCGGGTCTGGAATAAAGCCCCAGTTAGTAGAGTCTACTTCATTCGTCTGGCTTTCGCTAGGATATCCATTTTCAAAGCTAAGGCCAGAATCACTTAGAATATCTTCACTTACATTTCCTAAATTGAAATATAATTCACCGCCATTTTCGTTAGGAGAGTCTTCGTTAAAAGGGTCCATAAGCCAGAATTGAATAAATTCAATGTTACTCGACTCAAAATCATTTACAGTTAATGCCCTTTGTATACCGCCCCATCTACTCTCTGGGTCTGCTAATAAACCGTCTGGAGTTAACCCAGCTGATTCGGTAGGAGAGTCAGCTTCAGGCAGGTCATAATTATAAGGTCCTCTTTCTTCTGGATAGTAGGTCATATCCAGCGTAGCAATATTTCTAGGTGTTCCCGGAGACAGCTCTCTATCTGGAAAAACTTCTTCCTCTAGAACTTCCCGCATTCTATGATCACTCCGTACTAATTCGTCTACTCCTTCTATGCTAGAGTTAGTTTGATAAAAAATTGGATCAATTTGATACCAACTCATTTTAGCCCTGTTGTAGTTAATTAGTATACTATCTTCTACTAGAGCCTCTGGAAATAAATCCGATTGATGTCTAGGGGTGCTAGCTAAGAACCATTGATTTAATGCTCTAAGGTCTATCGTAGACTGGCTTCCTTCAAAATCATCTATATATGCATTACCATTTTTACCAATAGCTCTTGAGTAACCAGGAATAAGGTAAGCTCCCTCAGCATTAAAATCTATAGTAGATTTAGCTTTAGTCTCATAGAACGGAAGTTTATCTACCAAAGAAGTAATAAACCTACTTTCAGCTCTATACTTGATGTCGGCACCAACTATAGTGTTGTTTACAGGTTCGTCACCTACATTTATCTTTTGCGTTAGCGGTCTCTCTCTCAGGTTTAAGAGGGTCGCTCCAATATTTAAGTCTTTATTAACTTCATAATCAAATCTAGTTCCTAGTAAGGTTTTAGTCTGAATATTAAATAACGAGTTACTCTCAAGGGAAACACTAATAGGCGTTCCACTATCTAATAAACTTTCATTTAGAATTCGAACTCTACCTAGATTATAATCTACGGTGTAGTCTTGATTTTCTATGAGTTTAACCCCTCCAGATGTAACAGACACAGATCCTTGAGGAATATTGATGGAGTTTAAGCTGATCTCACTACTTGAGCTTGATTTATACTGTCCCCTTATGCTGAATCTATTTTTGGCTGGTATCTGCTGAGCTGCTGTTTTCGTACTGTCGTATAGCTCTTGGAATACAACTTGGCTAATTAATGAATTCACATCATTTTCAGACATATTATAAACGCTTGCAGAGTCTTGAATGTAACCGGCTAGATGAGCACCAAAAGGTTCTACTGTAGGCAAGTATAGCCGTCCATTCTGTGAGTTAATTAATCCTCCTTGAGTAGCTGCGTTATCCACGAAATCGAAAACTCCATCTTGGTAAGGTTCTCCATTGACATTGATTTTATCCATGTCCAATACTTGAACTAAGAGTTTTCCATCAAGAGGGTCCCTAGGAATGTAATTCTGATCTATTCCAGTTGCTGGATTGTTATACCAGATGTCTAGTCTAAAGTCATCTTTGTTTACACCAAAAGCACCCATGCTGTAAACATTTTTCATCATTAAACCCCATAGAGGAGCAGCATTTCCGCTGGCGTCTACTACTTGAGTAATAGAACTCTTTAGCATTTTCAGAATAAGTGCGCTCGGTGCTGTTATTCCGTCTTGAGATAAAGAACCAATCTGATACGTATCTCCTCCTTCGGTGTACTCATAAGAAACGGCTAAGACCTCGGCATTGTTTAGTGATTGTCTTAAACTCACAAAACCTAATCTAGCGTTATAAGTAAACTCAGAAGGGCTTAGCTTTCTGGCGTTTCCTACACGTTCGAAGTGAACCCCCTGTTGGAAGTTCTGATTCAGCCCTTGAATAGCACTAATGGCCCCACTGTAGCCGAGTACTTCAGGGTTATTAACCATTTGCTCGTAAATGGTGTTTTGAGCGTTATCTGGAAGTCTAGAAGAGTTAGCCGGGAATAATACTCCTGGATTAGCGTAACCAGAGGATTGATAAGCAGTGTTTTCTCCTAAATCTGTAAAAGCGACTAGGTTTCTTACGTTTTGAGTGTTTGCTTGAGTATTCACTACCCACACTTCTATTCTGGTGATGTTAATGGCAGAGTTTACTATTGGTAAACTTTGCATGGCCACATCATATTGATCTCTGAAGTAATGAGAAAGAAAGTAGTGTTTATTGGCTTCGTAGGCGTCTGCTTTAATGTCGAACGTCTGAGTTTGCGCCCCTCCTTCTACGGTGATTTCTTTTCTTTCTCCTTTCTGCTGAGAAAGGACTGTAGTGTTTTTTAGTCTTCCAAACTTAGTCTCAAGTTTCATCCCGAATAAACTTTGGGAACCTTGAATGAGAGTACCCGATAGTGGAAGACTGACATTACCAGCCTCTATTTTTTGAATAATTTCATCTTCACCTCCAGTATGTTCTAGCTTCATTTGATTTTCAAAATCAAATGTCGCTTCAGTATTATAATTAGTTGCAAGCTGTAGCTTGGTTCCTATATTCCCGACCACATTTAGCTGAATTCTTTGATCAAAATCAAAGGTGGTCTGGCTTCGTTGTCTTTGTGGAATTCTTGGGTTATCCGTTTTACTAACATTAATACCAAAACTTAACTCTGCCGATCCTTGAGGTCGAATTTCGATTTCGTTACTACCAAAAATATTCGCAAACCCTTTACTATCGATGGTCATTTTAGGAGCGTATGCTTGGCTTTCTTCATCAACTTCATCTTGCTGCTTATTCCAATACTCTGATAAACTTTTTGTGAAGTCGTAGTTTAAATATTCATCTTGAGTCAGCTCAATAGGGGTTCTGAAATAAAGGCTGTCTCCTATGGTTTGAATAATACTGTAAGTTCCTGTTTCAGGATCGTATACAACTTCAGAATTGATGTTGTCTGGGTTTTGAAGGTTAACACCTAAAGCACCCTGCTCAGAAGGGTTAATTCCTTGATCTTGTATAGGGAAAGGTAAGTCAGTGGTGTCTGCGGGTATAGCGTTTCTGTATGGCGCTTCGTCAGAAGGAATTATTACAGGGATGATGTAATCAGAAAAAGCGGTTCTGGCATATCCAGTAATTACACTTATTACTAGTAATAAAACTATAGATAGCTTGATAGTATTTTTGGCCTTGAATCTCACGTTTTTCTTTTACAACTGCTTGAGCGCAAGTTTTATGAGTCTCTCTACAGAGATTTCATTTCCTTCCGCTTTGATTAATTTATCAAGGGTTTTGTCAGTTTTGGTCTTATCAAATCCTAATGAGGACAAAGCTATTAACGCATCATTTTTAACGCTATTGCCCACAAATGTTATATTTTCTTGATTATTTTCTGATCCAGAAATTTTATCGTGCAAATCTACAATAATTCTTTGGGCAGATTTGGCTCCTATTCCTTTGATTCCTTTCAGAGCATTAGCGTTTTGGTTTTGGATAGTAGATCTAACTTCATTTGGGTTCATTCCGCTCAAAATCATTCGAGCCGTATTGGCACCAACACCACTAACAGAAATAAGTTTTCTGAAAACGTCTCGTTCATCTTTATCTGCAAATCCATATAAAACTTGGGCGTCTTCTCTGACTATGAAGTGCGTCCAGATTAGACAGGTCTCTGTATCGGGCAGAAGGCCATAAGTGGTTACTGAAATGTTTACGAAATACCCTATTTCTCCGCATTCTACTATAGCATGCGTAGGAGATTTTTCTACGAGCTTTCCCTTTAAGTAATCTATCATTTTTTAGACTGAGCTTCAGCCACAGCTATAGTGGTCATATTAACAATTTCTCTAACCGAGCAGTTCAATTGGAGAATATGGAAAGACTTCTTCATGCCCAATAGGAGAGGGCCGATAGCTTCTATGCCTCCCATTTCTTGCATGAGTTTGTAAGCGATGTTACCAGCAGATAAGTTTGGAAATATTAGTGTGTTTACTCTTCCGTTTTTTAAATCTGAAAATGGAAACGCCTCTTTAATCATGTCATTATTCAGCGCGAAATTTGCTTGAATTTCTCCGTCTGCCACCAGAGTTGGCTGAGTCTCATGGATAATTTTTATAGCGCTAGCCATTTTTTCAGGGTCTGGACCTTTGGAGGAGCCAAAGTTTGAATAAGAGAGAAGAGCCACTCTCGGTGTTACTTTAAACCTTCTTACTGCTGTAGCTACAAGTTTTGTGATTTCGGCTATTTCCTCTGCTGTTGGGTCTACATTAACTGTCGTATCGGCAAAGAAAACTGGGCCATTTTTGGTTTGAAGGATATACATACCTGCTACTAGAGTGCTTCCCTCTTCTAGGCCTATAATTTTAAGTGCCGGTTTGATTACATCACTGTAACTTCTGGTCATTCCAGAAATCATAGCGTCAGCATATCCTGTTTCTACGAGCATAGCACCAAAGTAATTTCGGTCTCTCATCAGTTTTTCTGCTTCGATAAGAGTGAGACCTTTTCTATTTCTTTTTTCAAAGAGAAGTTCTCCGAATTCTTGCCTGTCCTTCTTTCGAGATAAAGATTTGGGGTCAATAATTTCTACACCAGTTAAGTCAAGACCATTTTCTTCAACAATGGAGTGAATTTTTTCTTCTTCTCCTAATAATATAGGTGTCGCTATGCCTTCTTCTAATGCGGTTTCAGCGGCTTTAAGGATTTTAAAGTTATCTGCTTCAGCGAAAACTACCTTTTTAGGATTTTTCTTCGCTTTATCAGTAATAGTATTAAGAAGCTTATTGTCGTTTCCGAGTCTTTTTTCTAAAGATAATTGATAAGACTCCCAGTCAGTAATTGGCTCTTTTGCAACGCCTGAGGCCATAGCGGCTTTAGCTACAGCAGTAGATACGTGAGTGACTAATCTTGGATCTAAAGGTTTGGGAATAATAAGGTCTTTACCAAAGGTTATGTTCTGCTCCCCATACGCGAGACTTACTTCTTCAGGAACAGCTTCTTTTGCTAAAAGAGCGATGGCTTTTACAGCAGCCAGTTTCATTTCTTCATTGATCACGGTAGCTCTTACATCTAGAGCTCCTCTGAATATATATGGAAACCCTAATACGTTGTTCACTTGGTTAGGATTATCAGATCTTCCAGTAGCCATAATAATGTCTTCTCGGGCTGAACAGGCTTCTTTATAACTAATTTCTGGATCTGGGTTAGCTAATGCGAATACGATTGGTTTTGCAGCCATGGACTTGACCATGTCCACAGAAACTATGTTTCCCTTACTTAAACCTAAAAAGACATCACAGCCTTTCATGGCATCTGCCAAATCAGTATTTCTTCTTTTACTCGCGTACTTTTGTTTTCTTTTATCTAATCCTTTTCTGTCGTCAGTGATAAGGCCTTTACTGTCTAGCATTAAGATATTCTCAATTCTAGCGCCTAGACAAATATATAAGTCAGCACAAGCCATGGCGGCAGCTCCCGCACCACTTATTACAATTTTTACGTCTTGGATATTTTTTTCAGCAAGCTCTAGAGCATTTAATAATGCTGCTGAAGAGATAATAGCCGTTCCATGCTGGTCATCATGCATGACAGGAATATCTAACTCTGCTTTTAATCGTTCCTCTATTTCGAATGCTTCAGGTGCTTTTATGTCTTCAAGGTTTATTCCTCCAAATGTGGGAGAGATGGCCTTTACTGTTTCCACGAATTTATCTACGTCTGATGCGTCTATTTCGATATCAAAAACGTCAATATCAGCGAATATTTTAAAAAGGAGTCCTTTTCCTTCCATTACTGGCTTAGAGGCTAGAGGGCCTATGTCTCCTAGCCCTAGAACAGCGGTACCGTTTGTGATCACGGCTACTAAATTCCCTTTTGTAGTATACTTATAAGCATCTTCTGGATTCTTAGCTATCTCTAGACATGGTTCTGCTACTCCAGGAGAATAGGCTAAACTCAGATCACGCTGAGAACTATAGGGCTTAGTAGGAATAACTTCTATTTTTCCTCTTCTTCCTTTAGAATGATAGTCGAGGGCGTCTTTTTTATTTTTTAAACTCATGCAAATGCGTTAATGAAGAGAGCAAAAGTAACATTAGAGAAACGTTATTCTATAAAATATGCTCCAATCTTACTATTGTTATTTCCTACAAGAAGAAGATCTCTCTTTCCTAATTTCATTTTCAATAGAGATTTCACATTTCCTTGAGCGAAAAATCCAGACTCAATACCGGTTAATACTAGGTGTTCTTCAGTCTGTGTGCTCATAAGAATCAATCCATTCCCAGAATCATGTCTGGTGGTTTCTACCTCAGCATCGTAGTGGTTGCCTGCTAAAATAAAGTCGAGTTTTCCATCATTGTTTAGGTCATGCGTTACTATATCTAAAACTGGAAAAGACTGCACTAGGTTAGGAAAGGGTTTAAAGTTGAACTTACCATTTCCATCGTTCAATAAGATTCCGCTCCTGAATTCATTCACTTGAAAGAATGCGGCTTTTGATATCTTATCTTCTCCGAGAACCTCCTCAATAGATGCGTTTGCGAAGCCTTCATAATTTTCAAATTCGTCCTCTAAAAACGGCATTTGTTCGGAGCTACATTCACGGCCTCTTACGGGAACATACTTTCCTTCGAATGGTTTGGCGAGTACAATATCATTCGTATTGTTATTGTCAAAATCAGATTGATATAATTTGAGGGGCTTTTCGGAGGAAGGGTGGTATTTATTATTCAGACCCATGTTTCCGCATATAAAGTCTATATGCCCATCTCCATTAACGTCTGATGGTTCTAGTGAATACCACCAGCCATTTAGATTTCCAACAGGAGAGAACTTGTCAAATACTCCCTCATTATTCCATAGAATGGTAGGACTCATCCAATGACCAAGTACTATAAGCTCAGGGTAGCTATCATTATTTAAATCGATTAGTTGAGCATCTTTTATCATCCCTAAAGGAGTGTTTTCTGTAAGAGAGGCAGATACAGAGAGGCTGCCTTCTTTGTTCCCAAAATAGATGACATTACCATCGCTGTTTGGATAGCTGTTTGGGGTGTTGTTCCCTGCTATAAATAAATCAGTGAATCCGTCATTGTTTATGTCGCCTATAGCTGCACATGACCCATTAATAGTTTCGGTTGTGATCTGCTTTGCAAAGCCTGACGGAGAATTTAAGAATAGCTCATCTTTATAGTCTTCATGATCCTTAGGCAGGTGGTTTCCTCCATTGACCAGGTAAAAATCGAGTAAGCCATCTGCATTGAAATCTAAAATTTGTACATCTACATTTTCTTGTAGTTTAGATTCCATCCACGTCCCATTTGTTTCTGAAAAGCCAGTGCCCGTTTGAGAATATACCGTTGGCGTTTGGCCTGCTGCGCTGCAAATTACAATATCGTCTAAACCATCACCATTTAGGTCTCCAGAGGCCATCTTAGGGCCATTCCTAGACTCCCTGTGAGGAAGTAAAATTTCATTTTCCCAATCGTCAAAATCATTTTCTTTGTGAGCGGTTTCTAACCCAATAGACTGGGCAACTCTTTTGAAAGAGGGCGCTTGGAAATCATATACTTTAATGGGTTGTCTCTTGGAGTCAGTCTCATTGATAATTAACTCTTGGTTAGTTAAGACATCGAATTTCTTAACAGTAGAACCGTCTTGAAAAATGATGATTAGGCTATCTATTTTTGCACACTTACCTAATCCAAAGTTGAATTTATCTTCTACGCTAGATTGATAGCCTCTTGTAGGAGAAAGCTCTTTGTAGTGCTTTTTTCCGTTTGAGAATATGATCGCTTTACTATTTAGTCCTCTGGTGTTTTTCCCTTTTCCTTTTATTTTGATTGAGATCCAATTATTTCCAGATGTGAGATTTTCATATAAAAAGGGCTCTTCCTCATTGTTATTTACGACTAAATCTAAATCGCCATCATTATCTAGGTCACCATAGGCCGCTCCGTAAGAAAATGAGGGATGGTTTGTGTTCCAATCTTCAGACTTGTTTGAAAACGTAAAGTCTCCGTTATTAGAGTACAGATAATTGGAAATTTTAGTGCTAGGTGTTTTGTTCGCTAGTTCGAAGAGGTCAATTCGCTCATTATTTTCTAATAACTTATCGAATTCTTGACTAAAGTCATTATTCCTTATGTCTCGGTTGATTCCGTTGGTGATGAAAATGTCATTCATGCCGTCATGATCATAGTCTTCTATCAATACCGACCAGCTCCAGTCTGTACTGGATATTCCTGCCATCTGCGCAATGTCTGAGAAGAACCCCGTGCCATTATTCTTTTGAAGAACATTGGTCATGTATTGATAGTTATATCCTTTAGAAACATAATTGAAAAATGTTTCTGTGGACATGGAAGGCATATTGGTCTTAGACCTGTAGTGACTTTCCGACTGCATGTCTAAAACACAAAGATCTGAAAGCGCATCATTGTTTATGTCTCCAGCGTCAACTCCCATAGCAGTATTGGAAGTGTGCTTAAAGTTCTGGTCAAGCTTATTTGTGAATGTTCCATTCCCATTATTAATATAATAGTAATCGGGTTTTTCATAATCATTAGCTACATATATGTCTGTTAAGCCATCATGATTTAAGTCTTGGGTGATTACCCCTAAGCCAAAGGAAAGAGCATGAACACCAGCTTCAGTCGTTATATCGGTAAACGATGCCCCATCATTTCTTAGTAACCTATCAGTGCAGAAATCCGGAAACTCTGAAGTTGAATATTCTACTTTTTGTTGAAGATTATTGGAGGGCGAGTTTAAAAGGAATACGTCCAAGTCTGAGTCGCCATCATAATCAAAGAAAGATGCTTGTGTGCTGTAGCTCTCATTGTCTAGTCCAAACGCTTCAGCTTCCTCATTAAAGGTCATGCCGCCTTTGTTTATGTATAATTTGTTTTTTCTAAGCTCTACTTTTTCTTTGTCTTTACCCCAGTGAGTCTTGCTTACATAGATGTCTAGCAAACCATCGCCATTGACATCTGCCATGGTAACTCCGTTAGACCAGGAGACTTCTTCTTTGATTAACTGGGGAGTTACGTCTTGGAACTTTAAGCCTCCGAGATTTTTATAAATAACATCACTTGTTTGATTGCCGGTAAAATAGATGTCTGGAAGACCGTCATCATCTAAATCTCCAATGGAAACACCTCCACCGTAAAAAAAAGCGTCCCACGTTAAATGATTTAATTCTTCTGACTCAACGATGTTGTTTTTGAATGTAATGCCGCTTTTTGCAGAGGGAATTAGAGAAAACCCCATTCCTTCCTCAGTATTAGTTGTGCTTTCTGAAGTGGTTTTTGTCTCTTCAGAACATGCTGATAAGAGAAAAATTAGAATTGCTATCGAAACAAATGACTTAATCATACGCCAAATTTAAAAACATTCGTTAATGTGGCGGGTTAAATTAAATCATCTGCGTGTATGCTGTTGTGCCTTTTTGTTTTTTTAGGCCTGCTTGCTAATTAAAATATCCTTGTTGTCTTGGTGAGCTCAACCAACAGAGATAGCGTGCATTCTGTTTAGCGTATAGCAGAAAGCAGAGGAGTTTTGAGAAATAGAAGGTTATTGATGTTAGGTGTTGCTTTTTATGGGGTTATTACCTAGCCTAAGAGGATTAAAACAGAAAGTTTTGTGTAAAAAGAGGCGGGTTTTCATTCGGTTTTTGCTTCCTGTTAGGTGCTGTTTAAGTCGTTTTCGATGTTAAGCCGGTTTGAGGAAGAGAATAAAGTTGCATTAGGAGTCACATGATGTGCCATTTTAAGATATGATAAATCTGCTATTGTAATTTGATTAAAGGTTTTTTGTGACCATATTTGTAGCGTTAAATTAATCTGTGATATTTAAAAAAATTCAAATGAAAAAAATTCTACAATTTACTGTCTTGGCTATAGCACTTATGGTGTCTTCTTTAGTTTCAGCACAGCTTGCATCAGGAACAATTGCTCCTGATTTTACAATTACTGACCTTGACGGGACAGAGCATAACCTTTACGATTATTTAGATGAAGGAAAAACAGTTATTCTTGATTTCTCTGCTACATGGTGTGGGCCTTGTTGGTCTTATCACACAAGTGGTGTGTTAGAAGAGTTATGGGATGATTATGGTCCAGAAGGGACTGATGAGCTAATGATCCTTATGATTGAAGGAGATAGTACAACTCCTGTTGATGATTTATATGGTGGAGGTGGTTCTGTTGGTAACTGGGTTGAAGGAACTCCTTATCCTATTGCTGACGATGGAGATGAAAGTGTATCTACTGCTTACGCAATTGGATACTTTCCAACAATGTATACTATTTGTCCAGATAGAATTATTACTGAAACTGGTCAGATTTCTGCTGAAGAGCACCATGCATTTTTCGATTTAAACTGTGCAGTTGCAGTTGAAGGTGGAGATGCTGCTCTTACTAACCTAAATGCATCTTCTGCAGCTTCATGTGGAGAAGTAGAATTAGGGACTACATTAAGAAACTTAGGAACAGATGCTCTTACTGATGCTACTATTACCGCTACTATTGGTGGAACTGTTGTGGCTACTGAAGATTGGAGTGGTTCTTTAGCGACTTACGCTATGGAGATGATTGATATGGGAACATATCCTACTTTCGATGATGTATTAGTAACTTATGAAGTAACTACTTCTGGAGAAGATTTAGTAGCTGATAACAATATGGTAGAAGTAGAAGCTTTAGGAGCAGTGCTAGCTTCTAATATCGTAAGAGTAGAAATCTACACAGATTTATATGCTGGAGAAACTAGCTGGGAGCTTTTAGATGGAAACGGAGTAGCTTTAGGTTCTGATTCATATGAGTTCGGTACAGATGATTCCTTCGGAGCTGGAGGTCCAGATGCAAATCAAACTTTCGTTTATGAAGTAGATTTAGGGGCTTCTGCTGATTGTTTTACTTTCAATATGTATGATTCATTTGGAGACGGTGTAGTTTATGATGGTGGAACAGGACAAACTGTTTTCGGTTATTCTATCAAAAGACAAAATGAGCCTTTCGTAATAGCTTCTAATGATGGACAATTCGAAACTGAAACAAATTCAGCTTTAAGAACGGATTTAACTTCAGGAGTTAATGATTTAGATGCTTCTTTCGGTTTTGAGGTTTATCCTAACCCTTCTAACGGTTTCGCTCAGATTAACTATTCTTTAGTTGAAGCTGGAAGAACTACTTTAGAGGTGACTAACACATTAGGTCAGAAAGTTATTTCTGAAGACTTCGGAGTTCAAACTTCAGGTTCTAATATCTTTAACTTAGATTTATCTGCTGAAAAGGCTGGTGTTTATTTTGTAACACTTACATCTAACAATAACGTAATTACTGAAAAAGTAACAATTACTAAGTAAGATATAAAGAGTATTTAGGAATCAGCAGTTTGGTATACATTTTGTCTATCATCTGCTGATTCTTTTTTTTTTAAAAAAAATTAATTCACATGAAAAATCTTGTTTTTAGCCTTTTGGCCTTGTTCTTACTGTCTGCTTCTATGGGAGGAGGTTCTAAAATCCCTTCAGTTAAACTTAAAGATCTAGATGGTAATTCTGTTAATACAGCAGAGTTGAGTAACGATGGTAAGCCTATGGTAATTAGTTTTTGGGCTACTTGGTGTGCGCCTTGCAAAAAGGAATTAAACGCTATTCATGAAGTGTATGAAGATTGGCAAGATGAAACAGGAGTGAAAGTGATAGCTGTATCTATAGATGATGCTAGAAGTGCTACCAGAGTGAAGCCTTATGTAGATGCTCAAGGTTGGGAGTTTGAAGTCCTTATGGATACCAACGGAGACTTTAAAAGAAGTTTAAACGTAAATAATGTACCTCAAACATTTCTTATAGACGGAAGTGGGGAAATTGTTTGGACTCACAGTGGCTTCTCGCCAGGTGATGAGTACGAACTTTTAGAAGAAATAGAAAAACTTTAATACCCTTAAGGGCAAAGAATGAAACCACCTTTGTCTTTTTACTCCAACCTTAAAACCAAAAACCTTATAGGATGAAGAAGTATATTCTTTCTCTAATTACAGTTTGTAGCTGTCTCACATTCATAGCTCAAGAGCAGAATGATGAGCTTCAAATTAGCGGTAATTTTCAAGTTCTAGCGCAATCTTACAATGAGGACTCTTTAATTCGAGCTGATGTTCCAGATGAGTTAATGACCTTGAATTCTTTCGCGAATATTATAGCTAGAAAAGGAAATTTTCAAGCAGGTTTAAGGTATGAGAGTTACCTTCCTTCACAGCTAGGTTATCCAACGAACTTTAAAGGATCTGGAATAGGGTATAGATTCGCCTCGTTCAAGGATGATGGAATCGCTATCACTGTGGGAAATTTTTATGAGCAATTCGGAAATGGGTTAACCCTTCGGAGTTTTGAGGATAGAAATTTGGGATTAGAGAACGCCTTGGATGGTGTTAGAGTGGTAATAGAACCGATAAAGGGGCTCACGGTAAAAGGAGTCTACGGGAAAATGAGATTGGACTTCGATGGAAGGATTATAAACTCAGAAGGATTTGTAAGAGGAGTAGACGGAGAACTTTCACTGAATGAAGCTATAAGTGGATGGGAAGATAAGAAGACCAAGATTACCTTAGGGGCGAGTTTCGTGAGTAAATTCCAGGCTGATGACAGATTGGATTTAAATCTTCCTGAGAACGTAGGGAACTATTCGGGAAGAATAAATGTAATACACGGAAACTGGCGTATGATGGCTGAGGTCGCAGAGAAGATTAACGATCCTTCTGCAGACAATGCATTTATCTTTAATAAAGGAACAGCTATATTGGGTAATCTTACCTACTCTCAAAAAGGGTTTGCAGTTAGCGGAGATGTAAAGTATATCGATAATTATAGCTACAGAGCAGACAGAGCTCTTCAAGGAATAGCACCTTTCATTAATTTTATGCCAGCGCTTACTAAACAGCATAGTTATATGTTGGCTAGTCAGTTTTATGCCTATGCTACACAGCCTACTGGTGAGTTTGCATATATGGGTGAGGTGAGTTATAAATTTAAAAAGGATACTCCACTAGGAGGTAAGTATGGAACTCAAATAAATTTAAATTATTCTAGAGCTACAGGCATAGAAAAGAATAGAACATCAACTGAAGCGTTTTTAGAAAATGGAGTGACTTATGAGTCTCCACTTTTTAGCTCAAACGGAGAGGTTTATTTCAGTGATTTCAATGCCGAGATTAAAAAGAAATTCAGTAAAAAAGTAAAAACCAAGTTCACGTATTTCAATTTTATTTATAATAATACAATCAATCAAGGCGCTCCCTTGTTGACAGGAAAACAAGTGAAAGGAAATGTATATGCCGATGTGTTCGTAGCAGAAGCAAATATTAAAACAAAATCTAAGCAGAATCTAAGAATAGTAGCTCAAGGGCTAAGAACAAACCAGCATCAAGGAGACTGGGTGTCTTTGGTCGTGGAGTACACGATATCTCCTCACTGGAATTTCGCTTTATTAGATAGTTATAATTTCGGAAATAAAATTGATGAAAATCAATTGCACTATCCATTAGGCTCGTTAGCATACTCGGAAGGCGCTCATAGACTTTCTTTCGAGTATGGTAAAAGAAGGGCAGGTTTATTCTGTGTAGGAGGAGTGTGCAGGGTAGTTCCGGCATCTAACGGATTAACATTAACATTAACTAGTAGCTTTTAAAATCAATCATTATGAAAATCAAATTCATTCTATTTATTTCTATAGTTTCTTTTTTATGGTCATGTGACGAAGTAGAACAACCTTTCTCGGATGGCATAGTTCAACCACCTGAAGGAAGCAGAAGAGTCCTAATTATGGACTTTACAGGACATAATTGTGCAGGATGTCCTGCAGCGGCCAGAAGCGCCAGCACCACAGCCGAGGATTACCCAAATAATGTTTTTGTACTTTCTATTCATCCAGATGTAGATGGACTAACTAATCCATTAACCGAAGTAGAAGGAGCTCCTTTTTCTACAGAGTGGAGAACTCCAGAAGGTAACCTGATGCAAGGATGGTTTAATATTGAAGGTCTTCCATTTGGATCTGTAAGTGCTATTGAAGACAATGAAAACATATCATATGCTTTTGCTAACTGGAGGCCTGTGGCTGAGCAGAATATTTTTGATGAGCGCATGGTAGAATTGGAAATAGAAATAGCTTATGATTCGCTTTCTAGAGAAATAGACATATCCACTGATATAGATTACCTTCAAGACATTGAAGGAAACCTAAACTTGATGTTGGCTGTAGTCGAGAATAATATAGAAGATTGGCAGAAAAACGGAAACGGAGTAGACCAACCCGCAGACCCTAATTTTACAGGAGGAGATATTCCTGATTACATTCATAAGCATGTTTTAAGAGAACATTTAAATGGTCTAGAAGGTCAGCAAGTATCTACTGGAACAGTTGCTTCTGGAAGTTCTTTTGAATACGACAATTCTAGTGTTATAAGCTTAGACTACGTAGCAGAAGAAGTTTCTATTTATGCATACATTTACAACACAGAAACTTTAGAAATTTTAGATGTTGTGGAGAAGCATATTATCGAGTAAAGGGTATTTAGGCCTTTCATTCTTATTGATTTTAACTACTTTTTCCTTTTCAGGACTGAGTCAACTTGTGTTTTCTGGTGGAATAGAAGCAGGAGCTGCTACAAGTCAAGTTTCTGGAGACGCTCTGGCCGGTTACGATAAGTTTGGTCTATCGGCAGGCCCTTATGTTAGAGCAAGTTTTAGCGATAAATCATCAGCTAGAATGAGCATCTTATACGTTAATAAGGGAAGTCGTAAAAACCCTGATACTGATAATGGAGATTTCAGAACATATGTTTTAAGATTAAATTATCTGGAGGTTCCTCTTCTCTATAACTATACCTATGACAAGTTTAGGGTTGAGATAGGTCTTGGTGTGGGCACATTAATTGGAAGTTTAATTGAGGAAGATGGCATAGAAAGAAATATTTTAGACCCATTTGAAAGTATTGAGCTTTCTTTTCTAGGAGGGTTAAATTATGTATTTACGGAAAACATATTTGTAAATGCCCGTTTTTCGCAAAGCATCATCCCAGTTAGAAAATCACCTAGTGTGGCTAATCCACTTTCTTTTTATGAGGCAGGTCAGTATAATTCAGTGATCCAACTGATGTTCGGATATGAGTTTTAATCCGCAAAGGGACTTAAATTCAACGCTTCTACTTCACGCCTAAAAAGGGAATACAAATCATTTACGAATTCCTCAATTTCCAATTTAGCCGCCTCATATCTGGCTCTAGCATTTTGCACCGCGAAATAAGAATTGGTTCCTTCCTCATAGGTCAAATTAACATCTGCAGCAAGTGAGCTCGCTTTGTAAAGTAAGCTGTTCAACCTAACGGTTACGTGCTCATAACCCACCTCGTCTCTAGGGCTCATGTACCATTCTTCTAATTTATCTATGCGTTTTACGAGCGTTTTAGCAGAATCTAGCAGCTGCACCAGAACGGAGTCTTCTGGGTATACCTCTAAAAGAGTTTGAGATAATAGAAGTGATTTTCTAGCGCGTTGCAATATTTCAAATGTAGCACTGGCTTCTTCAGCCAGCTGGTTGATGCGTTCTATTCCGTTCAGGTAATTATCAGGAACATTGAACTCCATTCTTGGGTCAGACAATACTTCGACTGTAGTTTCAGATTGTATTCCATCATAAGAAGCAGAAACGCTATACGTTCCTGGCAGGAGGAATCCTCCACCCGATTCATCTGCGTCTTTTTCTCTAATGTTTCTGCTTGGGAATCGTTGGCCTTTGGTATCTAATCGCCACATAAATTCGTTAAACCCGTCTTTAGCATCTACTTTAAACTGGCGAATAGAGTCTCCAGCGGAAGTTAAAATGGCCACAGAAATCTTTTGGTCTTTATCATCCAAAGAATCATTCAAAGCCAGTTGATAAAAGAATTTAGCTCCACTGTGCTTGTTCTCTCCTGAGAAGAAATGGTCTCCTCTAAATCGTTCTCCTTTTGGCCGAGAGTAAGTCGACTGATACGCTTGCTGAGGTTTAAAAAGAGTAAACTCTGAATCAAATTCAGTCGTGTTTTGCAACGCTAATTCTCTAAGCGGAGTAATATCATCTAATACATAAGCCGCCCGCCCGAAAGTTCCTATGATCAAGTCACCGAACCGCTCTTGGATTTTTAAATCTATAACCGAAACCGAAGGAAAATTCTCTGTCCACTGACTCCAATTCTCACCTCTATCTGTGCTTACGTATAATCCATGCTCCGTGCCCATAAACAGTAAGTCTGGCTGTGCTTTGTCCTGAACTATACAATGAGCGTATCCTTTTATAGCCTTGTCGGACGCTATGTTTTCCCACTTCTTTCCGTAATCCAAGGAATGAAATAAGTAAGTATTGAAGTTGTTTCTTCGGTAATCATTCACTGCTATAAACACTTCTCCTTGAGTTACTGGAGAAGTTTCTATCTGCGCTACCCAGGCACCTTTTGGCATTCCCTTGATTTGTATTTCAGTCCAGTTTCCTCCTTTATCTGAGGTGTAATGAATTCGTCCATCATCTGTGCCCACCCATACTTCATTCGCATCCATTTCAGAAGGAGAAATACATGTGATGGTTGTGAAGTTTTCTGCCTGTGTGGCATCTAGGGTTAACCCACCACTTTCAGACTGTTTCTGTTTTAGAGAATCATTGGTAGTAAGGTCTTCGGAAAGAAGTTTCCAGCTGTTTCCCATGTCTGAGGAATAGTGTAAAAACTGACTTCCCATATAAACGGCTTTAGAGTTATGAGGGTCTATAGAAATAGCTCCGTTCCAGTTATACCTTAGGGTTTGCCCTTCTGGGTGAACTGGCTGAATGCTGACCTGTTTGCCTGTATTTGTGTTTATTCTATTCACAGAGCCACCTTGATACATAGCATATGCCTGCCCGCCAGAATTTGGAACTGGAACCACATCAAAACCATCTCCGAATAAAATTTCCTGCCAGTCTTCATTTCTGATTCCATCTACATGCCATACGAATCCTGGTCCTTTCCATGAGCCATTATCCTGCATTCCGCCATAGATGTTATAAGGAGTTTCGTCATCTACATTTATATGGTAAAACTGTGCTAAGGGAAGGTTTCTTACAAATCCCCAACTCTTGCCTCCATCTCTGGTAATGTTCAGTCCACCGTCATTTCCTTCTATCATAAAGTCGGAATTCTTAGGGTGAATATAAAACGCATGATGGTCTGGGTGATAGGCAGGATAATCCATAATGGTACTGAATGTGTTACCACCATCTATACTTTTACTGAAGTAAGACCAAAGGTTGAAAAGCACGTTTTCGTTCTGCGGGTCTGCGTGAATTTCTGCGTAGTAAAATGGTCGGTTTCCTATGTTTTCTGTAGAAACCAAATCCCAGTTCACACCTCCATCAGTAGATTTATAGAGTCCAGTTTTAGCAGATTCTATAAGCGCGTAAACTATATCTGGGTTAGCAGCTGACATGGCTATTCCCATTCTCCCTAGTGGCCCTTCAGGCAATCCATTTTTCTCTTGGTCAAGTAGTGTCCAATTATCTCCACCATCATAAGTCACATATAGCCCAGAGCCAGGACCACCAGAGTTAAACGTCCATGGCTGGCGGCCGTATTCCCACATAGCAGCGAATAGTTTATTAGGGTTCGTAGGGTCTTGGATGAGCTCGGCACATCCTACAGAATCACTTACAAAAAGCACATTCTCCCAGGTGTCACCTCCGTCTTTAGTTCTATAGACACCACGTTCAGGATTTGGCCCCCAAATAGAACCCATGGCACAAGCAAAAACCACATTGGAGTTTTGCTCATTGATGATCACTCTGTGAATATTTTTGGTGGCTTCCAGCCCTTTCATATCCCAAGTCTTACCGGCATCTATAGATTTATAAATTCCACCTCCGCTGGTGTGCGAATTTCTAGGATTTCCTTCTCCTGTGCCCACCCATAGCTCATCTGTGTTTTTCTGGTTAATGGCTACTGAGCCTATTCCCAGCAATGGATTATCATCAAAAATAGGATCCCAAGTGATTCCCCCGCTTACAGATTTCCAGACACCACCAGAAGCTGTTCCTATGTATATTACCTCAGGATTATCCGTTTCAGCATCTATGGAAGTTACTCGCCCGCTCATTCCCGCTGGTCCTACGGAGCGCATGTCCATTACTGACTGGATGGTGCTGTCTATGGATTGTGCGTTAGTGTTTAGCGTTGCAACGCAGAAAAGAACTGCTGTTAATCTTACTAGTGGGAAAGTCTTAAATATCATTCTTGGTTTTATAAATCGTATAAAGCTCCACCGGTAAATTCCATATAATGGTTTTACCTTCGAGGGTCATACCGTTTCTTTTGGCTACTTTTTTCGAAGGTAGATTATCTTCGTGAATCATGGAGTACAATTTTTCTGTCAAATTGTTCTCAAATGCTAACTTCTTGAAAAATTGGGCAGCTTCAATGGCATATCCTTTTCCCCAGAAATCAGGCATAAGATGGTACCCTACTTCTAATACTTTCTCTCCATTTAAATCTTGGAGGAGCAGTCCGCTTTGGCCTATAATTTCATCTTGTCCTTCTAAGTGGATACCGAGAAATCCATACATATTGTTTTCATACCGCATGAACTGCCTATCGAACCAAGGCTCCACATAAGCTGCTGTTTGAGCTACTGGAGGCATAAATTCATTTGACCTGCGATCTGTTAGAAATTTCACCCATTGTGGTTTGTCTCTTTCTGTGAGAGGTTTGAATGATAATCGCTCCGAATAGTGAGTATTAAGATACTCCATACTTATGACTGACTTTCGGCAAACTGTTTAAAGTTTTCCATGAACTTGAAAGAGTTCTTTTTAAAAGAACCAGGCATTAAAAATCCTACGACCTTCATAAAACCAGAAAGATGCATTTCTGTTTCTGAAATCCAAACGGTCTTATTTTCTCCTAGTTCTATGAATGTGTTTTTAAGTGTATTCCAGCCACCTTTCCATTCGTATTTTCCTTCAAATTCTTCTGGTAAATTGTTTTTGGTAATTGTTTCTAGAAGCTCTATCTGTCTTTTTCCTATCATAAAGTCTAGTTTCATAGTAGAGCCTTCTTTACCTGGTTCACCTGTGATAAATTCATATCCTTGAAGGCCAGTTTGCCATTCTTTTAGATTTTCAGTAGTATCGAATAGCTCAATAACTTTAGTCCTAGGCAGGTCGATTTGAATTTCGTGAGTGTAGAGCATTACTATCTCGATATGATGAATTTTTTAGTGCCAAGCGCTACTTGGTTTTGCATAAGCAGAGCCGAGTATATTCCTTCCGCTAAGTGAGAAATAGCTAGACTATCATTGTTAGATACTGTCTGAGAAAGCACTTGTTTACCTGCTGCATTGTAAATATGAATGTAAAGATTTTCTGCAGTTAAAGACGCGGCAGTAATTTTTATAAAACTGTTGGCGAGAGATGGAGAAATAGAAAATTCATTAGGTCTGGTCTGGTCATTTACACCAAGAGAAAAATTATTAGAACTGTAGATAATTTCTCCATCTAGCATGGTCATGTCTAGTTGGGTTTGGCTTATTTGATTACTAGGAACTGTAAAGATGTCTCTATCTACGCAGATTATATCTGCCCATTTCCCAACCTCTAGACTTCCAGTATTTTCTTCATGTCTCATGACATAAGCGGCTTTAATGGTATAAGCGTCTACTGCAGTTTCTACGTTTGGTAGATTTTCTGGTGCTCTAGTCACCGCGTTCTGGATTCCTACAAATGGGCTAATCGCACTCACATCCCAGTCGCTGCTTAGCGTAAGATGAGCGCCAGCGTCATATAAACTCTTAATTGGAATGAACCTTTCTGCCAATTCATCTCCTATCAGTTCTGCGTTTTCAGGCCAAAACTGTGGATTAGTCCAAAAGCCTGCCACTTGTGCATCTGCTATCACGTTGAGTTCGGCAAACCGAGGTAAGTCTTCTTCGTTTACTATTTCTACATGAGTAACTCTATGTCTAGATCCTAGTTCACCATTGGTGTTTCTGGCGATTTCTATAGCATTTAGTGCCTCATGAACTCCTCTATTTCCTATGGCGTGAATATGAAAATCATATCCTAAAGGTTCCAGTTCTGTAATGTAATCAGCTAAGCGAGTTTCCGAAAAGTAATTCAACCCCTGTTCAAATGGCCATCCAAAGTAATAGACGTATGGCTGGTCCAGAGCAGCAGTTCCATTGATGGTTATTCCATCTATGTAGACTTTAACTTGACTTGTTCTGAGGAAATCATTTCCAGGGTTGTAGAAACCTGCTAGTGTTTCTTGCTGCTCTTCATCTTCATCATCTGGATACATCCACATGCCTAAATTAGTTCTTACTGTGAGCTCTTCGTTGTCATATAATTCTTGCCAAATTTCATGAAAACCTCTTTTCCAGTAAGTCCGTCCTTCACAAATAGAGGTAATACCATTTCTAGCTAGTAGAGGTAAACCAAATTGAGCAAGACCATCATAATTTTGATTGTCAATTTCCTCTGTAGAGGAAAGGGCAGCTTGATTTGCCCAGTCACCAGCATTGTCTAAGAGCAGGCCATTCGGTTCGTTAGTGAAAGGGTCAAACACAATATGTCCACCCGTGGGGTCTTCAGAGGTTTCATCTATTCCAAGTTCTTCTAGTGCAGCAGAGTTTACCCAAAACGAATGTGAAGTTTCTTCCATTATAGCTACTGGAGTATTTGGAAAATACTGATCTAGGACATCTTTAGGAACACCGTTATATTCGATTAAGGCATAAATGGAATGTCCCCAAGCTGTAATCCAGCCATTTGAATTAGGTTGAGGGTTGCAGTCCACTAATTGCAACGCTAAATTTTCTACGTTAAAAGTTTGACTATTCAATATGCAAGAGGCAGATGCGGCAGAACTGGCTTCTAAAGGGTGAGTGTGCACATCATGTAGGCCAGGCATGAGCAGTTTTCCATTCATGTTTTTGACCACAGTTAGATCACCTATATAGCCTTCAGAACCTTCATCGTTTCCGATATAACTGATTAAATTATCAGTTACAGCTATCGCAGTTTGAAAGCTTTGATCGGCATCAGCAGTATAAATTTTAGCATTGTAAAACACATAGTCAGCTGGAGATTGCGCGGTGCAATAAAAACCAGCCAGAAATAGAATAAGTAGAACAGAAATTGTACGCATTTAGAGATTTTTAATTTGAACTGGAAATATCACGAAGTAAATATAGCTATTGCATAGTAAACCGTACTTTTGCGCCCAGATGAAAAATGAATTAGAGAAATTAAGCTATAGTCTAGGAGCCAATGTAGGAGCTAGTCTTAAAGCTCAGGGAATTACAGATTTGGATTTAGAGGTTTTTATGGAAGCTCTAAATGATCAAGTAATTATAGGAGACCTAAAAATGAGTCAGCAGGAGATGGATGAGTTTCTTCAAGACTTTTTTGGTAAAAAACAAGCAGAACAGGCTGAAAAAGCAGGAGCTGAAGGAGAGCAGTTTTTAGCTGAAAATGCTAAGAAAGATGGTGTGACTGTAACTGAGTCAGGACTTCAGTATGAAGTAATGAAGACAGGAGCAGGTGAGACGCCTAAAGCTGCTGATAGTGTAACTACACATTACCATGGAACTTTAATCTCAGGTCAAGTTTTTGATAGCTCTGTAGAAAGAGGTGAACCAGCTACATTCCCAGTAAATGGAGTTATTCCAGGTTGGGTAGAGGCACTTCAGTTAATGCCTGTAGGTTCTAAATGGAAGTTATTCGTTCCTTCAGCTTTAGCTTATGGTGATAGAGGTGCTGGCCCACAAATAGCGCCACACACTGCGTTAATTTTCGAAGTAGAATTAATCGGAATTAACTAATTAGACTTAAAAGGGTAAGACGTCTATTGTTGGATGTTTAGCTCAAAAAAATAATTAGAAAGCCTGAGCATTTGCTCAGGCTTTTTTTGTTTTCTAGAATTTGCCTGAGAATTCGTTAATTTAACATTCATAAACCACACTCGTTATGAATTCTATTTTACGAAATACATTAGCAGTTATAGCTGGATTTTTTGTCGGATGTTTTGTGAATGGGGCTATTTTTTCATTCTATCCTTCTTTATTCCCTCTTCCTGAAGAGGTTCTTACAGGAGGGTTAGTTGGTAATGCACATTTATTAGAATTACCACATTTGATAAGTGTATTTCTAGCGCATGGTTTAGGGACCTTGGTAGGAGCATTCTTAGCCGCTAAGATTGCTGTTTCTAAACAGTTATTTTTATCTATGACAGTAGGAGTTCTTTTTCTGTTAGCAGGAATAGCGGTAAATGCTTGGCTGAATTTCAGTCCGTTGTCCTTTTCTATTATTGATATTACTTTAGCTTATATACCTATGGCTTGGATAGGGTGGAAGTTAGCTCCTCCTTTAAAGAGAAGGTTTTAAAACACACACATTAATGATGTGATTCTTAACGAAAGAGTCATAGCCATGTTTACGTGAGAATTTAAGGGGTATAAACCCGTTATTTCCCCATAAATTAATTTCTATGAAATACCTATTATCCATTCTGTTCGCTTTCTCGTTGGCAGCATGCCAATCTTCAGCTGCTCCTGCCAAATCATCGCCTGAATCTAGTAGTAAGCAGGAACTAAATCTACAAGGAAAAGCCAAAGCTTATTTTGCCAGTGGATGTTTCTGGTGTGTAGAGGCTATTTTCGAAAGTGTGAATGGGGTAGAAGAGGTTTATAATGGCTATTCAGGGGGACACACAGAAAACCCAACTTATGAAGGGTCCAATACGGGCTCAACTGGCCATGCAGAAGCTGTAGAGATTATTTATGACCCTGAGGTGGTGAGTTTCGAGACGTTGGTAGATGTTTATTTCGGGAGTCAAAACATAGAGCAAGTTAATGGCCAAGGAAATGATATAGGAAGTCAGTATAGAAGTATAGCCTTTTATCAGAATATGGCAGAGAAATCGATACTAAGTAAGAAGGCCATGGATTTGATTAAAGAAGGACACAAGGTAGCTTCACTAATCGAACCTTTTGAAAAATTCTGGATGGGAGAAGACTATCACCAAGATTATGAAGCCTTGCACCCGAATCATCCATATATAAGAGCGGTATCTGTTCCCAGATTAAACGCATTTAAAGCGAAGTTCCCAGATATTTTGAAGTAGCTTATTAATTCATTTTCACATCTTGGTCAACCTGAAAGTAAAAGCTTTTCCCTATAAGAAGTCCTTTCCCTTTCATGGTGCCATCTACTTTTATATTCATAGACTGAGAGAATAATCCTCCGATTAAAGTTTGAAGGAGACCACCTTTCATATCGGTGTAATCTCCTTCTATTTTAATGGTGTGAATCTCGTTCGACTTCTTTCCTAGAATGACTTTTTTTCTCAGTCTAGCATCACCTACATCCTTATTGTTTACGTATAAATCAGCATCGATAGAAACGATGGAGACTCTATAGCCGTTCGGGTTAAAAACCTTAATGTCTACTTCAGCTTCTATGCCTTTGTCAGACATTTTCGTTATTCTTATGTCGCTCACCTCCTGAATCTCGATATCTTGATAGACATTACATGAAGAAAACGAAAGAGCTATAAATGCTATAAAAAGGATGATTCTCATATCTATTGCTACGCAGAAACTGTACCAGTTCTTATTTTTTTAGTTCAGCATAATTCTGGAAATAAAGAGGGATGGTCTTTATTCCTTGAAAATAATTAAACAGACCGTAGTGTTCATTAGGCGAGTGGATAGCATCTGAGTCCAGACCGAATCCCATTAATACCGTTTTCACATTTAGTTCTTTCTCAAACAGTGCTACGATAGGGATACTTCCTCCGCTAGGCTGGGGAATAGGCTTTTTTCCATACGTAGTTTCCATGGCCATACTAGCGGCTTTATATTCTGGAGTATCTGTAGGTGTAACTGCAGCTTCTCCACCATGATGCGGTGTCACTTTTACGCTAACACTTGGCGGTGCTATGGATTCGAAATGCTTCTGGAACATCTCAGTAATTTTCTCAGAACTTTGGTTAGGAACCAGTCTCATACTGATTTTAGCATACGCCTTAGAAGCGATGACTGTTTTAGCTCCTTCTCCGATGTATCCTCCCCAAATTCCGTTTACATCCAATGTAGGACGTACAGAGTTTCTCTCATTAGTAGTAAATCCTGCTTCACCTTCTACGTCTTTAAGTCCAATAGATTTTTTGTAGTCACTTAAGTTAAATGGCGCTTTAGCCATTTCGTCTCTTTCTTCTTGACCTAAAACTCTTACATCATCATAAAAACCTGGAATAGTAATATGCTTGTCTTGATTTTTTAGCGTGGCTATCATTTCACATAGCACATTTATAGGGTTAGGAACTGCGCCTCCATATAAACCAGAATGTAAATCTCTATTAGGTCCAGTAACTTCTACCTCCACATAAGAAAGACCTCTCAGTCCTGTGCAGATAGATGGAATATCATTAGCTATCACACCCGTATCTGAAATTAAAATAACATCACAGGCTAACTTCTCATGATTGGCAGCTACGAAAATTCCTAAATTTTCAGAACCTACTTCTTCTTCACCTTCTATCATGAACTTCACATTACAGGGCAATGAATTAGTCTCCATCATCGTCTCGAAAGCCTTTACGTGCATATACATCTGACCTTTATCATCACATGCGCCTCTAGCAAAAATGGCTCCTTCAGGATGAATGTCAGTCTTCTTAATTACTGGTTCGTAAGGCGGAGAGTCCCATAACTCTACTGGGTCTGCAGGCTGCACATCATAATGACCATAAACGAGCACTGTAGGCAAGCTCGGGTCGATTAACTTTTCACCGTAAACGATAGGATATCCAGCAGTCTGGCACAATTGTACTTTATCTGCACCAGCTTTAGTTAAGCTAGCAGCCACGAAGTCTGCCGTTTTCACTACATCTTTAGCGTAAGCTGGGTCTGCACTTACTGATGGTATTCTTAGTAAATCTAAAAGCTCCTCTAAAAATCTATCCTTATTCTTTTCTATATAATCGTTAATCATGATTGGCGTGTTTTGAGAATGCGAAGGTACAAATCTTAATGTGTTTTAAGTTTGGATTTTCTTCATCACTTTGTGATGATTCGAAACTTTCTGGCAGAACTAGAAAAGGCTATTTTTGTCTGAACGAAAATGAAATTTACAGACACTGAAATAGCGTTTAGAAGTAAGTCAAACGGTCAATTGAAAAAGGCTTATTGGCTTTTTAAAATGGTAGGCAACTCTTCGTTCACCAAGTTTGGAAAGGTGATGACCAACTTAGCCATTAAGCTAAGGTTACCAATGAATTGGATTATAAAGCCTACTATTTTTGAGCAGTTTTGTGGTGGAGAAACGATAGCAGAATGTGCCTCTACTACGAAAGTCTTAGACGAGTATGGCATAGGAACTATCTTAGATTATTCGGTAGAGGGGAAAACCTCCGAAGATGATTTTGATGCTACTATGGTTGAAATCAAAAGAACGGTTCAGGCAGCAGCAGACAATAAGCACATCCCTTTCTGTGTATTTAAGGTAACAGGGATAGGACAGTTTTCGGTGTTGGAAGCGGTAAACGATTTATCCCAAACTCAGGAGGCCGATTTAGTAGAATTCAAGAAGATTAAAAACAGAGTAGATGAAATCTGTTCATTGGCTTATGAAACAGGAACTCCAGTATTCATAGATGCAGAGGAGAGTTGGATTCAGGAGACTATAGACAGATTAGCAGAGGAGATGATGGCTACCTATAATCAGGATAAAGCTGTGGTTTATAATACCGTTCAGTTATACCGACATGATAGACTGGCTTACTTGAAAAATCTGCATGAAAAATCCAAGAGTGAGAATTTTCTATGTGCGGTGAAATTGGTACGGGGAGCTTACATGGAGAAAGAGAGAAATAGAGCCGAAGAAAAAGGATATGCTTCTCCTATCCAGCCAAACAAGCCTGCTACAGATAAAGATTTCAATTTAGCTTTAGAATACTGTGTGGAGCACATAGAAAAAATAGCATTTTGCGCTGGAACACATAATGAGAAAAGTTCCACATATCTTTCAGAATTACTGGAGAGAAACAATATAGACCCACAACATCCACACGCATATTTTGCTCAGCTTTATGGTATGAGTGACCACATCAGTTTTAATCTTTCTAATCAAGGATACAGAGTAGCCAAATACGTGCCTTATGGCCCTGTGAAAGAAGTGCTGCCCTATTTAATTAGGCGAGCAGACGAAAACACATCCATGGATGGTCAGATGGGAAGAGAGCTTGGGTTGATTAAGTCTGAGATGGAGAGGAGGAATCGTTCTAGGAAGAAGTAAATCAATTGTTTTAGGCAACTTTGTTAAATTATTAGGCGTCATTAATGAAACTCACATTAATGAAGCGTGCTATTCTACTTAGTCTTTTAATATTCGTTATTCTTCCTCTTCATTCTTATTCCCAAGAGGATTATTTACCTGAGGGTAGAAACTGGTGTACAGGGAACTACTACGCTTGGAGCGACACTTATGGATATGATAGGAAAGGGATCTGTGGAGACACTCTAATTAACGATACTATATATAAAAAACTAATATCTATTAACTCATACTCGTATGGCTCATTAACTAGTCTTTTAAGACAAGAAAGTCAAAAGGTTTGGACAAGAGTAAACGATGAGGAATTCTTAATGTATGATTATTCTTTAGAGGTTGGAGATACACTAGAGGGCACGTCTATGGTAGTTTCTGAGGTGTTAAATATTTCATATAACGGATTAATAAGAAAAACCATACTCTTCGATGGAGATAATGATTATCTGCTTGAAACTTGGATCGAAGGTTTAGGAAGTTCAGCTGGGTTTTTGCACCCTCGTTGGGATTATTATCCACCTTTTGATTATGATTCCTGGCATTGCAGCGCTAATGATTGGAATGTAAATCTACAATTCAATTTTCAAGATGGTGAACCATGTAATTGTAACGCTAATTTAAATTTATTCTGTCAAGACCCTTTTAATTTCACTTATGAGAGTTGGAATACTACATGTGCAGGTACGGCAGATGGAGCCGCTGTTTTTTATAATACCAATAGCTGCTTATGGCCGGATGGAGTTCAAAGTTCTAATAGAACAGATTTAGCGGCTGACACTTATGTAGTAACTGTATCTGATAGCTTAGGTATCCAGAGCTACGTAGTTATAAATATTGAAGACCCTGATTTATTGACAACATCAAATGACCTCATTACTAGAGAGCGGTGTGATCAATTTCAAAATGGTTCTATAGAAGTTAATGTTACAGATGGTCAAGCTCCGTATGTCTATAACTGGTTGGGTGAATCCTCGGAGACCAACTTGCTAGATAGCCTTTCTGCAGGAGTCTTCACACTGATAGTAGTTGATGCTAATGATTGTGCAGACACTATGGAGTATTCTGTTTCACTCGAAGATATTAATGTATATGCTAGAAGCGAAGTTGATGGAGAAAACCAAGACGAAATAGTGCAAGGAGAGGAAGTTAACTTGTTTGCTTATATATTTGGAGCTACAGAACCCATTTCTTATCAGTGGATTCCTGAAGAATTAATTAATCACCCAGATAGTCTTTCGGTTTTAACGACACCAGATTCCACCACTACTTTTGCATTATTAGTTCAGGATTCTTTAGGGTGCATAGGAGCTGATTCATTAATAATTACTGTGGAAATACCCGATAATATATTGGTATTAGAAGAAGCCGTATCGATAAAAATTTACCCCGTTCCTTCCAAAGGTAAATTCACAATTGAAAGCTCTCCTGTCTTAATTAATTCTAGTCTAAAAGTCAGTAATGTTTATGGAGAAAATATCGATTTCAGCTTGGAAGCGTTTAATAGGAAACATGAATTAACGCTCAATCAACCTAGAGGAATTTACTTTGTCCACTTTTGGTATTCTAATCGTTATGTTACAAGAAAAATAATTGTAGATTAATTACAATCACACTCAAACGTTTTATCCAATCTCTGAGCCATAGAAACTACACTGCTAGAATCTTCTTTTAGAATAAACCCGAACTTGTAATCTACAGAATCACCTCTGCTCGATTGAATGATATAGGTTTTAGGGTAGCCTTTGGTTTGACTTTCCTCGAAGAGAACATCACTATCTCCTTCATCAGAAATGCAGTATAAAATGTCGTCTAACTCTAGACCTTGACATTTCATTTGACAGGAAGTAGTGGGAGCTACCTCTATATTGGCACTGTTTTCTCTAATCCATTTTTTTACTTGATTTCCAGGAAGCCATTTTCCACAACCTCTAGGTCCAAACATCATAAACACCAATGCCAATCCTATTCCCATTCCTAGGAGATATCTGATTAATCGCTGGGTAAAATTCATAGTGCTACTCATACTGCGAAGGTAGAAATTAGAAGTTTATAGACCATAACTTATGTGTTTATAGTTCTCATTTTTCTGTGGGATTTATCAGACTTAGCGTTTTTTATGGCTGTGAAAAATTAAACTGGTAATTGATACATTCTGCCATAGACACATTGATTCATTAACTATATCTTGCGGTGCAATGCTAGAGGCCAAAAACATATCATTTGCTTATGATGACCAGAACTCATTTTCTTTTCCAGACTTCACTTGTGGGGCAGGAGAGAAGAAGCTAATACTTGGAGGTTCAGGAACTGGAAAAACCACATATCTCCACCTACTTACAGGGTTACTTCGTCCAAAATCAGGGAGCGTGGTGTTGGATGGGACAGATATTGCAACGCTTAAGAGCAGAGAACTCGACCAGTTTAGAGGAAAAAACATAGGCTTAGTATTCCAAACAGCCCACTTTATAGGTGCGCTTACCGTAAAGGAGAATCTTAGGGTTCCGCTATGGCTAGGAGGAAAAAAAGGATATGATGAACGCATTACAGAGCTATTAGAAAGGCTGCAGATAAGTCATAAGCTGAATTCTAAAATTAAGAATCTTAGCATAGGAGAACGTCAGCGGGTTTCTATAGCTAGAGCATTAGTTCATCAGCCAAAAATCATATTTGCCGATGAGCCTACCAGTGCGCTGGACGATAAAAATACCGAAAACGTAGTATCACTGTTAGAGGAGCAAGCTGCACAGGAAGGGGCGGCTTTAGTGATAGTGACGCATGACACTCGATTAAAAAGCTTGTACAAAAACATCGTGGAGCTATGAACAGTTTAGGATTAAGCATAAAAAATCTCTTTGCTAAGCCATTGAACACGGCTCTTAGTCTTATTCTGCTTGCTTTCGGGGTGGGGATTATATCGTTTATGCTGTTGCTAAATAAGCAGCTCACAGACCAGTTCAATAGAAATATTCAAAAAATAGATTTCGTTTTAGGAGCCAAAGGAAGTCCGCTGCAGCTTATTCTTAGTTCAGTTTATCAGGTAGATGCTCCTACGGGAAACATCAATTATTCTGAGGTAAAAGAGCTGCTGAAAAAGCAAAAAGTACTCATAGAGTATGGCGTACCTCTGGCTTTTGGAGATAATTATGCAGGATTCAGAATAGTGGGAACCGACCACAGTTATATAGACCATTATGGTTTAGAAGTGGCAGAAGGAAGGAAATGGGAAAAAACCTTAGATGCCACTATAGGCTATAGAGTAGCAGATAAGTTAGGTTTAAAAATAGGAGATACATTTTTTAGTAGCCATGGCTTAGCCGAAAGTGATGATGTGCATGAAAACGCCACATTTACTGTGGTAGGAGTTTTTAAACCTAGTGGCACCGTGGCTGACCAATTAATACTGACTGAAATCAGTTCTTTATGGTCTGTGCATGGATTACAAGACTTACCTGAAGATGAGCAGGAAATCACCTCGGTATTGCTTAAGAAACGCTCAGTGATGGCCAATGTGATGCTGCCTAGCATTCTTAAAGATTCTAAAATGCAGATAGCCATGGCGGCATCTGAGAAGAACAGGTTGGAACAAAATTTTGGAGTAGGAAAAGATGTGGTGACATGGCTAGCATATATTATTATTTTCATTTCATTCATCAGTGTGTTTATCTCTCTGTTTAACTCGTTAAAGGAGCGAAAATACGAGCTAGCTATCCTCAGAACCATGGGTGCTACTCAAGGTAAACTCTTCATGATTATTATTATGGAAGGAGTGGTGTTGGCTTTCATAGGATTGATATTAGGGTTAGGATTAGGGCGTATAGCGCTGTACTTCATGAACTCTAGTCTAGAGAAGAGTTTTCATTATGACATTCTAGAATTGAATCTGTTACCACAAGAATGGGCACTAGCAGGAGCTACTATTTTAGTAGGAGTCCTAGCCGCTTTCATTCCAGCGTTGCAATCTATCCGAATAGACATTTCCAAGACGCTTTCAGAAAATTGATTTTTCTGATGTGTTGATGCGTAGATATTCTCAAAAAGGCTAGGGTACTGAACGACAGCCAAAGTGCCCGTAGTTAGTTACATTTACAACACATGAAAATCCTTTTGTCCATTATCTTCATATCGTTGTTATCATTCAGCTCATCTGGTCAATCTGAAGAGCCTATTTTGATTACTTGGAAGGATTTGGAAGATGTGGAGTATGAAGAGGTTTATGTGGATTCCGCAGATGTTTGGTTCATGAGGCCTGTGTTTAGTTCCTCTGTTCTGGCTTTAGCCAATAAGAATATTCAAATAGCAGGAATTTATATAGACCTAGAAATGGAGTATACTCTTCTGACTAGAAATAGTGTTAAGAATCTAGGGAAGCACAACCCGCTGAACAATCAGTTGAATGAAATGATTCAATTGGAATCGTTTTTCCCTTCAAATTTAGAAAATGGAGAAAGCACAGGGCTGAGCGGAATCTTAATACTAAATGACAGTAATCCTTATCGACTAAGTTTCATCCTAGAAAACCCTGAAGTGGTAAAAAAGTAAAAAATTGCATTCCTGAGTTCAGTTGGTTTTTGAGACTTTACAGTTTAAGAGTAACTTTGCGGTAGAATGGCATTCTATTTGCCATTGCTACGCCACACCGGAAAAGATTATTTAATCATGTTAAAATCAATAACACTCGTATTTATTTCATTCTTCGCAGCTAACTCTGTGAACTTATCAGACGTGGACGCCAAGGAACTTTCCTGGGCTACACTGGCAGATGTGGAATATAAAGATGTGTATTTAGAAGAATTAGACGCGTGGTTTTGGCAGCCAGAGTTTGGTGATGCTGTAAAAGAATACAGCGGGGAGCAAGTCTATATTACCGGTTACATGGTTCCTGTAGATGTGTCTACAGATTATTTCGTTCTCTCTAGATATCCTTTTGCACAGTGTTTTTTCTGTGGAAATGCAGGTCCAGAATCAGTAGTGGATTTAAGGATGAAAAAAGAAGGTAGAAAATTCAAGCAGGATGAACGTCTAACGTTTACAGGTAAATTAAGACTAAACGAAACAGATGTTTACGAGCTTAATTACATTCTGGAAGAGGCTGTCGAGAATAAGTAATAAAGGTCAAGTCAAAGCTCAAGTTTAATCTTCACTCGGTTTACACCTCGCTTCAAAAAAAACAGCTCTTAAGTTCCGATTTTAACTGAGAACATCTCTTTCAAACTAAGCGCATAATGCCTAGCGCAGAATTTAGGTTTAAGTTTAATCTTAGACTTGAGCTTAAACTTTCCTACTCATTATAACTCATGATGTCATGGCCACCTTTAAGTAGGTATTGGTCTCTTTTGAATAACTTCATGTCTTCATCTACCATTTCTTCCACGAGCTGCTGAAGTGTGTAAGTAGGTTTCCAACCCAGTTCTTTTTCTGCTTTAGAAGCATCTCCTACTAAAAGCTCTACCTCTGCAGGTCTGAAATATTTAGGATCTACCTCTACCATTGTTTTTCCAGAAGCGGTATCTATTCCTTTTTCATTTTCTCCAGAACCTTCCCACCTGAGTGTGATGCCCGCTCTAGTAAATGCCTTGTCTACGAATTCTCTCACAGTTACCATAACACCAGTAGCCAGTACATAATCATCGGCAGTTTCCTGCTGAAGCATTCTCCACATACCTTCTACGTAATCTTTAGCATGTCCCCAGTCTCTTTTGGAATCTAGGTTTCCTAGGAAAAGTTTTTCTTGAAGACCCAGCTTTATTTTAGCAGCAGCTCTTGTAATTTTTCTAGTTACGAAAGTCTCACCTCTAAGCGGAGACTCATGGTTAAATAAGATTCCGTTACACGCGAAATATCCGTAAGCCTCTCTGTAATTTTTAGTAATCCAAAAAGCATAAAGCTTGGCCACTCCATAAGGACTTCGAGGGTAAAAAGGAGTAGTTTCTGACTGAGGAATTTCTTGAACTTTACCGTAAAGCTCTGAAGTAGAAGCTTGGTAAAATTTAGTTTTCTTTTCGAGTTTACAAATTCTAATCGCTTCTAAAATTCTAAGAACACCAGTAGCATCTGCATTAGCGGTGTACTCAGGCATATCGAAAGATACTTGAACATGACTCATGGCAGCCAGGTTGTAAATCTCATCTGGCTCTATTTCTTGAACCAGTCTGATGAGGTTAGTAGAGTCGGTTAAATCACCGTAATGAAGAAAAAAGTTAACGCCTTTTTCATGCTGGTCTTTATATAGATGGTCTATTCTATCTGTGTTAAACATAGAAGACCTTCTCTTCAATCCATGAACTTCATACCCTTTTTCTAGGAGTAATTCAGCTAAATACGCACCATCTTGGCCAGTGATTCCAGTAACAAGGGCTTTTTTCTTCATAGGACAAATGTAAGGAAGTGTGTTAAACGGTTCGGAGTTGGTGGTTTGAAGTTTTGTCAAATCTCTTCAATCCCACTTTAAACTTAAACTTCGGCTTGAACTTAATCTTGCTAAACCTCCATTTGAAGTTCAGTAAGGTGATGGTAAATCCCATCTTCCATAGCCAGTAGTTCTTCGTGCGTTCCTTCCTCTTTGATTTCGCCTTCAGAGAGAACTAATATTTTATCGGCATTACGGATAGTAGATAAACGATGGGCTATGATGATGCTCGTTCTGTTTTCCATCAATCTATCTAAGGCATCCTGAACTAGTCTTTCAGATTCTGAATCTAACGAGCTGGTGGCTTCGTCTAATATTAATATTTCTGGACTTTTTAGCACAGCTCTAGCGATGGCTATTCGCTGTCTTTGTCCTCCAGAAAGTTGCACACCTCTTTCTCCTACCATGGTGTCAAACCCTTCAGGGAATTGTTTGATAAAGTTCAGTGCGTTGGCTTTTCTAGCAGCCTCTGTAATTTCTTCTTGATCGGCTCCAGGCTTACCGTAGGCTATGTTTTCTCCTATGGTTCCACCGAAGAGTATTACCTCTTGAGGAACTAACGCCATTTGGTTTCTGAGTTCTTTTAAACCTATGTCAGAAGTTGGTTTTCCGTTGAACTTGATTTCACCTGAAGTAGGTTCATAGAAGCGTTGCAATAGTGATATAATCGTACTCTTACCCGAGCCTGAAGGACCAACTAAAGCTATTTGTTCCCCTTTTTTCACAGAGAAATTGACCTTCTTGAGTACTTCTACTTCTGGACGAGAAGGATAGTTGAAATCTACGTTTTTAAACTCTAGTGCTCCAGTAAGCTCTTCTTCTAGTTTAGTGTCATTAAGCACTACATCTTCGGTATCTAAGTCTAGGATATCCATGACAGATTCTATGGAACCAATTCCCCGTTGCAACGCGCCAAACTGAAATGCAATTCCTGCAATAGAACCACCAATGATACCTGTAAGAAGGATAAAGGCCATAAAATTAGCTTCGGCAAATCCCTCTGTTCCTTTGAGTTCAGCACCTTGGATAATCACCACACCGATGGCACCAAACATGAAGAACACGATGAACGTAGAAAGCAATCCTCTACCCACAGCGCCTTTCATAGCATTTTTCCTTACCTCATTAATAGCTTTGATATAGCGGTTCGTTTCAAAAGCTTCATTGGCAAATGATTTTACACTAATAATACCTGTTAGAGATTCTTGCACGATAGTATTACTTTCTGCTACAGCATCCTGAGTAGATTTCCCTAGCCCCTTAATGTACCGCCCGAATAACACTGCTAAAATGGTGATGATAGGAACCACGGCCAGCATGATTAAGGTTAACTGAGCAGAAACAAAAAACAACACGATTACACCGAGCACGATCATAAGCAGCTGTCTGAGCAGCTCTATAACGGTAAGAGAAATAGTTTCTTGGATAGTGGTTACATCAGAAGAGATTCTAGAATTCAAGTCGCCTACTTTACGCTCATTAAAGAACTGCATAGGCATATTGATGACCTTATTAAAAGTGTCTTTTCTTAAAGATAAGATGGCTTTCTCTGAAAACTGAGCAGTCACATAAACCCTTAAAAATGAAATTCCACTTTGAAAAGCTAAAAGTCCAAACAACAGATATACCCACGGAGCTAAATTACCTTCAGCAGGTTGAAAACCTAATGATGACATAGCTTCAGCCATAAAAGAGGCTGCATTGGGAGTGTCAGTAGCGCAGTCGCTTTGTGTTTCTGTTCCTGCTATCTGACCTAAGATCCCAGTAATTATTAGCGTTAATACAGCCGAAATAGCCAGTAATAAAAGACTCACAGAAATCATTGCTCTGTGTGGCTTTAAGTAGGTGAAGATTCTTTTAGACTTTTTCCAAGATTCTTTAGTTACTTTCTTTTTCACTTCTTCTTTTTCCGCCATGGGGTAGTAGATTATAGAGGACAAAAGTATCGCGTATAACAGAATCTAGGAAATCTTTACCACTTTTTATATTATGACTGCGATTAGCGTTGAAAACTGGTGTTAATCGGGAACTTTTCTTAGCGAAGGAGAGTAAAAGAATGTACATTTGTAGCGTGAAACCATTGGTTTTAATGGTGTGCAGGCGGAAATGACAGGCGATTTTTAGGGTTTAATTAATTTGAACTAAAAATTGTGAGAAAGAAAAAAACTATTTATCTTTGCACACCCATTTTAAGGATGGGTTAATACATTCAGTTATGAAAAGAACATTTCAACCAAGTAATACAAAGAGAAGAAACAAGCACGGTTTCAAGAAAAGAATGTCTTCAGCTACAGGCAGAAGAGTGCTTAGTGATAGAAGAAGAAAAGGTAGAAAGAAACTTTCTGTATCTAGCGAAAGAAGACACAAAGGAATAGTTCATTAGAGAGCTGTTTTATTAAATATATTTAAAAAGGGGAATCGCTTAGCGTTTCCCCTTTTTGTTTGCTGTTAACTTGCTGTCGGTGAAACTCTCGCTCCACTTACTGGCCGAGTCTAAGATAGGTGATGTTTAAGAGGTTGGAGGGGTCGTAGCTCTCTATTATAATCTTATTTTATACAGGTGAGTGAGCTAATGGGTTGTGAGGTAAGATTGATTAATCCACCTCTACCATCTTCCCTTCCTTTATATAAACCAGTTTTCCGATAACAGGTTTGTCAAATAAATTAGAGAGAAGAGAAATGTAATTTTTTACTTGTTCAGGGTGTTTAGCGTTAGGAGCTCCCGCTTTATAATCGGCTACGATTACTTCGTTTTCAAACTCCATTACTCTGTCTGGAATAAACTCATTTCCATCTGAATCTAACAAGTGTTTTTCATTCCAGATATTTACTGGAGAAGTAAACCAGTTTTTCCATTCTGCTGTTTGAGAAAGCTCAGCCAATCCATTAAGAATGTCTTCATCTAGGATTTTTTCTTCCAAGTCTTTTTTAAACTCAGGCCAATTCTCAATCCACTTAAATTCAGCCAGGGCATTGTGCATTTGAATTCCTATGGTTCTCTCAGTAACCGTACTTCCTTCTGTGTCTAATTCTTTATTCGAAAAGCGAAAAGCGAGTCTGTTTTTCCAGTCATAAGATTTTAATGAGCTAGGAATAATCTCTACATCCACGTCATTGGCTTCGTCATACTCTCTTTTTTCAGTGATAATCCCTGTTTTAAAAACTTCATTTTTTAAGTCGTGCTGAAATACGTTTTGGAACACCGCTATGGTTGGGTCCTTTAGTTTGTCGGTAGCCGATAGCCCCAGAATAAATAAGTTCTGACTAGCCCTAGTGAGCGCTACATAAAGAATATTCAGTCCGTCTAAGAACTTCTCAGAAACTTCATGTTCTGCAGAGGCTTTAACTAAGTCAAATCTGGCGCTCTGTCCCTGATGCTTCTGTTTAAAGAAACCTCCATCGCTATGTATGGTTTGTTCTATTGGTGTCTCTAATCCCTCTAAGTCATACCATATTTGACCAGGCCTTCCCTGAGAAAATGGCTCAGCATAAATCACTACAGGAAACTCGAGTCCTTTGGATTTATGAACTGTCATTAGTTTCACGCTGTTTTTATCCTCGGCAGTGCTTAGGCTCAGTTTATCATGGTCCTTCCAGAATTCTAAAAACTCTTTTACAGAGTTCTGTCCTCTTCTAGCGGCATGAAATGAAAAATCGAGCAGTGTTTCTATGTAATCATCAGGCTCAGAATCTAGCTTTAGGTAACCCACTATTCCTAGGAGGGCATCATAGGCAGAAGCACTTTTCCAAGACACATAATCTGCTTTACCCATAAGTTTTTCTAGGTAATTCCAGATTCTAATGCGCAGATGAGTTCTCCTTTCTTCAGTCGTATATTTTTCTAAATCTGAGGAGTGGAGCAGGAGATCGGCCTCTTTTCCATTCCAGGTTTCCAGCAGGGTGAATAGTTGCGTATTGTTAGAATCATCCAAGGGATAAGCCACCGCGTGAAGCAAACCCATCACCAGTCTTACCTTTAAGTTATGCTTAAGTAGAAGCCCTTCTTGTGAGCTGGTTTTCACTCCTGAGTGACTCAGAAATGACGCTATTTCTGCTAGTTTTTTATTCTTTCTGGCCAGAATGGCTATATCTCCCAAGTCAAAGTTGCGCTGCTCCGCTTCTTTTATAATCTCTAAAATTCGGTCTAAGAAGAGCTCGTTATCGTCTTTTCTAGCGCCAAACAATTGAAACTCTACATAGCCATCTTCTTTGTTGATGGCTGGCGTTTGACTTACTCCGGCATACATGGCCTTTCCGGTTTCAGAAAGCGCAGTTTCAAAACCTGTAAAGAACTGGTTATTGAATTCCACCACTTCTGCTGAAGACCTATAATTGGTGTCTAACTGTTCAGTGCGTGAAGCTAATTTCAATTGTGCTTCGGCCTCTTTGGTTATATAATCATCCGGTTCGGAATCCATTTCTGGAAGCTCTGCGAACAGCTTAAAATCTCCATTTCTCCATCTATAAATAGCCTGTTTACTATCTCCTACTATCATGGCCATATTTCCTTTAGCCAAGGTGTGAGTGATTAATGGGAGGAAATTTTGCCATTGTGTAAGCGAAGTATCCTGAAACTCATCTATCAAATAATAACGATACCGTTCTCCTAGTCGTTCATAAATAAATGGAGCAGGATTATCTTTTACCACAGATTGAATAATGGCTGTAAAATCAGAGATGAGAACGGTGTTATTCTCCTCTTTATAAAGCTCAAACCGTTGTTTGTAGTCCTGAATAAGCGCTAACAGATAGCAATTCTTCTTTAATTTAGAAACCACTGAATAGTCATCCAAAAGCGGAATCAGAGTTTCCATATCGGTTAAAACCAACGAGTTTACGGTCTGGTGTTCAGCGCTGTTTTCTAGTTTTTTTCCTGTAAATATATTGTCCTTGTCAAGCTGCGTTAATGGAGTTTTTCCATAATCGGCAAAATGGCCAGTGTCCTTGCGGTTAAACCATTTTGTGAGATTGGAGTTTACGTCCTCTTCAACAGGAGAAATAGTTTTTACTATTCGTTCTCGTATTTCAGAAATTATTTTTCTTTTCTGAGTGACTAGTTCTCGAATTTCTTTTCTAACCTCATTAAAATCAGAGATAGTCTTGGCAGATAGTTTTTCTAAACTCTCATTGGCTTTTTCATCAGAATTGCTTCTAAAAAAGTCAACTAACTCCGTTTTCAGTCGAGTAGATTTTTCTTCTTCTAGTTGGAACTCTAAGAAATTTTGCAGCGTATCAGAAAGCTCTTGGTCTTCTCCCATGTCTCGGAGTTGGCCTGCTACCACTTCGGTAACCACTTTTTCTACATCCATTTCTACTTCGAAATCTGTGGAGAGTTTGAGGTCTCTAGAGAAAGATTTGATAATTCTATGTACGAAGCTATCTATGGTTTGAACGGAGAAGTCTGAGTAATGATGCAGGATGTGTTCATGCATTAGAGCCGATCTGCGTTGCAATATTTCAGCAGAACAGTCAACAGTTTCTAGAATATCTTTGGCTTTCTGGTTAGAGGAGATATCGGTTTCATTAGCAAATTCAAGCAGCCATTCCAGAATCCTGGTCTTCATCTCATTGGCTGCTTTCTTTGTGAAGGTAACCGCTAAAATTTGTTTGTAAGCCCACGGAGAATCGTATTGCAACGCTAGTTTTAAAAACTCGCGAGTCAATGTGTAGGTCTTTCCAGAACCAGCACCAGATTTATATATCAAAAAAAGGGAGCTCAAGGCTCCCCAAATTTGGCGATTTTCACTCGAACTTCGAGCAGTTTTAGTTTATTTTTTCTAACAAGTGCGCTAGAACATTTAATGTTAATCCCTCAGCCTAGACTGAATCTGGATTAGGAGTCGGTTTATCTTAAAAACCGTAGGTCAATGTATTGTAGGTGTCTAACATCTGTTGTAAATCAGATTTGTCGACTGTTTTATCATGATTGATGTCTGCTACGCTGGTACCTTTTTCTCCGAACTCTAGGAGAACTATTCGTAAATCTGCCACGTCTATTCTTTCAGAGCGGTTGATGTCACCGTATCTAAAAACCACTTCTTGGTAATCCACTATTCCATTACAGTTATTATCTGTTCCTCCATTAGAAGGTTTGGCCTGCGGATTAATTTTAAAGTTGAGGTCGTTACAGTCTGTCCCTCCATGTTCGTAAGATAAATAACCATCACCATCGAAGTCTCTAGAGATAGACTTACTCTGAGAGTAAGCCTCCTGAGAGAAGCATAATACAGCAAGCAGCAGCAGTATGGGTGTAATTATTTTCGAACTTTCCTTCATCAAAAGAGATTATGTATTGAATACGTATTAGAGTCAGTAGAGTTACGGAGTAGGGGTTAAGTGGCGATAAATTAGCGTATAGAGGATTTTTTTGTCGATAAAATTGGGAGAGTATCTTTATTTTAGCGATGAGAATTTGAGAGAGTGCTTTCAAACAGCTCAGGAATTCTTTTTTACATTAACTCTCTAAACCTAGATGGAATTATCTAAAGAAGATGTCTAGAGCAGAATAACTGAAGAAATGAAGCGCTTGATTACTTGAGCACATATGAAAAATGAAAAAAATCCTGCTATCAATAATTCCAATAGCTCATATTATACTTACTTTGAACTATTACTTCAAATGGTTTGATATTTGGAGCTGGTTTCATTGGTTGGCTATAGCAACTCTTTTGTATGCCGTTTTTATTTTGAGTGATTTATGGAAATCCGATTTGAAGTCTGGACAAAAATGGCATCATACATTCTGGCTCGTTTCCTTTGTGCCTTACGGATTATACTATTTATGGAAAACGAGCGACAAAGAACATAATCTCAACAAAGCCTCAAAAACTGAGCGAAATGAGTAAGTGGCTTGTTTCTTTATAAATTAACTTGGTGGGTACCCGTAATACGGATGCAGCAGTCCGAGGTGCCAAGCCGTCTTAAAAAAAATACGTCAACAAATAAATCTACCTAAATGCCAGTCTTGTTTATCTGGTATGTTGTGTCCAAAGTCATGGGTCTTCTGTCTTGATTTTTAACTCTAACCTCCAAAATTCATTTTAATAGTATCACAAAAACAAAAAACAATACCACAAACAGGGTATTTTTCAATCGCTATTTAGAAGTATTCTAAATAAAATATTTATCTTTGCAATGCGTAAAAAGCATAGTAAAAATGATAAAAGTTAAAGATTCAGCACGCGAACAAGCCATAAGATTGATGGCCGAAGAAGGACTCAAAGAGGCTTTCATTAGAGTAGGTGTGGATGGCGGAGGCTGTTCAGGTTTAATGTATCAACTTACGTTTGATAATGTAATGAAAGATGGAGACCAGTCTTTTGAAGACAATGGTGTGAGGGTGGTAGTTGATAAAAAGAGCTTCCTGTACCTAGTGGGCACTGAGTTAGATTACTCTGGTGGACTTAACGGAAAAGGATTTGTGTTTCACAATCCTAATGCAAATAGAACTTGTGGATGCGGAGAGAGTTTCTCCCTTTAAAATTAGACGGACATGGCTTACGAAGGAGATGAATTATTAGAGGAAGTAACCAAGAAGGAATACGAGTTTGGTTTTGTTACAGATATAGAGTCTGATAAAATTCCTAATGGACTAAATGAAGATGTTATTCGGTTAATTTCTAGCAAGAAAGATGAACCACAGTGGTTGTTAGACTGGAGATTGGATGCGTTTAAATCATGGAAAGAAATGACTGAGCCAGAGTGGGCTCACGTACATTATGCCAAGCCAGATTTTCAAGCAATTTCTTATTATTCTGCACCCAAGCAGAAAGTCTTATTGGATTCACTAGATGATGTGGATCCTGAGTTAAGAAAAACCATGGACAAGCTTGGTATTTCTACTGAGGAGCAGAAAAGACTCCAAGGAGTAGCCGTAGATTTCGTGATGGATTCTGTCAGTGTGGCCACTTCTTTTAAGGAAAAGCTAGGTGAATTAGGAATTATATTTATGTCTATTTCAGAGGCTGTTAAAGAGCATCCTGAGTTAGTAAAGAAGTACATAGGCTCTGTCGTTCCACAAAAAGATAACTTTTATGCAGCGCTTAATTCCGCTGTGTTTACAGATGGTTCATTCTGCTACATTCCTAAAGGAGTAAGATGTCCGATGGAGCTTTCTACATATTTCAGAATCAACGAAGCAGGAACAGGACAGTTCGAAAGAACATTACTAATAGCGGACGAGGGCAGCCATGTGAGTTATTTAGAAGGTTGTACTGCTCCACAAAGAGATGAAAATCAACTTCACGCAGCGGTAGTAGAGCTAATAGCACTAGACGATGCTGAGATAAAATATTCTACAGTTCAGAACTGGTATCCGGGAGATGCCACGGGAAAAGGGGGGATTTTCAATTTTGTAACTAAAAGAGGGATTTGCGAGAAGAACGCGAAAATTTCTTGGACTCAAGTAGAAACTGGCTCTGCTGTAACATGGAAATACCCAAGTTGTATTTTAAAAGGAGATAACAGTGTAGGTGAGTTTTATTCTGTAGCGGTAACTAATAATTACCAGCAAGCAGACACTGGAACTAAGATGATTCACATCGGAAAAAACACCAAGAGCACCATTATCTCTAAAGGAATCTCAGCTGGAAAAAGCCAAAATTCTTATAGAGGGTTGGTGCAGATAAATAAGTCTGCAGATAACGCTAGGAACTTTAGTCAGTGTGACTCCCTTTTGATGACAGATACTTCAGGAGCACATACTTTTCCATACATAGAGGTAAACAACCACACTGCCAAAGTGGAGCACGAGGCTACGACTTCTAAAATAGGAGAGGAGCAATTGTTCTATTGCAAGCAGAGAGGGTTAAACGAAGAGAAAGCCATAAGTATGATAGTAAATGGCTACGCCAAAGATGTGCTTAATAAGCTTCCAATGGAGTTCGCAGTAGAAGCTCAGAAGTTGTTGGCCATTTCGCTTGAAGGGAGTGTAGGCTAGTTTGGAGTTTATGGTTCATAGTTTATAGTTGCTTTTGGAAGACACACGAATACAAGCCTCTAGGGCGATAATCATAGGGTAAGAGAATTTAAAGTTAAGTATGGCAGGGATACAGTCGTTTGAAGAGTTAAAAGTTTGGCAAAAGGCTCGTGAATTAAGCAAGTCTGTTTATGCACTTACTCTAAAAAATGATTTTGCCCAGAACTATTCTCTGAAAGACCAGATAAGACGTTCGTCAGGTTCATGCATGGATAACATAGCAGAAGGGTTTGATAGAGGAGGGAGTAAAGAATTTAAACAGTTCCTTAGCATTGCAAAAGGCTCAGTAGCAGAAACAAAGTCTCAGTTATACCGAGCTTTAGACTGTCGTTATATAACAGAAGAAGAGTTTAATGCAAACAGCCAAAAGGCTGAGGAAATAATAAAAATGATAGGCGGGTTAATGGCCTATTTGAAAAAAACAGAATTAAAAGGTATCAAGTTCAGCGAACCCACAGAACATTACGGGAAATCTGAATAAAGAGGGCAAAGAGTCAGAACAATAAACTCTGAACCATCAACTATAAGCAGAATAAGGAGGGCAAGGAATCAGAACTATGAACTCCAAACCATCAACTATAAACTGAATAAATAAATATGATTAGCATAAAAAACCTACATGCCGAAGTAGAAGGCAACAAGATATTAAAAGGTCTTAACCTCGAAGTGAAAGCTGGAGAGGTTCACGCTATAATGGGGCCTAACGGAAGTGGGAAAAGCACTCTGGCATCAGTATTGGCAGGGAATGATGCGTATGAAGTCACAGAAGGTTCTGTAGATTTCGATGGCGCAGACTTACTCGATTTAGATGTAGATGAGAGAGCTAAGGAAGGAATGTTTTTAGCCTTTCAGTACCCAGTAGAAATTCCAGGAGTGAGTAATATCAATTTCCTGAAAGCTGCACTGAATGAGAAAAGAGCTCATCAAGGATTAGAGCCTATCAAAGCAAAAGATTTTTTGGCACTAGTTCAAGAGAAATCAGAATTAGTAGAACTAGCAGGGAAATTGAAAAACCGTTCGGTAAATGAAGGTTTCTCAGGAGGAGAAAAGAAGCGAAATGAGATTTTCCAGATGGCTATGCTTGACCCTAAATTTGCTATTCTAGATGAAACAGATTCAGGTCTGGATATAGACGCTTTAAAAGTAGTTTCTCGCGGAGTAAATTCTATGAGAAGTCCAGAAAGAGCTTTCCTTGTTATTACGCATTACCAAAGACTTTTGGATTACATCGTCCCTGATTTTGTACATGTGCTTTACAATGGTAAAATCATCAAGACTGGTCCTAAAGAATTAGCGCTAGAGTTGGAAGAAAAAGGATACGATTGGTTAATAGAAGAAACAGTTTAAGATGAGCGTAGCAATATTGGACGAGAAGAAAGAAAAATTCTTGCAGGCACTAGAAGCTAACTTCGGTGCCTCAGACCTACTTTCGGTTACTGAAGGATTAGAATTTCCTACACGAAGAGCTGAGAAATGGAAATACACACGTGTGAATGCCGTTTCTAAAGAAGCTTGGCAGATGGGAGCAGGAGTGATAGATGATGTAGAAAGCTACAATCCTTTTCCAGAGCTAGATGCAGTTTCTATTTACGTAGTAAACGGTCAAGTCGCTTACATTTCAGAAGACCTTCCAGAAGGGTTGACTATAGAATCTGAGCATGACGAAGAAGGGGCGTTAATACGCAAAAACATCTTCACAGCTCTAAACTACGCCCTGAATCCAGTAAGCTTAAAAATTAGCGCTGCCAAGAATCAAATCATAGACAAGCCAGTACACATCATATTTGTGAATTCAGGTGAGTTAACTACCGCTCAGACAAGAGTAAAGTTAGTAGCAGAACAGAGCAGCTTTTTGCATGTAATGGAATCATTTGTTTCTGCAGACAGTGCCAAGAAATGGGTAAGTCATGTAAATGAATCTGATGTACATGATAATGCCAAGTTGACGATTTCTAAATGGCAAGCCCTAGGAGAGAATGGCTACATGATGACTCATGAGTTTTCTCAGCAGGGAGCAGATGCCACGTATACTTCTAACGTAGTCACCAAAAACGGAACTTGGACTAGAAATGATAGTTGGTCTGACTTAAATGGTAAAAACGGAGAGTGTAATCTAAACGGAATCTACCAGCCTACGGGTAAAGAGCATGTAGATAATACGACTACTGTGGATCATAAAGTGCCTCATTGTGAATCTAATGAGCTCTACAAAGGAGTGATTTACGATGCGTCTACAGGAGTATTTAACGGGAAAGTATACGTTAGACCAGACGCTCAGCTGACCAATGCATTTCAGCAGAACTCTAACATAGTAATGACTGAGAATGGTACTATGAATTCTAAGCCGGAGTTAGAGATTTATGCAGATGACGTGAAGTGTTCACACGGATCTACTACAGGTCAGTTTGACGACATCGCATTGTTTTACCTCATGGCCAGAGGAATTACTAGAGAAAATGCCAAGCTTATGTTGGTTACCGCCTTTTTCCAAGAGGTCTTGGATACTATGAAGGTAGAGGAGTTTGAGGAATCTTTAATAGTTAATTAGGCTAATCCTATAGGGTTAGTAGGATTTGGAAAGTCTCACCATATTCTGTGGGTTGATGGCATTCTTGCACTCAGTTTATGTTTTCTACTTAGTGGGTTAAGAATAGATAATCACTTGAATTTATTTTGTGCTGTAAAGGTCATTTTTATAGTCTAGGACCTAAAGTGTTTTAAATTTCTGGTGCTTTTCAGTCATTATATCCTATCAAAATTATTGGCATTTAATTAAGAGGTAACATAACTCAGAGAAAAGTTGCAGATACCTAGAAATATAGAAATCACAAAATCAAGATATTTTTATAACATATCGATTCTAAATAGTAGAAATCCGTTGTCCGCAATCGTTTGGACTCTACATTTGCACGTAAACCAAAAAAAGCACTGTTTAATGGCTAGTAAAGGTCTGTTGAGTACATCAATCGCTAGAAAGTTCGCTATGGCACTTTCCGCATTATTCCTTATCGTATTTCTGTTACAGCACATGTCTATCAACATGTTGTCTGTATTTAGTCCAGATGCGTTTAATGAAGTTTCTCAGTTTATGGGAACATTCTGGCTTATACAGTACGTAATGCAGCCCGTATTAATCTTCGGAGTATTATTTCACTTCATTTGGGGGTTCGTTCTAGAGTATCAGAATAGGCAGGCCAGAGCAGTAAGCTATGCTAAATATAAAGGAGGCGCCAATGCCTCTTGGATGAGCAGAAACATGATTATCTCGGGGATAGTTATTTTATTATTCTTAGGACTACATTTTTATGACTTCTGGATTCATGAAATTACCGTGAAATATATAGGAGGAGATATGTCTGGCTTAATAGATAATAAAAATCCTGAAAGTGGATTCAGATATTACGAAGAATTACAGCATAAATTCAAAGGAGACTGGCTCAGAATGATTCTTTATGTCGTCTCGTTCGTCTTTCTAGCACTGCATTTAAACCACGGGTTTGAATCGGCTTGGCAGTCTATGGGTGCGCGTAGCAAAAAATACACTCCGATAATCAAGAAAATTGGAGTAGCTTATTCTGTATTGGTTCCTCTTGGATTCATATTCATAGCAGCTTACCATTACGTAACACAACTTTAATAACCACTTATAAAAGACAAATTAGATGGCACTAGATTCTAAAATTCCAGAAGGTCCTTTAAAAGACAAGTGGACTAATTATAAAAACGAAATTGACTTAGTGAACCCTGCTAACAAACGTAACATAGATGTTATCGTAGTTGGTACAGGTTTAGCAGGAGCATCTGCTTCTGCATCTTTAGCAGAACTTGGGTACAATGTGAAAACATTCTGTTTCCAAGATTCTCCAAGAAGAGCGCACAGTATAGCAGCTCAAGGGGGAATTAACGCAGCTAAAAATTACCAAGGAGATGGTGATTCTACATACAGATTATTTTATGATACTGTAAAAGGAGGGGATTACCGTTCCAGAGAAGCTAACGTTTACAGATTAGCTGAGGTTTCTGCCAATATCATCGACCAGTGTGTAGCACAGGGAGTTCCTTTCGCTAGAGATTATGGTGGATTGTTAGACAACCGTTCTTTTGGTGGAGTTCTCGTAAGTAGAACATTCTACGCTAAAGGACAAACGGGTCAGCAGTTACTCTTAGGAGCATATTCAGCACTTTCTCGTCAGATAGCCAAAGGGAAAGTAGAGATGCATAACCGTCACGAGATGCTAGACCTAGTAAAGGTTGACGGAAAAGCCAGAGGAATTATTGCTAGAAACTTGGTCACTGGAGAAATCCAAAGACACTCTGCTCATGCAGTAGTTATAGCTTCTGGAGGATATGGAAACGTATTCTTCCTTTCTACCAATGCTATGGGTTCTAACGTAACCGCAGCATGGAAAGCCCATAAGAAAGGCGCACACATGGCTAATCCGTGTTTCACGCAGATTCACCCTACATGTATTCCAGTTTCAGGAGGGTTCCAGTCTAAGCTTACACTTATGAGTGAGTCGTTAAGAAACGATGGTAGAATTTGGGTTCCTGCTAAACTAGCAGATGCCAAGGCTATTCAGGCGGGTACACTTCAGGGAAGAGATATTCCTGAAGAAGACAGAGATTATTACTTAGAAAGAAGATACCCAGCATTCGGAAACTTAGTACCTCGAGATGTAGCGTCTAGAGCAGCTAAAGAAAGATGTGATGAAGGTTTCGGAGTAAATAAAACAGGAGAAGCAGTTTATTTAGATTTCAAATCGGCTATAGTTAGATACGGAGAACAAGAGGCGTTTATGCATGGAAATAAAAATCCATCTGCAGAAGAAATTCAGACACTAGGAAAAGCGGCAGTAGCCTCCAAGTATGGGAACTTGTTCCAGATGTATGAAAAGATTACAGATGAGAACCCGTATGAGATGCCTATGAAGATATATCCAGCCGTACATTATACGATGGGTGGACTTTGGGTAGATTATGATTTGATGACAGATATTCCTGGTTGCTACGCAGCAGGAGAAGCTAATTTCTCTGATCATGGAGCTAACCGTTTAGGAGCTTCAGCATTAATGCAAGGTTTAGCCGATGGGTATTTCGTTCTTCCTTATACCATAGGAAATTACTTATCTAAAGACATTAGAACAGGGAAAATAGCTGATGACTCACCAGAGTTTATGCAGGCTGAAAAAGAAGTGAAGGCTAAAATAGATGGCTTCATGAATGCCAAGGGTGAAAAGCCTGTAGATCACTTTCACATGCGTTTAGGTAAAATCATGTGGGAAAAGTGTGGAATGGCTAGAAATGCAGAAGGCCTTCAAAAGGCAATAGATGAAATTAAAGCCCTAAGGATAGAATTCTATGCTAACGTAAGAGTACCTGGCGTAGCAAACGGGGTAAACCAAGAGCTAGAAAAAGCAGGAAGAGTGGCAGATCTTTTTGAGTTAGGGGAGTTGATGTGCAAAGACGCATTGCAACGCACCGAGAGCTGTGGAGGACACTTTAGAGAAGAATCTGTAGAGTTAGACGGAGAGCAGAAAGGAGAAGCGAAAAGGGATGACGAGAACTTTACATTCGTTTCTGCGTGGCAATGGAAAGGAGAGTCAGGAAACCAAGAATTAGTGAAGGAGCCGTTAGAGTTTAAGGATATAGCAGTGAAACAAAGAAGCTACAAATAATCGATATTTAGAAGGTATAAAATCAAGTAAAATGAAGTTACTACTTAAGATTTGGAGACAAAACGGACCACAGGATAAAGGGAAGATGGTCGATTATACTGTGGATGGAATAGAAGGAGATATGTCTTTCTTAGAGATGATGGATATCCTAAACTCTCAGTTGATAGAAAAAGGAGACGAGCCAGTTAATTTCGATCACGATTGTAGAGAAGGAATCTGCGGTTCATGCAGCATGTTCATTAATGGAGAAGCACATGGACCAGGAAGAAACGTTACTACCTGTCAGCTTCACATGCGTTCGTTTAAAGACGGTGAAACTATTTTTATAGAGCCATGGAGAGCCAAGGCATTTCCGGTGATTAAAGATCTTATGGTAGACCGTTCTGCATTTGACAGAATAATACAAGCAGGGGGTTATGTATCTGTAAACACTTCAGGAAACACGCAGGATGCCAATTCTATTCCTATTCCTAAAGAAGATGCTGATTTAGCATTTGATGCAGCTACATGTATCGGTTGTGGAGCATGTGTGGCCACGTGTAAAAACGCATCTGCTATGCTGTTTACATCAGCTAAAATAGCTCAGCTTTCATTACTTCCTCAGGGACAAGTAGAAGGAAAAGAGAGAGTAATCAACATGGTAAACCAGATGGATCTAGAAGGATTCGGAAACTGTACCAATACTGGAGCTTGCGAAGTAGAATGCCCAAAAGGGATTTCTTTAGACAATATAGCACGTATGAACAGAGAGTATCTTTCTGCTACTGCTAAGGGGAAAAAATAAAATTTTTAATTCTAGCACTGCTAGAACGACATCCCAGAATATTCCCCTCATTGGAGGGGTGCCCAACGGGCGGGGTGGGTTTTGATTGTACTGCTATAAATTATTTTCTCAAACAATATTTAAGGCATCGATTTTCCAGGGATACTGTAGGAAAATAACTCAAGAGAATAAAAGAAAGGGAATGTTCGTAAAAGGGTATTCCTTTTTTTGCTATTATTGCCGTATAATACTAAAAATGACTGCCTTATCTGCCAAGGAGCTAATTGACTTGATTAGCTCTCAAATTTCACTTTATAATGTTAAACTCGCCCGAACCGAAGGGAGCTGGGAATGCAGTCTTTCAAATTCTACTGGAAACTCAGATAACCATGGGATATGCCCCACAATAAATCGGTCAATAGTTATCAATTATTACATTGGAGACAATAGGGCGAGTAAACTTGAGCTAGTTTCAATGTTAAATGACATGCCACAGATTAAAGGTATGGGAACTGTTGAGCCAAATGACCTACACCAGTTTATTACTGTCTTTTATGATTCTATAGAAACACCAATAGTATCAACTCTAGGTGTTTTGGGGTAATCGTCAAGCCATTCTTTGGTTTTCTCACTATTAGATTCTGAAGAAAAGTCTTATGTTAAGACCTGTTCAATCCTTCGAAAAAGTCTTCCTTTTTTGAATCCAAGTTGTTTTCCTACGTCATCCCCGATTTTCCGGAGGCTTTTTTGGTATTTTCGTATTATGACTAAGGAGGAGGTGGAGATTCAACGAGTTATAAAAAAGCTAGGGCTTAAAATTGGTTCTGTGTCTGATGGAATAATCATAAAGTCTTCTTTAACGGCACTAAATAGAGAAACAGCTGGGATGTATGCCTTAGGAATGTGCTCTTTAATAATTCTCTATTTTTCGTTTCAGAGTAGAGTAGGTCTTTTAATGGTATTGGGTTCTCTTTTTGCTTTTTTTTGGTATTACTAGCTTCTATGGCTACCGCGTTCAAAACGTATTTAGATTTCGTGAAAATTAGTGAGGACCATGTCCAATTCAGAAATAACTTAAAGCTCAATAGAATAGCTAAAAAAGACATTAACAAAGTCAAGATTAAGTTGGGGGATGGCACTATAATGAGAAGGCGTCATTTGTACTCAAAATATAAATACAGAAGTGCAGACGTATTTATAAAAACAGATCTAGGCAAGTTCAGGGTTTTTGAGTTTTCAGTAGACCGAAAATTCTCAAATGATGTGGACGCTTTGACTAAATGGATCAAGGCTCAAATTCTACTGGACTAGAGTATCTATGTAGTGAGACGGTATGTAAATCCACTAAAAAGGAGGTTTAGAGGATTTCGAATTCACCATTCATCATTTAAAAAGTGGCCTAGAAGAAAAATAAAGCCTCCAAGTACGAAGCCCTTCAGTGAGATGGAAATATCCATATTCGCTATATATAGACATATTTTGTATCTTTAAAAACTAAAATTTATCAGATGAACGTCAGTTTTACAGATTTACAGCGGGAGTACATAGATGCTCAGGTAAACTCAGGAGATTTTCAAAATGCTAGTGAAGTGGTGCGTGATGCACTTAGGCTTCATAAAGTTTACAGATATAAAATCTTAGAAGACCTAGTGCTAGAAATAGAAAAAGGTTGGGCTGGGCCTGATAGTAAAAGGTCTGTGAAGGATATTATAGCTAGCAAGCAGAAATAAATGGCTAAATTTTCCCATTATGCATTAGCAGAGATAGCTGACCAAGACCTGGTAGACATCTATGAGTATACAGAAAAGGAATTCGGACAGGATCAGGCGGTAACGTATCTGCTGTCTTTAGAGGCGGTTTTAAATGGACTGTTAGAGAATCCATTGCTAGGCAAAGAACGAAATGAAATAAAAAACGGCTTGAGAGGATTTACTCATAAAGAACATGTCATTTTCTATCGAATTCTGGAAAAGCACATCAGAATAGTAAGAGTGCTGCACGGTAGCAGAGATTTACCCATATTCTTAAAGTAACCGCTGAGTATTTTGGAGATACCATTTACCCGTTAGCATTAAAAAGAAGCAATTAATTTGAGTTTAGATAAGGACAACAAGGAGTTTAACAAAGCAGCAGAATTTGTTCATCAGACAGATAAAATAATTTATCTCACTGGAAAAGCAGGTACAGGAAAAACTACTTTCTTAAAGCACATAAAAAAAACTAGCCCAAAGAATATTGTGATTCTAGCGCCTACTGGTGTAGCAGCCATTAATGCAGGAGGCGTTACCATCAATTCATTTTTTCAATTGCCTTTTGGTCCATTTGTGCCAAACGATGAGAGGCTATCGTCATCAAAGATATTCTCCACATTCCGTTACAGAGAAAACAAGAAAAAGATAATTCTCAACCTAGAACTTTTAATCATTGATGAAATATCCATGGTCAGGTCGGACACGTTGGATGTGATCAATCACATTTTACAAGTCTTTAGAAGAAATGCCAAACCATTTGGCGGTGTTCAAGTGGTTTTGATAGGGGACGTCTTCCAGTTGTCTCCAATCGCAAATAACGTTTGGCCTATACTCTCTGAGTTTTATAAGTCTATTTACTTTTTCGATTCCAAAGTGATTCAGGAAAACCCTCTAGTATATATTGAGCTAAAGAAAATATATAGACAAAACGAACAAGATTTTATTGACTTGCTAAACAGAGTCAGAGTAAACAAACTTATCGAAAGCGATATTCAAAGCTTAAACTCAAAGTTTGACCCAGAATTTGAGGGACAAGATTACGTGACGCTGGCTACACATAACTCATCTGTAAATTCGATAAACGCGAATAAGCTAGCTGAAATTAATGAGCCGCCTTACACGTATGAGGGAATAGTAACTGATGCATTTCCAGAAAGGGAAAAACCAACAGACCACTTACTTGAACTCAAAGTAGGCGCTCAAGTGATGTTCGTTAAAAATGATTCTTCTACGCCTAGACGCTACCATAATGGAAAGATCGGAGAGATTTTTTCACTGAAGGAGGACGCTATACATGTGCGCTTTTTTGATAGTTCAAAATCTATATCCATAGAACGTGCGCTATGGCAGAGCATCAGATATACTTATAATCAAAAGAAAAAAAAGATTGAAGAAGAAATTTTAGGCACGTATGAGCAGTTTCCATTAAGGCTCGCTTGGGCTATGACGGTTCATAAAAGTCAAGGGTTAACCTTTGAAAAGGTTATTGCCGACTTAGGAAGCGCATTCGCATTTGGGCAGGTTTATGTAGCACTGAGTAGGTGTACATCTTTTAAAGGACTCAAGCTAAAATCCCCTATTACCAGTGAAGCTATAGTGACAGACCAGAGAGTCTTAGATTTCGCCTCCAATAAAATCCCTGAAACCCTCATAACAGAGCAGTTAAACGCGGGAAAAGCTGATTTTTATTATAAGAGCGCTAGGACTGATTTTGGGTTGAAGAATATCAAGTCTGCGTTTTCTAATTTAAAGAAAGCCCTCATATTCAGAAATGATATAGAAACAGACCTATTCGAAAGGTACATGGTAATCCAGGCAGGTAAGTTAATTGGCGCAAATCAAAAATCATCAAACGGCACGAACTCCATCATCACTTCTTTAGAGAAAAAGAATAAAGCCCAAAAGGAATTTGAAGCACACCTTACTGATCAAATTTTCAATCAAAAGATGCATGAAAGTGACCTAGACAATCAAATTGATAAGTTGAAAGAAGAACTAGATCAACTGAAGAAGGAGAATCTTAGAGTGAAAAGTGAGTATTTGGAGTATAAAAGAACTTTTCAAAGTAGCAGAGATGAGCAAAGCTCAACTACAGATAGCCAAAATGAATCAAGCTGATTAGGTTTTGAGGTTACTAGGCTTTTTATGAGTAGGCTGTTAGAGGTTTTTTTATTCTTAAATTTGGAAGCGATGAAGCGTTTAGTAATTTTAATTGGATTGATTCTGCTTGCCTTTGTTCCTGCGACACATTAATTCAGGGAAAAATTAGCTTCACGATTGCTGAAAAGAACAGCCATTAGCCGAATTAATAATTTATCATTCACCAATTATAATTAAGAAAAAGTGTTCTGGAAAAAAGATAAAACCCCTAAATACGAAGCCCCTCAGATTACAGATGCTACGTTTAACGAGTTGGTACTGGAGTCAAAAGTTCCTGTGCTCTTAGATTTCTATGCAGACTGGTGTGGCCCGTGCAAGGTAATGAGTCCAATTATCAATGAACTCTCAGAAGCATTTGAAGGCAAAGCCCTAGTGGCTAAAATCAATACAGAGAGAAATCCAAAATTGGGTCAACACTTTAAAGTGAAATCAATTCCTACGTTGATTCTTATCAATAAAGGAGAATTATTTGAACGTTTCCAAGGTGTGGTTCCCAAGCCTAATCTGGAAGAGATTTTGGAGTTGTATGTTGCTGAGAACAACTCTTAAGCGTAAATGAACTTTTCTTATAATAACAACCTAATCAGCCATTCGAAGAATAACGAGTTACTGCCAATAATCTAGGCGGATTGTGATAATCACTAAATAAGCATTGGCTAATTCTGTAACCGGAACTGAAAGTGGTAACTCCTCAAAACGAAAACCAATTGTAATTGAATGAGGGCGTATTGCAGAGACAGGAAAGCTTACTTTTTACACTTACCTTGTTAGTAGTGAGTTATAAAACCATATATTTAGGTATTGTAAATTAATATGCACTTACTTCTGGGCGCCTATAAAAATTAAATAATGAAAATTTCCATCCTTACAGCCCTTCTTCTGTTAGCTGCGTTTTTAAATGCGCAAACACTCCCTTTTGATTTTGAAGCAGATATTATTACAACAGATTTTGAAGATTTTGATGGTGGAACAGCCACTGTGATTCCTAATCCTCAAATAGGCGGAATTAATACTAGCGCTGCAGTAGGTCAAATCGTGAGAAATGGTGGGACTATATGGTCTGGAAGTAAGATACTTTTAGAGGCTAATTTAGATTTGACCACTGATGGAGCTTTTAGTATGAAAGTCTTTACTACTAATCCAATAGGAACTATTTTTAAGTTCAAGCTAGAAGGGCCAGGAACTCCAGTAGAAATAGATATTCCAACTACAGTTACAGGAGAATGGGAAGAAATAACTTGGGATTTCACCGGATTACCTGGTGTTTTTAATTATGTAGTATTTATGTTTGATTATGGAAACGTAGGAGACGGATCTCAAAATTCGACTTTCTTGTTTGATGATGTTACACAAGGTCCAGACGTAGAAATTCTAGGGTGTACGTATTCGGGAGCTTGTAACTATAATTCAGGAGCACAAGTGGACGATGGATCTTGCGTCTATACTTGTTTTGGTTGTTTGGATGAATTGGCGCTGAACTATAATTCAGAGGCTACAGTTGAAGACAATTCATGCGTTTTTGATCCGGAGAACTTCTGCGGTGGAGATTTTAATGGAGATGGATTCGTAAACGTAAGTGACTTAGGAGGGTTCTTAGGCGCATTTGGAGATGTATGTGAATAAGAAATAGAGTTAGAACCAGTGGAGGTTTTATTTACTGGTTTTTTATGGTGATTAAAGTGCGGTGTTTTCATGCTTAAACCCCCATGATATCTTTTGGATTTACATGCTATTGTGGATTGTTTAATTAGTTTTTCTAATTCAGATTATATGTTACATTTAGGTGTAAGAAATTCACTTTTGATTACACCATGTGCTCTTTCAACTAACGCATTTTGACAGCACCGATATCCATCGGTCATAGATTGAATTTTTTCAATCTAAAGTTTCTGTGCTACTAAGTTTTATGCATAAGGATCCCAAAAATAATTAGGCTAATCCCAGCACTAGGTGTCGATTCTTAGTTGTGTTATTACGTAATCAAGTTAAATTTAAAAGATGATTATAATATTATTGGCTACAGCCTTATTGAGTATTTCAAATCTAGCATCTGCAGAACTCCTTATTCCCGAGTATCAAATTTCTTGTTCGGAAACACAGTGTACTGGATTTTATAAAGGACCTGAGTTCATTGGTGGTGATGATGTGGCTCATCAGTTATCCAATAAAATATCTCAGGCAGTGGGTGATAAATTAAAAGAGCTTTATAAGCCTGGAGCTTATGCCAAAGTAGATTTCTCCACTATTAAAATGACCACAGAAGGAATGGGTTCGGGAACAGTAGAATATACTGTTATTATTCCTTTGGTCTTAGTAAATACGAAGTGTGAAGCCTATACTTCATTCGATCATGTGGGAGGGTGGAATCATTCTCCAGCATTGGAATCTAGAAAAAAACAATTATCTAAAGTTCTTTTGTCTGGAGAAAAATTGGCCATCAGTAATTTGAAAAGCACACCAGAAGGGCTGCAAGAATACTGGTTTCAATGGAAAAATAAAGTCACCCAACTGGAGTGTGCTCAAAAGTGACATTTTTTGTATAGCATTACCTGTCTTCGTTTAATTCCAGTACTTGTGTTAAGTCTAGGATTTCAAGCTAATCACTTAGCGTACTTTATACACTAAGCTTGTTATTCCTAATGTACAATGATTTATATTTACGTTTTAACATGGTGTTTTAAATAAAATAAATCTACATATAAAATGAAAATAAGTATATTATTTACCCTTTTGCTAGTCGCTTTTTTAGGAAATTCTCAATCATTGCCGATTGATTTCGAATCGGACGTTGTAACAGCAGATTTCGAAAATTTTGATGGTGGTATAGCCACCGTAATTCCAAATCCACAGTCTAATGGCATCAACACCAGCTCTACTGTAGCTCAAATAGTTAGAGACGGTGGAGCTATCTATGCTGGTAGCAAGATTCTTTTAGATGCTAATTTAGATTTTTCGACTAACACGGCTCTAAGTATGAAAGTATTCACTACAGCTCCTATCGGAACTATAGTTAAATTCAAGCTTGAAGGCGGTGAAATCGCTGAAAGAGATATTCCTACTACCGTGACAGGTGAATGGGAAACGCTTACATGGGAATTCGCAGGAACTACTTCTACTAATAATTATGTAGTGTTCATGTTCGACTTTGGTAATGTAGGTAATGGTTCTGAAACTTCTACCTTCTTATTTGATGATGTAGTTCAAGGACCTGGTGAAGTACAAGAAGAGCCAGGAGATCAGTTAGACCTTCCTGTTACTTTCGAAGATCCTGATGTAGAATATTCTGTAATAGATTTCGAAGGAAATGCTTCTATGATTGTAGCAGACCCTACAGACCCGAGTAATACAGTAGTAATGTCTACTAAAACCATTACCGCTGCTCCTTGGGCAGGAACTACAATAGGAACCAATGCTGGATTTATTACAGATATTCCTCTTACAATGACTGATTCTCAAATGTCAGCTAGAGTATGGTCACCGACTGCAGGAACTCCAATTCGATTAAAAGTAGAAGATGCCAATGATGTAACGCATACGTGTGAAACAGAAACCAACACTACTTTGGCTGGAGAGTGGGAAACAATTGTTTTTGACTTTACTAACGAAGGTCCAGGAACGGCACTTCTTAGCGTTGGTTTAGACAATGGTTGGATTTACAATAAGGCTTCGATATTCTTTAATTATGGTACAGATGGAGCTACCGTTGGAGAAGAGATCAGTTATTATTTCGATGATGTATACTTCGGTGTACCTGTAGCTGGAATCGAAGGAGTAAATAAAATTACGGTTAATGTTTTCCCAAATCCTACTTCTGATATATGGTCAATCTCTAACGAGAACTTAGAGATTTCTAGAGTAGAAGTTTATGATCTAAATGGAAAATTAGTCTACACTGAAATGCCGAATTCTACGATTATTAACATCAATGCACTAAACTTAAAAGAAGGAGTCTACGTGTCACGACTCATCACTCCTTCTGGAACTAAATTTGTCAAACTAGTAAAGAATTAGAGCTTAAAATACAATTGATGTAAATGAAAAACAGCCTTTTAGAGAAGGCTGTTTTTTTATAAGCATTTTTTCTAGTGAACCAGAGGGCTTGATTTTTCATATGGTGGAATTAGGGTTAATTGTAACACGCATCCCTTGCTGTACTTCGATTTTACTATACATTTACCAGAGTAAATCTTTCAGCATATAGCCACTCAGAGGGCAGGAATTATCGAGATAGAATAATCATACATTTAAAGTAGTTTTATAGTAGATGAAAAAGAACAAATACATACTGGCAGTATTCAGCATATTATTTCTAGCCGTGGCCTGTGATGAGGATGACGAAGGAGTAGATTGCTCTGTCACTCCAGAACCATCGTTATCTTCTCTAAAACTCACTTTTGTGCCTACTTGGAATAACGTGCCAGTAGCCAATGGAGCAGAATACGAAGACCAATTTGGAAACAGACTTCTTCAGTTTAATTTTAAAACCTTCGTTTCTAATATCATGGTTTCTTCAGAAGGAAATGAAACAGAACTGAGTGAGGTAGAAATTTTAGAAGTAGGGGATGGGGCAGTAGAATTAAGTTATAGCGTGGCCAACGACACTTCATTTGATGAGCTTAAATTTCATACAGGAGTTCCACCAGAATATAATGTAGACTATGACCCCAGTACATGGCCTAATAGCCATCCGTTAAGCGTTCAGGGGGCAGCAGGTATGCATTGGGGATGGAATACTGGATATATCTTTACCAAGTTTGACGGGAAAGCAGATACTACAGAGGCCGCAGAACCTACTTATCTATATCCATTTGCGTTTCACACAGGAGATGATGCATTTTACACTGAGCATATATTCGAAGTCGATATTGCTACGCAGACAGAAACTGAAGCTGAGATTAATGTAATTATCCATATGGAAAAATTCTTGGATGGAATACACGCTATAGATATAAGAGAAGATGGCGAAACCCATACAGGAGGAGATTTTGAGTTAGCACAGCAGTTCATAGATAACTTTAATGCGAGCTTAGAAGTAGAATGAAAATATGGCTAGTTATAGTAGTTTGTGTAACAGCATTGGCCAGTTGTAAAAAAGAGAATGAGGTAAAGTGTGAACCAGCTGTGGATGCTCCATTTAATTTGATTCTTCCATCCCATTTCCCACCCATAGAATTTCCTGAAGACAATGAACTAACCGAGAAAAGAGTAGAGCTCGGAAGAAGGTTGTTTTACGACACTAGATTAAGCGCAGACAATACCATCTCATGTGGTTCATGCCACCACCAAGCCTCGGCTTTTACTGATAACCTATCTATATCTGAGGGTATAGAAGGGAGAGTAGGATTTAGAAATTCGCCCACATTAGGAAACGTGGCTTTCCAGGAGAGATTATTTGGAGAGGGCGGAGTACCGAATTTAGAGATACAAATACTAGCGCCCATAGCAGATGAAAATGAATTCGATCATGATGTGGTAATCATAGAAGCAGAACTTCAAGCAGACCCCATTCTAAATAATTTAAGTCTGATAGCCTACGATAGAGATATAGATATATACAGCATAACTAGGGCCATAGCTTGTTTTGAGAGAACGATGATTACGGGTGGAAGCCCTTATGATAAACATGTGCTGGGAGAAGAATCATTAACTGAAGATGCGCTGGCAGGAATGGAGTTGTTTTTTAGTGAAGAGCTAGCCTGTGGAACCTGTCATTCTGGGCATAATTTTACAGATGGCGGTTTCCATAATATAGGCTTATATGAAATTTATGAAGATGCAGGTAGGTTCAGAATCACGAACGATGAAGAGGATAAAGGCAAGTTTAAAACCCCCTCATTAAGAAATATAGAAAAGACTTACCCATACATGCATAACGGCTCTATTCAAACATTGGAGGAAGTCATAGACCACTTTAGTACGGGAGGTTTAGGCCACATAAACCAGTCAGAATTAGTCGTACCTTTGGAATTAACGACTTTAGAGAAGAGTCAATTATTGGCGTTTTTAACGTCACTTACAGATTTGGAATTTTTAATGAACCCAGAATTAACTCCATTAAATTGAAGTCCACCAGATTAATAGTAGTCTTTATAGGGATTGCCCTTTTCGCGTTGCAATGCCGAGATGGATCTGATGATGAAAACGAGTGCGCAACTCTTCCACCCAGCGCTACTCCTTACGACATAGTGATTCCTCCTTTTTTTCCACCTATGGATATTCCTGGAGATAATCCTATGACAGTGGAAGGGATAGATTTAGGAAGACATCTGTTTTGGGAGGTGAAACTAAGTGAGGACAATACGCTTTCATGCGGAAGTTGCCATTTTCCTGAGCATGCGTTCTCAGACCCCAATCAATTTTCAGTAGGAACTCAAGGAATAGCAGGAACCCGACAAGCTATGCCATTATTTAATTTAGGGTGGGCTCAAGATTATTTTTGGGATGGAAGAGCATTAACTTTGGAAGAGCAGATATTAGAGCCAGTACCCAACCCTATAGAAATGAATATTCCTTGGGAAGATGCTGTTTTAAAGTTAGCGGCTGATGCTGTTTACCCTGGGAAATTCGAAGCAGCTTTTGGCCTAGGAGATATCACCAAAGAAAAAGCTGCTAAAGCCATAGCTCAGTTTCTAAGAACTATGATCTCAGCCAATACGAAGTACGATGAATTTAGATTAGGTCTGGCAGAGCTAACTCCGTTGGAAGAAATGGGATTAGATCTTTTTATAAGAGAAGGAGGAAATCCTGAAGACGGAAATGGAGGTCAGTTCGGAGCAGATTGTTTTCACTGCCATGGATTCGGGAACATGCAGTTTACAGATCATCTCCCGCATAATAATGGTCTGGACGCTGAGTTTGAAGACCTCGGTTATGGAGGGGTTTCTGGAAACCCACTGGAAATGGGATTGTTTAAAACACCGAGCTTAAGAAACATATCCTTCACCGCACCTTACATGCATGATGGACGTTTCCAGACTTTAGAGGAAGTATTAGATCATTATGACTCGGGAGGAGTGGCTTCTACTACTATAGATCCTTTTATGAAGTACACCACAGGAGGACTTCAGCTAACAGATATAGATAAGCTAGCTCTCACCGCATTCTTAAATACATTAAATGATGAGGAGTTTCTTCTAAATGAAGACTTTTCGGATCCATTTGAGTGATATGCATTAATATATGCAACTGTTAGAGCTTCTTTTTCATCAAGCTTTAAAAAGGGAGCACCATGAAATACATTTTTATAATATCCACTTTCTTATTTCTGGCAGTATCATTTTCTAGTTGTGATAAATCCACAGAAGACGACTGTTACAGCCGCGAGCTTGAAGAAAATCATTCAGGAATTTGCATTCAAGATTGTCCTGGAGTATGTGGCTGTGATGGAATAACTTATTGTAACGCGTGTATAGCCAGTAGTCATGGGATTACAGAAGTGACTAATGGGCCTTGTGAATAAAGAACCTGTTCGAATTGAGTATCTTCGTTTTTATAATAAAATGCCAGATGAAGCCAACTACGCTTTCGTATTTAATGATACTGTCTTTGTTCCTGTTGAGCAGTTGTAGTAAACTTTTTGATGACGGATGTTACAGCAGAAAAGTAGAGAGAAATCATTCAGGTGGATGTTTTGCGGTGTATGAGCCAGTCTGCGGATGTGATGGAACAAACTATTCGAGCCCTTGTCGTGCAGCAGCAGCTGGTATTACTTCATACACTGAAGGGAAGTGTGATTGAATCAACTAAAACATTCCCAGCTGTCCGTCCAGCCAAGGTCGTTTAAAAGAAGAATAATCTAGCGGTTCGAGCTCTTTGGTTTTTATATGTTTTCTGGTGGCTATGGCTACCATATCTTTTACTTGTTTGGCTATATTTCCAGAACCACTCATGCGGTGTTTCCACGCAGAATCATTTAGGTTTCCGCCATGAGTTTCTTTAATGTGGTTCAGTACTTTTTCCGCCCTATCTGGATATGCTTTCTTGACCCATTCGCTAAACACATCTGCTATTTGTCCGTTCAGTCTTACCATGATATATGACATTTTGTAAGCTCCTCGTTTGCCTATTTTTTTGGCTATATTCATGATTTCATGGCTGTTTAATCCAGGAATTACAGGAGCCAAATTCACATTTACATCTATACCGTTTTCAGTGAGTATTTTAAGTGTTTCTAAGCGCTTTTTAGCACTTGAAGTCCTTGGTTCCATTGCTCTCCGTAAATCCTCATCTAGCGTGGTTATGGATAAGGTTACCCGCAATAGGTTCTTTTTATTGAGCTCTTTCAGCAGGTCAAGGTCTCTTAAAATGAGTGCGTTTTTGGTTATGATTCCCACAGGATGATTGCACTCGTTCATAACCTCCAAGAGTTTTCTGGTGAGTCCAAACTTTCGTTCACACGGCTGGTAACAATCCGTGTTTCCGCTGAGCACTATCATCTCTGGCTGCCATGATTTTTTAGCCAGAGTTTTTTTCAGTAATTCAGGAGCAGATTCTTTTACTAAAATCACTTTTTCAAAATCATCCCCCGCAGAATACCCCCAATACTCATGAGAATTTCTAGCGTAACAATACACACAGCCATGCTCACATCCCTGATACGGATTTATGCTCCAGTTAAAAGGAATGTCTGGACTTTTGTTCGGTGTAACAATAGTCTTCGGGTGAACAGTAATAAATTTAGTCCGAGTAGATTCTATCTCCTCACCTTCTAGTCGAGCAAATTCCAAATACTCCGAATCCCATTCGTGAGAATGTTTCTCAAAATGATTAGTCGGTTTGGATTGGGCACCTCTGCCTTTGGTTAATTCTTTCATTCTTTTCAATTCTTAGTATTAGCACCCAGCATTAATAATTTATCCTTCATCATTAATAATTAACCCAGTATTAGAATCTGCATTAATTATTTAAACACCTGCATCTGAGTCGTGGTTCTAGCATCATCATAGCGTGGGTCTGGTACTATGGGAAGCTTGTCTAAAAACTCCGCTTCTATTTGATAACAGCCGAACTCTTCTGTTACCTTCCCATAAATAAGGTAAATACCTTTCCCTCTAAACGGATACTTCTCAGCTATAGGAGGGAAGTGAACAGAATCTAGCCAGTCTCCTTTTTGGTCTACAAACGTGCCGAAATACATGAGTCTTCCATTTGCAGTCTTGGTGGTTTTCACAGTGACTAGGTAACCCACGGTGGTGACTTTCTTACCCTTGCAACGCGGTAAATCTTCACTGAATACATGGCCTTCTACTCCTGTTTTTAATAACTCAAAAGGATGGCAAAGCGGAAAACCAAGCAACTCTAAATGGTCAAAAGCATCTTCTAAATGAGCTGTGTAAAGCGGAGGAATTTTATACTCCATAGGAGCAGATTCCAGTGCCAGTTTTAACGGAGCCTCAGTCTTTGGTTTTTTATGAATACTTAGATGTGCCTTCCATAAAAGTTCTTTTTTTCCCTCTCCCGTAAAGCGGAATGCACCCACTCTAATCAGCAGACTCACCTGTTCCAGACTAAGGTTAGTACGCTCCGTAAAATCATGAAAAGACTGAAACACCTCTCCTTTCATTCTGCATTTCAGTATGTTTTTAATAGCCTCATGGCTCAGCGCACGAATCATCCCAAAACCTAATACTAGGGATTTATCATAAATAATAGTCTCCGCACCAGAGCGATTAATGCAGGGCGGCTGAATATCTGCACCGTGCATTCTGGCTTCATGTACATAAAATTCTGGAGAGTAAAAGCCTCCAGAATTATTGAGGGTAGCCACCATGTATTCCAGCGGATAGTAGGTTTTAAGAAACAGACTTTGATAGCTCTCCACGGCATAAGAAGCCGAGTGACCTTTGGCAAATGCATACCCTGCAAAACTCTCTACCTGCCGCCATACCTCGGTCACCATTTCTGCGGCATGGCCTTTGGCGTGCGCCTTGGTGAAGAAGGCCTCTTTGGCTTTATTGAACTCTTCTCTGGAGCGAAACTTCCCACTCATTCCTCTTCTTAAAACATCAGCTTCTCCCAGGTCCAATCCAGCAAAGTAATGCGCCACTTTAATCACATCTTCCTGATATACCATTACGCCAAATGTGTCTGGCATGATTTCTAGCATGGCAGGATGGGCATCTTTTCGTTTCTCAGGAAATCGGAACCGCTGAATGTATTCCTTCATCATTCCACTCTTAGCTACTCCAGGCCGAATAACCGAACTGGCAGCTACCAAGCCCAAATAATCATCTACCTGAAGTTTACGCAGAAGCATGCGCATGGCAGGAGATTCTACATAAAAACAACCTATGGCTTCGGCATTTCTAAGCATGTGTTTTATGCCTTCATCTTCTTTAAACCGCTGTATGTCGTGTATGTCTATATGTGCTTCTAGCGGGCGATTGTACTCTACTATGGCGAGCGTATCTTTTATTTTTCCTAGCCCACGCTGACTTAAAATATCGAATTTATGAATTCCCACATCTTCTGCTATTACCATGTCTATCTGTGTGGTAGGGTATCCTTTAGGCGGTAGGAATGTGCCACAAAAAGTATGTATAGGTTCCTGAGTAATCAGTATGCCGCAGGAGTGTACGCTGAGGTGATTAGGAAATCCCTGAATGAGTGTACTGTAGCGAAGCACCAACTGCGATATGTGGTCCAGTGCACTAGCAGTAAACTTACCAGAACTCAACAGGTCTATTTCATGCTTGGGTAGCCCGAAAACTTTCCCCAACTCTCTCACTACCGCTCTGTACTGAAAGGTATTATAAACTGCCAGCAGTGTTACATTGTCAAACCGCTCAAAAATATAGCGGGTTACATCATCGCGGTCTGTCCATGAAAAATCAATATCAAAATCGGGAGGACTCTGTCTGTACAGGTTAATGAACCGCTCAAAGTACAGGTCTAAATCTATAGGGTCCACGTTTGTAATCTTCAGCAGATAAGCTATTACGCTATTGGCCCCACTACCTCTTCCTACATAAAAGTAGCCTTTAGAGCGGGCGTAGCTAGTAATATCCCAGTTGATAAGGAAGTAAGAAATAAAATTTTTCTCCTTGATAATATGGAGTTCCTTTTCTATCCTATCCATCACTTCCTGTGTAGGGTTGGGGTAGCGGTAAGCCAGCCCATCCATGGCTAATTTCCGTATTAGCTTGTAGTCACCTTCCTCAGAAGTCGAGTACACTTTTAGGTTCTTATGCGGATGCTCAGTGCCGAAATCATAGTGAATAGAACACTGCTTCAGTAGCTCCTCAGACTGCTTTATGATGTGCGGAAAATCAGCATAGATTTCTTTGAGTTCTTCCACAGAGCGAACCTTGTCTTCAGGATTTCCCTGTTCAGAAATGGGTAGTTTGCTCAGCAAACAGTTATTAGCTATAGCCCGCAGCAGGCGGTGTCCGTTAAAATCTCTTTTCCCTCTAAAAGTGGTGGTTTGGAGTATGACGAGTTTCTCTTTTAGCAGCGTTGCAATTTTTGAAAACCGTACTACATTCAAATCTATAGGAGTAACTCCTATAAATTCATCAGGCCGTAAATCAGTAATCCAACTACAATTTTTTACCGCAGAAAACGGATAAACAATAAGTGTGTCTTCCAGTTCAGGAGCGCGTTCTTCGAAGTTTTTTTTAGCGTGAAGGTGTTCTGAAAGATGATTGTTCAGTTGAAGGAAACCAGTATTGTTTTTGGCTATTCCCACATAGCATTGCCACGCAGAGTTTCTAAAATCTATGCCCAGCACAGGTTCTATTTCCATCTCCTGAGCTATGCGCACGGTATCCAAACATGCGGAGGTATTGTTGATGTCAGAAAGCACAAATTTCGTGGCTCCAGCCTCAGTGAGGTTTTGGAGAAGTGCTTTCGGTTCCATAGTTCCGTAGCGAAGGGAGTAATATGTGTGACAGTTGAGGTGGATTTTAGAATTTAGATTTACGATTGATTTGATTCATTGTTGATTTATGCCGAAGAATATTCTCCTCCTTGGAGGGGTGACCGAAGGTCGGGGTGGGTTATTTATACTGATTAATTTTGTTTATTCTGGTTTGATGCTAATCAGCCCAGCCCGTCTTATTCCGCTGAACTTTGAAATCTAGCCCTCCAAGGAGAGAATTAATTCTGAAATCACTGAGCGAAGCGAGGTGATTTCAAACCTCAAACCTCAAACCTCAAACCTCAAACCTCAAACCTCAAACCTCAAACCTCAAACCTCAAACCTCAAACCTCAAACCTCAAACCTCAAACCATCAGCTTCTCCGGTTCGCCAACAATGCTGGCGGTCCACCGTTAAATGGATTCGTTCCTCCTATAGTTCTAGCGCCTATTCCTGCTGCTCTGATAATGCTTCGGTCTCCGTAGCGCTCTCTCATTTTATCCATGGCTTGGTAGAGATTCATTTGTTCTTCAGTGTCTTCGAAGAGGTTGATTTGGTATGCCCCTCCTACGAGATGACTGAACCGAACTCCTATGAGCCTGACTAGTAGTCTTCGGTTATAAATTTCTTTAAACAGCTCCATTACTCTGGGAATGATGAGGTGGTCTGCAGAGGTATATGGAATTCTTACCTGCTTGGTGTAAGTACTGAAATCTGAGTAACGGATTTTTACAGCCACACACGAGGTGAGCTTTTCTCCTCTGCGCAGCTGGAAAGCTAGATTTTCAGCTATAGCTAGCATGATTCCTTTTAGTCGTTCTACATCTATGGTGTCTTTATCGAAGGTGCGTTCTGTAGAAATAGACTTGCGCTCCGAGTGCTGCTTCACTGGCGAGTTATCTATGCCATTGGCTTTTTTCCAAATTCCTTCTCCGTTTTTGCCCAGCACATCCGTAAGCATCTGCATAGGCATTTCCTGTAGTGTGTGGATGTATCTAATGCCCAGATGTCTTAGCGTTTGGTAGGTTTTATCTCCCACCATGGGGATTTTTTTTACAGACAGCGGAGCTAGAAAGGGTTTCTCTTCTCCTTTCAGAATTTTAAGTTCGTTATTAGGCTTGGCTTCTCCTGTGGCTACTTTAGAAACGGTCTTGTTTATAGACAACCCGAAGGAGATCGGAAGGTGCGTTTCTTGAATGATACGCTGCCTCAGTTCCGATGCGAATTTCACACACCCATGAAACTGATCCATTCCCGTAAGATCTATATAGAATTCATCTACAGATGCTTTCTCATAGAGCGGGACATCTTCTTTAATAATGTCTGTAACCATGTCTGAAAACTGCATGTAATTAGCAGAATTTCCTTTCACTTGAATGGCCTCTGGACAGAGTTGTTTGGCCAGTTTCATGGGCATGGCAGAATGCACTCCGTACTTTCTGGCTTCATAGCTACATGCGGCTACCACTCCGCGGTCTGTTACCCCGCCTACGAGTACAGGCTTCCCTATTAGCTCCCGGTTTAGGAGTCGTTCTACAGACACGAAAAATGTGTCTAAGTCCATGTGTAGGATGCTTCTTTGCATAGCGTTTCTGTGAGACGGTGTCTCTGGTTTTACATTAATAATCTCTAAATTTTACCGCGTACTTCTCTCTGGGAAAGACTGAAGGGTCTTGTCAGATTTTTTCTGCGTTGCAAATAGCCTTTCACAAGCACTAAAAGTTAGCACATCGTAAAACGGTATTGCCATTTTCCTGAATGGACAAGTGAACACAAATGCTGAAATAATTTCATCATTTGGTTGGGTTTTCTTTCGTTAGCGCTGAATAATCCGACTGTAGATTGCTGCCTATTCATATAGTTAGATAGTAGCACATCTGCCGAACTGAAACGATTACTCGTATTCAATAGAGGTACGCAAACCGAATCTGGGTGAGACATATTGTAACGCAAACTGAAAGAGTCTTTAGTTAGTAAAACCAACTAAAAACGGGTAGAAAAAGTAGTCTGCACTTACGGTTAAGTGCCTTTGGGTATAAGACTATTTTTTCAGGGACTTTACATCTTTTCTTAACTCCGCCACTTGGTTAATGAGCTCCTGCATCCCAGACGGAACTGGCTGCTGCTCTGGCAGTGAAAACGTGGTGTAGCCTACTGCTTTCCATACTTCTACTACTTGGTTTATGTTTAGGGAATAGGGTTCATAATCAGTGTTATCCGAAATGAGTTTAATTTCTTTTTTATCGGTGATGTGGTTTTCTAATCGCTTATAAACAACACCGTCTTCCTTTGTTACTACTACATAGCAGTGGTTATCTCTAATAGTTTTCCAGTCTTGAACGTATTCACAAATCACATAAGAGCCGGTGACTATGGGGTTCATGCTATCTCCTTCTATCTGGAACACACGATAGGATTTCTGTCCTGCTAGTTCTGGGAAAGGAAGGTTGAAATGGGGTAACTCTCCTATGTAATCGGCATCTCCATAACCGAGCGCATATCCTGCAGATACTTTTACTGGAACTAGTGGAGTCTGCTCTTCATCTGTATTTCTATCTACTATAATAGGAAGCACTCTAAGGTTGTTTCCTGAAACATACAGAGGAGCTTCGTTTTTTTCTAAGTCTTTGGTCAGGAGGTCATCTATAGAAACTTTAAAATACCGACATATATCCTGCAGCAGATTTAGCTTAGGTTCTGACCGCCCTTCTTCGTAAGCACCTATAACAGATCTCTTCACGCCTATTTTATCAGCGAATTTAGCTTGGGTGAGGTGCTTTTGTTTCCTGAGGGTTTTTATGTTTTTACTTAAATACATTCTAGAATGCTAAAATAATGAGAATACTAAAATAAATGGAGTTTATTGTGTGTTATTTTTCACCTCTAAAAAGAGGGATGAAGAAGCGTAGCTTAAGTTCTTTTATAACAGAGTTTTCGGAAGATAATTTAGCTATGGAAAACAGAGGAAGGATCGTTATGGAGTTTACAGCAGATGCTGAATTATCTAATCTGAGTTTCTGTTTTGAGAATGAAACAGAAGGGATGTGTAATTTATAGGAAACGGAGAAGGAGTTTCTACAGAATAGTATTGAACTAATTACGTGTCGCAGTGTTGAGATAATCCTATCTAAGGAGTATTTTTTTAGTACTGATTTTAGAATCATTGACCTGTACTAGATAAACTCCAGGTTTTAGGTTTAGAGAAATTTTCCTAGTGTTAACAGTAGAACCCATAACCTTACTGCCTAATAAGCTATAGATTGAGTAAGTTCTAGTCTCAGCGGGAAAGTATAATTCATTCGTTATATCCGAATAGTAAAAATCAGAATCAGGCGCGGTGTCTTCTTCTATACGTTGAAAAAAATCAGAATTAGCATCTAGGTTTTCCGTAGTAGAAAAATTCTCATCGAGTCCGTTATTTCTGGTTCTAATTATTAAGGCATCAAATTGTCCTTGGCCTAGACCGTCAGTCCTTCCTACTGCTATATATGCATTAGCTATTCTAATAAAATGCTCGGGATGATCGTCATTATTGGTTCCAAAAGTAGTCTGGTCTACGAATGAGTTCGTTCGGGTTATTCTTTTAATAAAGAAGTCATTTCCCTGATTTCCGAACCCAGCATCTAAGATGCTGCCTGTGCACACGAGTTCATTGGATCTGCCAATTTCAGCATTTAGCCATTTAGTAGTTCCTGAGCTAGCTATAGTATCTAGCCACATAACTTCTCCCATATCATCTAACCTAGCCATAGTAGCATTGGTAGATTCCGTGTTTGTGTTATAAATTTCGCCTAGAATAAAGTAAGTCTCATCTATAGGGTCTGCTAAAACTGCATGAAGAATATTGGTTCCTTCTGTTCCATAATTCCTTTCTAGAATGACTTCTCCTTCATTATCGGTGAGTACAAACCACTGCTCAGAATTTTCATTGTCCAATTTCTTTTCTCCGCCAAACATGAGTAGTCCGTTCCCAGATTCTCTTCCGTCATTAAACAGTTCGTTAAATTCAGAGGAGAAGGTTTTTTCCCAAAGTACAGTTCCGTTCTCATCTATCTTAGCAGCATAGGCATCTGCATTTTCAGAGTAACTATAGGTTTCTCCAGTAATAAGAAAACCGCCAGAAATAGGAGAGATGGAATTACCGAAATCCCAATCGTTTCCGCCTAAGTGTTTATCCCATAGTAGCTCACCGTCTTCAGAAAACTGAGCGAGTAAAACATCATAGCTAGTAGATGGGTTTAAGAGTTTACCTACTGCCAAATAACCTTCGCCATTTGGTACTACATCTTCAAAAGAAGCATCAGAGTACTCGGAGTAGGTTACTGACCAAAGAATATTCATCAAAGAATCCGTTTTTACCAGATATCCCTTAGTCCCATTGCCATTTTGAGAACTCGTATAACCACCAAATACGAGGTTAGAATCAGTGTCGAAAAGAACAGCGTTAAAGCCATCTTCAAAAACCCCGCCTAGCGTAACGTACATAGAAGAGTCTGATTGAGAGAAGCTCATAGCGGTGCAATAAAACATTGCTGCGCAGAGAAAAATATTCTTTAAAATCTTAGAGGATGTGGTCATTTCAGTACAAATTAAATCAATTTACACTAAACTCTTAAGGGCTAAATATTCAAATATTTCATGAGTTCTTCATACCTATTCTGAAGAGAATCAGAAAAACGCTGTTTCTGGTATGACGCCTTTATGGTATAGTCATATCGTTCGAACGTTTGGATGATAGCGCTTAAGTCCTGTCTGTTAATCTTTAGCGTAACCTCAGAGTACTCTTGGCTAACCGAAGAGGTAATACTAGCACTTAAAATTTTAGCATCATTTTCCTCTACTAATCTAGCTATTTCTGTTAGAGAATAATCTCTTTCAGGCATTTCTAAGACTAACACTCCTCCTGGCGCTTTCACCGATTTCATATCTGTTAATTGGTTAAGAAGGTCAGGCGCAGAAACCGCACCTACATAAGTAGTACCGTCCATAGTAACAGGAAGTAGACTTAATTTGTAGTTAGACATAATGCTGAGCGCATCAAATAAATGTGAATTGGCATCCACAGAAATTTGCATTAAATCATGAGGAATAGAATTAAACGCTGAAGTAGGGTTCTCCAAAAGAAGAATCTCTTCCTCAGAAATAATACCCATAAAAATATCACCACTTACCACAGGAAGATGTTTAACATCAAACTGCTCCATAAGAATGAGGGCATTTTCCCCACTTTCTCCTGGTGTAAGTACGGGTAAATCTTGTGATATGATTTCTGCTGCGTTCACTATTAAAACTTTGTGCTAATAATACACTTTTATGAGTATATACCCTATCCATGTGATATTAGTTACCACTATCTTTGTCCCAGACAAATCTGATAAATCACTCTGATGACTAAACTCAGCGTAAACGTAAATAAAATAGCTACCCTCAGAAATGCCAGAGGAGGGAGTGTTCCTAATCTAGTAGAGGCTGTAAAAAACATAGAGCGATTCGGGGCAGATGGAATCACTGTTCATCCTAGGCCAGATGAACGTCATATTACCTATCAAGATGTTTATGACCTGAAGAAAGTAGTCTCTACCGAATTTAATATAGAAGGGTATCCAAACCAGCGATTTATTGACCTAGTACTAGAGGTGAAGCCTGAGCAAGTTACTCTTGTGCCAGATCCTCCAGGCGCGCTTACTTCTAATGCGGGGTGGAATACCATTCAGCACCATGAAATGCTGAGAAAAGTAATTTCTCAATTCAAGGCTGAAGGAATTAGAACTTCTATTTTCATAGAGACCGATGCCGATATGATTAAGGCTGCAGTGAAAACTGGAACAGACAGAATAGAGCTCTACACTGAGAGCTACGCCAAAGGGTGTGATGATGATAAGGAAGCTGCTGTGGAGCCGTTTGTAGCCTCTTGTAAGTTAGCTGTTGAATTAGGGTTAGGGATTAATGCGGGTCATGATCTAAGCTTAGAAAACTTAAGGTATTTCGCGCTGCAGTGTGAAGGTCTACTGGAAGTTTCCATAGGACATGCTTTAGTAAGTGATGCCCTTTATTTAGGCTTAGAAAATGTGGTGAGAATGTATAAAAGAGAGTTGAGATGAAGCTGAATTATAAAGTGAAAGGTGAGTCAGGAGAACCACTAGTAATTATTCACGGGTTATTTGGCTCACTGGATAATTGGCAGACCTTAGCCAATAAACTATCTGAAACATTTATGGTTTACTTGGTTGATTTAAGAAATCACGGAAAATCTCTTCACTCAGAGGATCATTCGTATGAGCTCATGGCAGAAGATTTAAAAGAATTCTTTGAAGATAATTTTCTGAATGACGTGAATCTCATAGGTCATTCTATGGGTGGAAAAACGGCTTTATTATTTGCCGATAAATACCCCGAATATCTGGCTAAATTGATGGTCGTAGATATAGGAGTAAAAGGATATCCTCCTCATCACTCTGAGATATTAAAAGGATTAAATGCGATTCCTCAAGGAGAGTTTTCTTCTCGAAATCAAGCAGATGAAATCCTTGTGAATTACGTTCCAGATTTCTCTACACGACAGTTCTTATTAAAGAACCTAACTAGAGATGAGCATAAGAAGCTAGTCTGGAAAATGAATCTTCCTGTTTTAGAAAGGTATATTTCAGAAATGGGCGCTGAACTCCCTATAGATAGCATTGAAATAGAAACCATTTTCGTTAGAGGAGAAGTGAGTAATTATATTTTAGAATCAGATTATAGTTCTATAAAAGAGCTCCTGCCAAATTCCAGCGTAATAACCGCTAAAAATGCTGGGCATTGGGTTCATGCTGAAGCACCTGAGTTTTTTTATAAAGAAGTGCTGAAATTCTTCGGAGAATAAAGGGTACATTCATGGAACTATTTCCGTGATAACTTCGTACATGACGTAGCGAATTAACACTAATAATCATGAATTTCACCAAATTGAGTTACCTGTTGATAGGTGCTTCCGTAGCTTTTTCTTCTTGTAAAAAAGATGAACCCGCTAAATGTGAAGACACTACTTCAGAGTTAGACCTTAGACTTCAGGCTGCTATAGATAGCGCCACAGAAGGAGAAGGAATGGCAGCACTTCTATTACCTGATAGCTATGACTTCAGTAATATCCCACAAGATCCTTTAAACCCAATAACTACTGCGAAAGTAGAGTTAGGAAAACTTCTTTTTCATGAAACTGCTATAGGTGTAAATGCCAAGTATGAGAATGGAATAGGAACATTCAGTTGTGCATCATGTCACCATGCTGCCGCTGGATTTCAAGCCAACAGAAAGCAAGGAATCGGTGATGGAGGTTTAGGTTTCGGTATGGCTGGAGAAGGCAGAGAACCGAATCCCGAGTACTCGTTGGATAGCATAGATGTTCAGCCTATTAGAACGCCTACAGCCATGAACGGAGCGTATCAGAAAATTATGCTTTGGAATGGTCAGTTTGGTGCTACAGGAATGAATGAAGGAACAGAAGATCAGTGGGGTGTACTTACTCCTATTTGGAATAACCAGCTGGGTCATGAAGGATTAGAAACTCAAGCCATCGCAGGTCTAACGGTTCACCGAATGGAGTGCAATGATGAGGTAGAAGAACAACTTCCTGAGTATGGTCCTCTGTTCGATGCTGCTTTTCCAGATGTCCCTGCAGATTTAAGAATGTCAGTGCGTTTTGCAGGATTAGCTATTGGAGCTTATGAAAGAACTATTCTTTCTAACCAAGCGCCTTGGCAGGATTATCTGCGTGGCAATGAAAGTGCCTTAACCAACAGTGAAAAAAGAGGAGCGGAGTTATTCTTTAACAAAGCCAACTGTTACCAGTGCCATAACGGTCCTAGTTTAGCCAACATGCAATTTGATGCTTTAGGAATGGCCAATCTTGATGGTCCAGGAATTTATGGGACAGCTGGAGCAGAAGGGACTAATAGAGGTAGAGGAGGATTCACGGGGAATCCAGAAGATGATTACAAATTCAAAGTACCGCAGTTGTATAATTTGAAAGACTCACCATTCTACGGACATGGAGGAAACTTCACTGATTTAAGGTCTTTAGTAGAATATAAAAATTCTGCAGTTCCAGAAAATGATATGGTTCCTTCTGGACAATTGTCAGAGCACTTCGTGCCGTTGGATTTATCAGATGAAGAGATTACAGATTTAGTAAGCTTCCTAGAAAACGGATTGTATGATGGAGACCTATTTAGGTATGTTCCTTTAGAGCTTCCATCAGGAAATTGTATTCCAAATAATGACCCAGTATCACAAGTAGATATAGGCTGTGTGAACTAGTACTTCGGCATCGCCCAGTGAACTACAAGTAATTGTAATCTAGCGTTGCCATAAAAACATTTTAAAAGCCTCTTAATCCTTCATTGGATGAGAGGCTTTTTTTATTTTAAGGCTACAAATAAAATTCCCCTCATTGGAGGGGTGGATTGCTGAAAAGAGAGAATGAGTTTAGGAAAATCACACACAGCAATTCGGGGTGGTAGCAATTCAAATGAGACCTCAAACCCACTAAACTGAGCGAAGCGAAGAACAAAACCTCAAACCTCAAACCTCAAACCTCAAACCTCAAACCTCAAACCTCAAACCTCAAACCCTCTCTATTC